>OHEZ01001332.1_pt1 | contig 10615 bp, 8 predicted proteins | sample 1567391 | NCBI WGS metagenome assembly OHEZ01 (sample SAMEA3879518, study PRJEB24766) | human gut metagenome | biome: human-associated habitat; feature: feces | place: USA | collected 1985/1987
CAGCGGGATCTGGAAGAATTTGCCGAGCTGGCCGGTGTGCCCGTGATCAACGGCCTGACCGACTATGCACACCCCTGCCAGGTGCTGGCCGACCTGATGACCATCCGGGAGCGCCGGGGCACCCTGGCCGGGCGGAAGCTCTGCTTTGTGGGCGACGGCGGCAGCATGGCCAACAGCCTCATCGTGGGCGGCCTGCTGGCCGGGATGCAGGTCACCTGCGTCTGCCCGGAGGCCTACCGCCCCGCCGCCGACGTACTGATGCTTGCCCACAAGTACGGCAGCGCTTTCCACTTCACCTCCGACCCCGTCGAGGGCGTGCGGGATGCGGATGTGGTGGCCACTGCCGTGTGGAACACTGCCGCCCCCGGCACCGCCGAGAGCGAGCAGCGCCTGCGGGATTTTGTGGGCTTCCAGCTCACCGGCAAGCTGCTGGAAGCCGCCAAGCCCGACGCCATGGTGCTGCACTGCCTGCCCGCCCACCGGGGCGAGGAGATCTCCACCGCCGTGTTCGAGCAGCACGCCGACGAGATCTTTGACGAAGCCGAGAACCGCCTGCATGTGCAGAAAGCCGTGCTGGCCATTCTTCTGGCGGGAAAGTAAAACCCTGAAAAAAGCAGAACCCCCTTGGGTCATCAGGCCCGAGGGGGTTCTGTTATGAAAGGGTATCGAACTGCCGTGCTGCTTGCGGAACCGCACGGCAGGCGGGGGTGGCTTTAGTTCATGCGGCGGTTCTTGCGGTCCAGCACAAAGCCTGCGGCCAGCAGGAACAGGCCGCTGAGGGCAGTGCCCACCACCGCCAGCCAGTTTGCACCGGTCTGGGGCAGAACGGCGGCAGCAGCGGGAGCAGCAGCGGCGGCTTCCGGCTTTGCATCCTGCACCAGGTTCTGTGCGTCTGCCGGTACGGCAACAGCGTCAGCGGTGGTGTCTGCGGCGAGCGTGTCAGCCGGTGCAGTGCTGTCCTGCACAGGGGCATCCGGGGTCACAGGGGCCGGGGTGGTGCCGTCCGGCTGTTTGGGGGTATCCGGCTTGTTGGGCGTATTCGGGGTATTGTCGCCCGGCACGTCCGGGTCGGTGGTGTCCGGTTCACTGGGTTCCGGGGTCAGTTTGGGCAGCACCACATGCTTGGTCTGGCCGCACTTGTTAATGCTGCAGATGTAGTCTGCATAGCCGTCTGCATCCAGCGTGGGCTCTACCCTCTTCACCAGCTGCCAGTCGTGCAGGTCCTCGTCCTCCAGCTTTTTGGTGTCAATGTTGGGGTTCTCCTCCATGTACTTGCGGTTGTGGACGGTCTGGTAAAGGGTGCCGAGGTTGTAACCGGTCAAATCACCCTCATATTCGCCGAAAGAACCATGTCCCATAGTATACGAACCATGGTTATACATCCGGACAATGACGCTGCCATCTTCGCCGAAGGGAGACTTTCCGTCTTCGTCATAGCCGATGATGTCCGTAGTGCCATTGCCCTTGGAAATAGCACTTTCTACATTGCCGCTGCAGGAGGCATTGATGGTGGTGTTGCCGGTGGTTCCATTGATGGTCACTGTGACGTCTTGCGCTCTGCCGGTGCTGCCGCCGCCGATAGCAGAGGGCAACACTTCCTCTCCATCATAGGTTATGGCGTTTTTGCCGCTGATGGCGGTCACAGTGCCACCGGTAATGTTGATCGTTGTTTTTCCGTTCTTATGCCGATAGCCGGTTCCGATTGCGGCACCGCCATAAGAGCCAACAGCCGTCACGTTGGCGTTCTCGGAGATGGTGACGTTGGTATCCAGATCCGATGAACCATAGTTGTAACCGGAACCGATACCGGCACTGCCGTTAGCGCCCACGGCAGTAACCTTGGCGTTGCCGGAAATTTCCACAGAGCCGCCACGGTAAAGGCCACCGCCAATTCCGGCGCCCTGATTTCCGCCGTAAGCGGTCACATCGGCATTGTCTGTAATGAAAACGCTGCCTGTACCACAGTCACCACCGCCAATACCAGCACCACCGGACACTGAACCGCTTGCAACGACTTTGGCATTACCGGAAATGATGATGTCGGAGCCATTGCCGTTGTAACCGCCACCGATACCGGCTGAATAGCGGCCACCCGTAGCAACCACATCGGCATTGCCGGTGATGGTGATATCGGTGCCATTACCAGCATTTTTACTGTAATCGGCATTGCCGCTGCCAATGCCCGCACCGGTGGCCCAATGATAATCCCTGTCGCATCCCGTGGGGGTTTTGCCTGCACGAATGCTTCCGCCAGTGATGGTGATGTTGGAAGTACTGTGGATATTCTGAGCACCGGGGTCAGAGGAAGAGTCCCAATAGTTGTTTGTGCCCTGTCCGCCGATGCCGGCACCGCCTTCTCCGCCGCCTATAACATCCAGCGTACCGGTGTCGCCGCCGGTAGAATAGCCGTCCTCGTCTTTTCTTTTGTCAGAGGTATCATTATTCTTATCGTCCGTGATGGTCAGCGTGCCGGAGCATTCAGCATCGGTCTTTTCCAGACCGGCGTGGCCACCGGTGCTGGACAGCGTGTTGTTTCCGTTCAGCTCAATGTTGGTGTCGCCATCGCCCTTCACGGTCAGCGCAGCCTCGGCATCGCTGTTCCTTGCGCCCTCCCGGTTGATAAACACATCCTCCAGGGTCACATCGGTAGTCTGATCTTTTGCCGTCTCCACCGTGATGGTATTTGAAGTCTGCCTGCCGCCGCTGGTAATGGTAACGCCGGTCTTGTCCTGATAGTCGTGCAGGATATCATCATTCTCATTTCGGGCGTAGCCGTCCGCCTGTTTATCGTCCTTCTGCGTCACATAGGTGATGCCGTTAGCTCTGGTCTCCACCGTCACACTGCCCGTGTTCAGGTCGTAGGTATCCGCAAAGGCTGCTGTGGCGATGGACGAGACCATGGCCACCAGAGCCGCTGTGGACAGCACCCGCAAGGCAAGCTGTTTTTTCACATTTTTCCGCATTGCAAAACCCTCCAAACAAAAAACTTGCAGAGACGTGAACGTTACCGTGAACGCTACCGGGAACGATACCGAAAACCGGCAAAAACCGGATTTCAGGGCAGAAAAACACATAGCCGTGCATTTTCATGCCCGGCGTCTCTTTGCAGCACAAGTATAGTGCTGTGCCGTGGAGAATGTCAAGGCAAAATGCTGAATTTTCGGGGGGGGGGGGTAGGCAATTTTGTGGAACGAGCACAAAATAAGCCGAAAATTTGCGACAGAATGACAGGGCGAACCTGCACAAAAATCCGGAAGCAGACGGAAAACAGGTCAAACCTGTACACAAAAAAGAACGACTTTACAGCAGTTTCAAAAGGTTTCGGGCGGAGCGGGCGAGGGCACCGCCCTGCGGAATGCAGGCAAGCGAAGGAGGGAGCATCTCCCGGCAAAACAAAAGAGCCTGCAAACGCACGCAGCACGTTTGCAGGCTCTGGAAGCAGCGGTTACACCCGCGCCGCACCCTGATCCAGAATTTTATCAAATCGGGCAAAGAAGGTGATGGTAGTAATGGTGGCCGCCAGAATGTCGCTGACCGGCTCTGCCAGGAACACGCCGAACACCGGGTCTGCCACGAGATGCGGCAGAATAAAGATGAGCGGGATCAGCAGGATGATCTTGCGCAGGCAGGCCAGCAGCAGGCTGACCTTGGCCTGCCCCAGTGCCATAAAGCTCTGCTGGCAGGCGATCTGGAAGCCCATGGCAAAAATGCCGGCCATGTAAATGCGCATGGCCCAGGTGGTGTAGGAAATGAGTGCGGAATCGGAGGTGAAGATGCCTGCCACGGCCCCGGGTGCCAGCATCATGGCCAGCCAGAACAGGCAGGTGTATGCGCCGCACAGGGTCAGCTGGAACCGGAAAGCCTCCTTTACGCGGGGCTTTTTGCCGGCCCCGAAGTTGAAGCTCATCACCGGTTGGCCGCCCTGGCACACGCCCTGAATGGGCAGTGTGCACAGCTGGGAGGCGCTGGTGATCACGGTCATGGCACCCACCGCCACGTCACCGCCGTAGCGGGCCAGACTGGAGCTGAAGCTGATGGAGAGCAGACTCTCGGTGGAAAGCATCACAAAGGTGGAGATGCCCAGCGCCAGCACCGGCAGGATGACCTGCTTTTCCGGGCGCAGATAGTCCTTGCGCAGGCGCAGGATCGTCTTTTTGCCGGTGAGGAATTGCAGGATCCACGCCGCGCCCACAGCCTGACTGAGCACCGTAGCAATGGCTGCGCCCTGCACGCCCAGCCCGAACCCGAAGATGAGGATGGGGTCCAGAATGATGTTGATCACGGCACCGATCACGGTGGTGAGCATGCTGGTCTTGGCAAAGCCTTGGGTGGTGATGAAGGGATTCATGCCCAGCACCAGCAGCACGAACACCGAGCCGAGAATGTAGAGGCGGCTGTAGCTCAACGCATACGGCAGGGTGGCGTCACTGGCACCGAACAGCCGCAGCAGCGCGGGCGCACCCGCATAAAAGCCGATGGTCAGCACCACTGCAAAGAGCATCAGCACCGTAAAGCTGTTGGAGATGATCTTTTCGGCCTGCTGCCGGTCCCCCTGCCCCAGTGCAATGGCGGTGCGCGGTGCGCCGCCCGCACCCACCAGCATGGCGAACGCGTTCAGCAGCATGAGGATGGGGGTGAACAGTCCCACGCCGGTGAGCGCGGCTGCGCCGATGCCCTCAATGTGCCCGATGTAAATGCGGTCTACGATGTTGTACAGCAGGTTCACCACCTGCGCCACCACGGCGGGGATCATCAGCTGCAGCATCAGCTTTTTCACGCTGCCGGACCCCATGTCCTGTTTTGCCTGTGCCATGGAACAAAAACTCCTTTTGCTTCAAATTTGAACTATATCCTCTATATTATACTCGAAAACCGTAAAAAAGCCAGCCTTTTTTTGCAAAAACCTCTGCACCTCGCAAAAAATACCCTCAAAAAGGCCCGGCCTGCGCTGCAGACCGGGCCCGGCATCGGGGAGAAAAGTGTTGACGGAAGGAGACTTTTTTGCTATACTATATAAGGTTTATTCTGGACCGGGGCTGCCTCCCAAGGCAGGACAAAGCCCCTACACAGTCCGGAATTTCCGGCAAAAACATAACGTGGAGTAGTACTCAAGTGGTCGAAGAGGCGTGACTCGAAATCTCGTAGGCCCTGCAAGGGGCGCCAGGGTTCAAATCCCTGCTACTCCGCCAAGGTCACAGTTTCTCACGGAACTGTGACTTTTTATTTTACCGAAACAGCTGGATCAAATGTATAGGACCACCTTTCAGAGGCAAGCCCTCCGGCAGGGCTTTTGGGCACTGGGTCTCGGGGATCGTACCGGGTGAATTGCAAGGCTACCTCGAAACAAGCGATTCCGGCTGTTAGAAAAAGCTCCTTGGAAGCGAAGGCTTTCAGGGAGCTTTTTTGCTGCCGGGAGAGCACCCGGGCGGTTTTGCCAGTCAGACACGTTCCAATAGGCTTGTCAGGGTGGAGGCAAAGGCTTCATCCTGCGCCTTTGTCCGCTTTGGGCTCCCCTTGGGGTGCTTTCCGGCACGGAGGAGCTTTTTGTTTTCGTACCGCCGCAGCATGAGGGCATCCATGTTGTCAGCAGTGTACTCCAAGCCGTTCTGGTTCAGCACTTTGGCACACCGGGCAAGGCACATACTTGCCAGCCCGTAGTCCTGCGTCACGACAAGATCTCCCGGCTTTACCCGGTTGACCAGTGCAAAGTCCACACTGTCAGCACCCTTGTCAAATACCAGCGTCTGCGCACCCTCACGCTCGATTTGGTGAGCTGTGTCGCACAGGATGACGACCGGGATGCTGAACTGCTTTGCAATCTGCAAGGTCAGATCAACCACGGGACAACCGTCTGCATCAATCAAAATGGTCATGTGTGTTCCTCCATCGTCCACCGAAAGGCCCTTGCCGTGCGCAGGTCGGCATCCTTGAAATGCCCGCCGTTGTTCCATTCAAGGGCGCAGTCTGCGCCGCGCTCTGTAAGCCGGCTGTGCAGGGTGCGGATGTTATCCCCCACCGCAGCCATGATGGTGTTTTTCGTGTGCTCTTCCTTGTCGCCAAGGCTCAGATAAACGCGCTGTGCCTGAATGGTGTGCTGCTGTTCAAACTCCATCCAGCCCGGAAACCACACAGAAGGCGAAGCGGCCGCAACACCGGAAAACAGAGCTGTCTGCGTGGATGCCCACAGAGCAAACAGTCCGGCCAGCGAGTAGCCGCCCAGAATGATCCGGACATTTTCCGGCAGTGCAAACTGCTGTTTCAGGGTGGGAATCGCCTGTTCTGTCAGAAAGCGTAGTGTGCCCGCCGCATTGCCGCCGAAACTTTCTTTGCCCCACACCGCAGGAGATTTCCACGGGGAAAGTGCATCGTTCCAGCTTTCCACCGGGATGGCCGCAAACAAAAAGTGGTGCGCACTCTGTGCAATAGCGGCAACCTCGCTGTCCATGCTTTGCAGCTCGTGTTCGCCGGTCATTTGGAGCAGAAGATATTCGGCGCAGTCTGTGCCGTAAATGCAGCAGGGTCTATCTCCGAATTTTAAGGGAAAAGCAAGGCGATTAAGGGATTCTGCTTTATAGTTCATCGACAAAATACCTCCCATTGATCGGCACGAGAAAAAGGCGTGAGGAGATTGGCTGCTTCCATTATAGCATATTCGGGCGGAGAGACAAGAAGCCCGGATGTGCGGCGCTCTCTGCAGGGACTTCCTGCATTTCAGTATGAGAGAATCGACGAAAAAACGGTTGACATCCGCTGGAAGAAACCCTTACAATGGAAACAGAAACCATGTCGGGCAATGGAACAGGAGGAAAAGACGGATGGAAACCTACAAGACCCTGCGAGAGCTTTTTATGACCTTGTGCAACACGGAGGTCGACACGGCGGTGATCCTGGGCCACATCAACCCGGACGGGGACGCCGTCGGTTCGGTCATGGGCGTTGCCTATTACCTGCGGGAGAATTTCCCCTGCAAGTTCCGGGAAATCATCCCCTACACGGCCCCGGGCCTTGCCAAAGGGGTGCAGAACTATGTGGAGCAGGACACGACGTTTGACCCCTTTGCACTGCTGGAAGGGCGCGTCCCGAAGGACAGGCCCTATGTTGCCATTGCCTGCGACTGCGGGCAGCGGTCCGGGTGACGCTGGACCACCACGAAACCAATACTGGTTACGGGGACGTCGGCTGCATCGAGCCGCTTTCCTCCTGCGCGGAGATGATCGCCCAGATGATGGATTCGGACGAGCTGGTCCCTGTGGCGCAGCGTGCGCATGAGCAGGGGCTGCGCACAGCGGCAGATTACCTGTACCTGGGCATCCTGCACGATACCCGCCGCTTTTCGCACATTTCCGGCGGAAGGACGCTGGGCGTCGCGGCAAAACTTCTGTTCGGCGGGGTGGACCACGACGAGCTGGTCAAGACGATGGATGTGCGCACCCTGCGCGAATGCTGCCATCAGGGCGGACTGCTTGCACAGGCCCGGACTGCCGCCGACGGCAGGGTGGGATATCTGTGCCTGAGCGCGGCGCAGGCTGCGGAACTGCAGGTGTCCTATGAGGACATGAAGAAGGCTGCTTACCAGATGGCGGACTGCTCGGATATCCGCATCGCGCTGGCCGCTCTGGAACAGGGGCCCGGCCACTGGCGCTTTTCTGCCCGCACGAACGAAACGGAACTGGATGTGAGCCGCTACTTCCTGCCCTTTGGCGGCGGCGGTCACCCCCACGCAGCCGGGCTGATCCTGGACACGGCGGATGTCCGGCCCGCGCTGCAGAGCATCCTGAACGCCATGGCGGCAGACCTTGCCGCTGAGGAAACCCATCTGACAGGAGGAATTTTGGAATGAACAACACAGAAGCATTTGAGTTCTTGCTGAGCTGGAAGGATGACGTCCTGATGAACTGCCTTTCCGGGCGGCGGGATAAGGCCTTTGATCCGCAGGCCATGCAGAAGGTCCGGGCGGCCTGTGCCGTGCTGGCCGAGGACGGGACCTATCCGTTCGACCTGTCGGTCACAGACCCGGAGATCTACCGTCAGGTCAGTGCCTGGTTCACCGACCTGCTGCGCAAATCCTGAACCGTTCTGACACGAAGGATGCATTTATTTTCCACAAATGCTTGACATCTTGTGCAATCTGCATTATCATAAAGCCATCAAGTGTTTGTTCAGAGAAGCGAGCAGAACAAACAAGAGGGAGCCTGTTCCCTTTTGTTTGCTCTGCTCTTTTTTGTTCCCGCTACGCAAACGAGCATGCTGTGACAGGCAGAAGATCAGGAGGTTTTTATGCTGGATGTAGCAATCATCGGCTGCGGTGTCGTTGGCGCGGCTGCCGCCTATGAGCTCTCGCATTATCCGCTGCACACTGCAATTTTTGAGGCCGAGAACGATGTGGCCGACTGCACCACCAAGGCCAACAGTGCCATTCTGCACGCTGGGTACGACCCCGAGCCGGGCACCCGGATGGCACGGCTCAATGTGGAGGGCGTTGCACTGGCCAAAGAGATCTGCGCCCGGCTGGATGTGCCGTACCGGCAGTGCGGCAGTCTGGTGCTGGCCCTCAGCCCGGCGGAGCTGCCGCATCTGCAGAAGCTGTACGAAAACGGCCTTGCCAATGGGGTGCCGGGCATCCGGCTGCTGTCGGCAGAGGAAACACGGGCCATGGAGCCCGGTCTTTCGCCGGAGGTGGCCGGAGCGCTGTATGCACCCAGCGCGGCCATCGTCAGCCCGTGGGAATATGCGCTGGCCATGGCGGAGGTGGCGGTGCGCAACGGGGTGGAACTCCACCTCAGCAGCCCGGTCACCGGCATTCAGAAAACCGCGTCCGGCTGGGCGCTGACCACGCCGTCCGGCGTGGTGGAGGCCCGCTACGTTGTCAACGCCGCCGGCATCCGGGCCGATGCCGTGCACGACATGGCCGCTCCGCACCGGTTCACCATCCAGCCCACCCGCGGCGAATATTACCTTCTGGACAAATCGGAAGGCACGCGGGTGCAGCATGTCATCTTCCAGTGCCCCAACGAAAACGGCAAGGGCGTGCTGGTGGCACCTACCGTTCACGGCAACCTGATCGTCGGACCCAATGCCGAGCCGGTGGTGGGCGACAACACTGCCTGCACCGCCGCCGGGCTGGCCTTTGTCAGCGCGGCCGCACGCCGCAGCGTGCCGGACATCCGCTTCGGCGAGTCCATCCGCAACTTTGCAGGCGTCCGCGCCAATGTGGACACCGGGGATTTCGTCATCGGCGAGGCGGAAGGTGCACCCGGCTTCATCGACCTGGCCGGTATGAAATCGCCGGGCCTGTCCAGCGCACCGGCCGTTGCCAAAGAGGTGGTCCGCATTCTGGAAGGCCACGGGGATCTGCCTGCGGCCAAAACGGATTACCGGGACGGCCGCACCCGGGTGCGGTTCAAGGAGCTGCCGCCGGAAGAAAAGGCAAAGCTCATTGCCCGGAACCCCGCCTACGGCCGGGTGATCTGCCGCTGCGAGACCATCACCGAGGGCGAGATCCTGGACGCCCTGCACACCGAGATCCCGGCCACCACCATCGACGGCGTCAAGCGCCGCTGCAACGCCGGGATGGGCCGCTGTCAGGGCGGCTTCTGCGGGCCCCGGGTGCTGGAGCTCATCAGCCGGACGCGGGGCATCGACCCGCTGGACGTCCTGCAGGACAAGGCAGGCAGCAACGTCTTACTGTGCGAAACCAAGCAGGAGGGAACCAACCATGATTGATCTGGTCATCGTCGGCGGCGGCCCTGCAGGCCTTGCCGCAGCCTACAGCGCATGGCAGCACGGCCTGCGCGATATTCTGATTTTGGAACGCGATGCAGAGCTGGGCGGTATTTTGAACCAGTGCATCCACAACGGCTTCGGGCTGCACCGTTTCGGCGAGCAGCTCACCGGCCCGGAGTACGCCGGGCGCTACATTGAAATGCTGCGCTCCACCGGCGTCCGGGTGGAGCTGGGCACCATGGTGCTGGAGGTCACGCCGGATAAAAAGATCCACTGTGTCAGCAAGGAGAAGGGCTACCAGATCCTCGAAGCAAAGAGCGTCATCCTCTGCATGGGCTGCCGGGAGCGCACCCGCGGGGCCATCGGCATCCCGGGCACCCGCCCGGCCGGCATCTACACCGCCGGTGCCGCCCAGCGCTATGTCAACATGGAGGGCTATCTGGTAGGCAAACGGGTGCTCATTCTGGGCAGCGGCGACATCGGCCTGATCATGGCCCGGCGGATGACGCTGGAAGGGGCCAAGGTGCTGGCCTGCGTGGAGGTCATGCCCTATTCCGGCGGCCTGACCCGCAACATTGTGCAGTGCCTGCAGGATTTTGACATCCCGCTGTACCTGTCCCACACCATCGTGGACATTCAGGGCGATACCCGGGTGGAAAAGGCCATTGTGGCCAAGGTGGACGAGAACCGCCGCCCCATTCCGGGCACCGAGATGGAGTTTGACGTGGACACCATCCTGCTCAGTGTGGGCCTGATCCCGGAAAACGAGCTGACCCGGCAGGCCGGCATCCCGATGGACCCCCACACCAAGGGAGCCGTGGTCTACGAGAACATGGAGACCGGCATTCCCGGCGTGTTTGCCTGCGGCAACGTGGTGCATGTGCACGATCTG
>OHEZ01001333.1_pt1 | contig 10614 bp, 8 predicted proteins | sample 1567391 | NCBI WGS metagenome assembly OHEZ01 (sample SAMEA3879518, study PRJEB24766) | human gut metagenome | biome: human-associated habitat; feature: feces | place: USA | collected 1985/1987
TCAAAACTGCTTGTATATTGTGGCCGTTTCGTTTATACTAATATGTATGTCTGAAAACTGTATGCTCTGTGCATACAAGCGGACACAAGAGGGAAACGTACTTGGACCTGCCCTGTGCGCGTGCAGCGCCATGGCAGCCCACGATCTAGGGGGAAATGATTATGGCAAATTATTTTGAAATGTCCAAAGACCAGCTCCGTGCAGAAAAGGCTGCGCTGGAACAATCCTATGCCGAGTTCAAGGCCAAGGGCCTTAAGCTCAACATGGCCCGCGGTAAACCAGGCCCTCATCAGATGGACCTGGCCATGGATCTGCTGAAAATGAGTGACTATACCACCGAGGATGGCTATGATGCCCGCAATTATGGCAACTTGGAAGGTTTGGAAGAAGCCCGCGCCCTGTTTGCCGATGTGATGGGCGTTAAGTCCAGCGAGGTTTTTGTGGGCGGCAACTCCAGCCTGCAGCTGATGTACAACCTGATCAACATCGGCTATGTGTTCGGCTTCCCGGAGTCTCCGTGCCCCTGGTCTCAGGTGGAGAAGCGCAAGTTCCTCTGCCCGGTGCCCGGCTACGACCGTCATTTTGCCATCACTGAGGAGTTCGGCTTTGAGCTGGTCAGCGTGCCGATGACCCCCAATGGCCCGGATATGGACATGGTGGAAAAACTGGTGGCCGAGGATGACACCATCAAGGGCATCTGGTGCGTGCCGCAGTATTCCAACCCCGACGGCTACACCTACAGCGATGAGACCATCGAGCGCTTCGCCAAGATGAAGACCGCTGCGCCCGACTTCAAGATCTTCTGGGATGAGGCCTACATCGTGCACCACCTCACCGATGAGATCATCGAGACCCCGGTGCTGCTGAACGAGAGCAAGAAGTACGGCAATGAGGACCGTGTGTTCATGTTCACCTCTACCAGCAAGATCACCTTCCCCGGTGCAGGCGTTTCTGCCATTGCCTGCAGCGAGAACAGCATGAAGTATATGTGCAAGCGCTTCTCGGTGATGATCATCAGCTACGATAAGATGAACCAGCTGCGCCACGTCCGCTTCCTGAAGAACAAGGAAGGCGTTCTGGCCCACATGGCAAAGCATCGCCGTCGTCTGGTGCCCTGCTTCGATGCCGTCAAAACGGCATTCCGCAATAACCTCACCCCCTGCGGCGACATTGCCCACTGGACCGATCCCAAGGGCGGCTACTTCATCAGCCTGTACGTCATGCCCGGCTGTGCCAAGCGCGTGGCAAACCTGTGCAAGGAAGCCGGCCTGACCCTGACCGGTGCCGGTTCGGCATACCCCTACCACAAGGACCCGCAGGATTCTCATCTGCGCATTGCACCCACCTACCCCAGCTTGGACGAGGTGGAGACCGCCTCTGAGCTGCTGTGCGTCTGTGTGCGTCTGGCCGTTGTGGAAAAGCTGCTGGCAGAGCAGGCATAACATTTCTTTGTAAAAACCTCCTCCGTGCGGTCCGCCGGGCCTGCCGGGGGAGGTTTCAATAACGGGTCCCGCAGCAAACGGGACGTTTGGAGGTATTCCTGAAACATATGAAGACAAAAGGCAAAGCATGGCACCTGGTCGTCACAGTGCTTCTGATCCTTGCGTTTGTGTACACGGCGTTTTTCGGCGTGTCGGCAAAGTACGGCGATGTGACCACCACCTACATCAAGGGTGCAAAGGACATCCGGTTCGGTGTGGACATCAAAGGCGGCGTCAACGTCACCTTTGTGCCCTCGGAGGACTACGATGCCACTGAGGAGCAGCTGGAAGCAGCACAGCTCGTCATTGAGAACCGTCTGGTCGCACTGAACGTGACCGACTACGAGCTGTATGTGGATCCCAGCTCCGACAGCCTGATCCTGGAGTTCCCGTGGCAGTCCGGTGAGACCGACTTCGACCCGGAATCTGCCATTGAGGAGATCGGCACCACGGCCTATCTGACCTTCCGCGAGGGCAGCAGCGCCGACGGTGACCTGATCCTGGACGGCTCCATGATTGAGAGTGCTGCGGCCCAGTACGGCCCGGTGACCAGCGGCGGTGCTTCGGAGTACTATGTGTCCCTGAAGTTCACCGACGAGGGTGCCAAGGCCTTTGGTGAGGCCACCACCCGTCTGGCTGCTTCCAACGGCACCATCAGCATCTGGCTGGATGACGAGAATGTGAGCACGGCCACCGTCAACGCGGCCATCACCGATGGCGAGGCCATCATCACCAGTTCGGCTTCCAACCCCTTCACGCAGGATGCCGTGGTCAAGATGGCCCGCCAGATCAACTCCGGTGCACTGCCCTTTGCCCTCAAGGTGGACAGCTACTCCACCGTCAGCCCCAGCCTGGGCGAGAACAGCCTGAGCGCCATGGTGCTGGCCGGCGTCATCGCCTTCGCCCTCATCATGGTTCTGATGACGGCTCTGTACCGTCTGCCCGGCTTCCTGGCCTGCATCGCTCTGGCCGGTCAGGTGGCGGCTACGCTGGCCTTCGTCTCCGGCTACTTCCCGGTGTTTGAGAGCTTCACCCTGACCCTGCCCGGCATCGCCGGCATCATCCTCGCCATCGGCATGGGTGTTGACGCCAACGTCATCACTGCCGAGCGCATCAAGGAAGAGCTGCGCAGCGGCAAGAGCCTCGACGGCGCCCTCAAGAGCGGCTTTGCCCGCGGCCTGACTCCCATCATCGACGGCAACGTGACCATCGTCATCGTCGCCATCGTGCTGATGGGTGCCTTCGGCCCGTCTGACGGCTTCTTCGCCAAGGCCCTGCACTTCGTCTTCTTCGCCTTCGGCCCCTCGACCGCAGGCACCATCTACGCCTTCGGTTACACGCTGCTCACCGGTGTGCTGCTCAACTTCGTGTTCGGCATCTTCGCTACTCGTATCATGATCCGGGGCGCTGCCTCTATCAAGGCTCTGCGTGACCCCCGCCTCTATGGTGCCGATGCTCCCGGCAAGACCCCGGCAGAGAAGAAGCAGGTCAACTTCGTCGGCCTGCGCAAGCGCTTCCTGACCTTCTCCGCCTGCCTGATGGCAGCCATCGTCCTCTGCGCTGTGGTGCTGGGCGTCCATCTGGACACCGAGTTCACCGGCGGTGCGATGATCACCCTGAGCTACGAGAACAGCTTTGAGATGTCTGTCGTCCAGAAGGCCGCCTCCGAAGCGCTGGGCAGCAACGGCCTGACCCTGCAGACCGGCGAGAACGTCGCGACAGGGGAGCAGACTCTGAAAATCTCGATGCCCGGCACCGAGACTGTCACCACCGACGAAGTGCAGACCCTGCTGGACTCCCTGAATGAGAGCTGCCCGGACAACTCCTTTGCACAGCTCTCTCTGAGCAATGTCAGCGCCGCAATGGGTACCAAGTTCCTTCAGAAGAGTCTGGTGGCCGTGGTGTTCGCACTGGTGCTCATCCTCGCCTACATCGCCTACCGCTTCAAGAAGATCGGCGGCCTCACCGGCGGCATGATGGCTGTTCTGGCCCTGCTCAATGACCTGATGGTGGTGTTCGGCACCTTCGTGCTGCTGCGCGCCCCGCTGGACGGCAACTTCATCGCCGCCATGCTCACCATCCTCGGCTACTCCATCAACGATACCGTCGTCGTTTACGACCGTATCCGTGAGAACCGCGGCCTGCTGGGCAAGAAGGCCGGCTTCCAAGAGCTGGTCAACCAGTCCATCAACCAGTCTGCCCGCCGTACCATCATCACCACCGTCACTACGGTGATGGCTCTGGGTGTGATGTGCGTCGTCTCCAAGCTGTACGGTCTGGACAGCATCTTCACCTTTGCCTTCCCCCTGATGATGGGCATGCTCAGCGGCGTGTATACTTCGCTGTGTGTCTCCACTTCCGCATGGGTGGCTTGGAGCGAGCGCAAAAACGCAAAGAAAAACTGAGCTTCTATCCTGACGCAAATCTGTCCTGAATCTAGGAGGAACGACCATGAAATGCCCCTATTGTGGCGCTGAGGAATCCAAAGTCATCGACTCCCGCCCTACCGAAGACAGCGAGCGCATCCGCCGCCGCCGGGAGTGCCTGAACTGCCATATGCGGTTCACGACCTACGAGGTCGTGGAAACGGTGCCGCTCATCGTCATCAAAAAGGATAACTCCCGTGAGCCGTTCGACCGGCAGAAGCTGCTCAACGCGATGCTTCGGGCCTGCGCCAAGCGTCCGGTGAGCTACGAGTCTCTGGAACGCGCCGTCAGCAGCATCGAGCAGACCCTGATGAGCACCTACGACCGCGAGGTGACGAGTGTGCGCATCGGTGAGCTGACCATGCAGGAGCTGAAGAAAATCGATGAGGTGGCCTATGTCCGCTTTGCCTCGGTCTATCAGCAGTTCGCGGACGTCGAGAGCTTCTTCACTGAGCTGAAAAAACTGATGGTCGACCGTAAGAAGTAAAGTGTAAAAAAAGCACGAGCGCCCCATTCTCTGCCGCAGGGCAGGGGATGGGGCGCTTTTTGCGCCTCTTGGCCACGGGAAAAGAGCCCTTTCTATAAGGTCTGTATCTTTCGGAAGATACGCTGAAAGATTGGATATATAAAAATCCATATAGCCAGGGACACTTAATGCAGCTTCTTGCAAATAGAATTACTACAGAGTAAAATAACGATAACATAACGGGAATATCGGATGACCTTGCAGATGAAATCCATTTTATAAGACCGATTTTGGACTGGGGCAGAATGACTATATTTCGAATAATATAGATTACACGAAATATAACCGCGTCTCAATGATTTAATTACACAAGTCTACGTGACAGCCATTCCAGCGTCTCCACCTGAACCTGCGCCCGGCGCAGTTCACCAAATGCTTCCTCGGGGGCGTTCAGTTCGAGATGTCCGTCCGCAGCGCGAAGGGCAGCTTCCAGTTCTGTGAAGTCCTGCGTGCGGAGCAGGTGATTCATCCCTTCCCGCATTTTGTCGCAGAGTTCGGCGCCCTCAGCCAGTGCCTGCCGCGCGGAAGGGATGTCCTCATCCCGGATGGCCTCCATCGCGTCGTCGATGTCGTCCGAAATATCCTCTGCAAACTTCTGCACCCGCCAGCTGCTGTAAAAGGCAATACCCAGCAGCACTGCCACGATGCACAGACACGCATAAATTCGCTTCATTCCACACCTCTCACCGGGAGCTGCCCTTGCGGCGGCTCTCTTTTTTCAGCAGAAAATAGTCCTCCGTCTCGTTGCCCACTAAAAGCAGGATTTCCTCCGGCAGCAGGGTGTTGGCCTGCGCTGTCCGCTCGAGCCAGTCCCGGTCTTTGCCGCACCAGTGCAGATTTTCCTCGAGCACCTGTCCGTCCAGCACAAAGGGGATGGTGGCCTGTGCCCGCTGTACCCTTGCCCCAAGGTCGGCGAGGGTAGCGGTCTCTTTCTCAGGGCGCAGTGCCGCCGAGAGACTGCCGTTCGTCTCCACCACGGCGTAGGAGACGTCCCGTGGATCGAAGATGTTTTTGCCGCGCAGTGCCTCCAGCAGGTCGGCAGTCGTCAGCCGGAGGGTGCGCAGAGCGTTCTGGTCGATTTGTCCGTCCAGGATGACCGTCTTGGGACGGCCCGACATCAGGTTAAAAAATTTCTGGCTGCGGAAGCTCAGTGCCGACCCCAGCAGCTCCAAAGCCGCGATGAGGAAGAGGGGAATGAGGCTGGCCGTCACCGGCACTTCTTCCGACTCGATGGAGATGGACGCCAGATTTGAGATGAGGATAGTGGATACCAGCTCTTCGGGCTGCAGTTCGCCCAGCTGACGCTTGCCCATCAGCCGCATGGCGAACAGAACGCAGAGATAGATGAGCAGAGTACGGAAAATCAGAAGCTTCACGAGAAGGCCCTCCTTGTGGGTTGAATAAGCACCGTTGGTGGGGGAATACTGGCAGGAAAAGGGGGATACCGTATGCTGCAGCTTTCCTCGTCGCTGGAAGAAAATCTGGCGGCGCTCAACGCTAGGTTTGGCGCTTCGGCGGATTTTTATGCCAAGCGCATCGAGCTTTATCACTGCCCGGGGGCCATCGTCCTTTTCGACAATATGGCCAGCCTCCAGTCACTCTGGTCGCTTTTACTGGACGCCGCCACCCGTCACACGCCCAGCCTCGAGCCGGAGCGGATGCCTCACACCGGCACGCAGGTGTATGATTTGCTGATGAACCATTCCGGCTTGCCCGCCGAGGACGGCCCGGTCAAGGACATGGACGACCTCATCCGCCGCATGACCGCCGGCATGGCCGTGCTTCTGCTGGACGGGTGCAAAAAGGGGCTTGTCTTCTCGGTGCAGGGGCTGAAATCGCGCTCGGTGGAAGAGCCCTCCGGGGAAGGAAACCTTCGCGGCTCCCGGGAGGGCTTTGCCGACCTGCTGCGGGTCAACCTGAGTTTACTGCGCCGCCTCATCCGTACCGATACCCTCGTGATGGAGACCGCACAGGCCGACTGTGCCATGAAGACCGAATACGCCATCTGCTACTGCAAAGACAAGGCCGGCAAGACGGCAGTGGCGCGGGTGCGCCGGACGCTCCGGGAGGCAAAGCCGGAGGTCCTGCTGGATTCCAGCTACTTTGTACCGTGGCTTTTCCCGGCCAGGTGGCGGCTGTTTGCCCCGGTGAGCTATACCGAGCGCCCGGCTTCCGCCGCCGCAAAGCTCTGTGAGGGGAAAATCATCATCCTTGTCAACGGCAGCCCCTCGGCGCTGGTGCTGCCGTCCCTTTTCTGCGAGAACTTCGACTGCCTCGACGACTACGCCACCACAGCAGTTTTTTCGTCGTTCCTGCGTGTCCTGAAGTATGGCTCGTTTTATCTCAGCATCTTCCTGCCGGGCGTTTTTGTTTGTCTGGCGGTCTATCTGCCGGAGCTGATCCCGCCCCAATTGCTGTATAAGATCGAAGCCGCCGAAAAGGCTACGCCGCTGCCCTTGTTTGCAGAAATGCTGCTGGTCATCCTGCTGCTGGAAGTTATCCGGGAGGCCGGGCTGCGGATGCCGCAGTCGCTGGGGCATTCGGTCAGTCTGGTGTCCGCGTTGATCATCGGCGATGCCGCCATTGCCACCGGCCTGATGAGCACCCCGGTCATCTTTGTGGCCAGCATTACGTCCATTGGGGTGTTCGTCACGCCCGCTTTGTACGAACCGGCCACCCTGCTGCGCATCGGCGTAGTGGTGGCTGCGGGGCTTGCCGGGCCGGTGGGACTGGCCGGGGCTTTTTTTGTGCTGCTGCTCAGCCTGTCCGGCACCGGGATGTTGGGTGCCGTATCTTGCGCAGCATCCGTTCCCGCAAAGCCCGCTGGCCGAGGACGGCGTCATCCGGCGCAACTATCGGCACCTGTCCCGCAAGGGGTTCAACATCTGGCAAAAACGGAGGCCCCGCGCATGAATAAAACGCAGGACAAATTTTCATTGCCGGCAGTGACCCTCAGCATCTTTGCCGCGGCGGCGGCAGAGCGTCTGCCGGTATGCAGTTCGTCCCGGGCACTCCTCTGGCAGGAGGTGCTGGCTGCAGTACTGCTGATGATACTTTCTGCTTTGGTCAGTCGGTTCTGGCAGTCCGGCCCGCCAAAGCCTGCCGCCTGGGCAGCTGCATTTTGCCTGCAGGTCTGGCTGGCGGTGGAACTGGCCGGAACATTCTGGAAGGCTCTGCAAGTCTGCCGGGAAGAGTTTTCTTCGTTGGCATTGCTGGGTTTTTTGCCGCTGCTGCTCTGGGTGGGCTGGCAGATGCCTGCCCGCGCATGGGGTGCCCCGGCGCAGGTGTTGTGGTGGTTTGTGGCGGTGGGAAGCGCGGTGTGTCTGATGGGGCTGTCCCGGCAGATGCACTGGGCCGGGCTGTTTGCGCAGGCTGCGCCGCAGAGCACGGCATTCACCGTTCCGGTCTATGCGGAATACTTTGCGGTACCGCTGCTCTGCGGCCGGGAGGAGCGGCGTGGTGTCTGCCTGCCCATTCTCACAGCCCTTGTACAAACGACGGCAACGCTTGGCATGGCACTGGTGTTCGGTCGGACATACCCGGCGCGGGAATTGCTGCGTGCATGGAGCACCGGGACATTTTCCCGGCTGGACGCGGCGCTGCTGCTGGTCTGGCTGACCTGCGCGATTTTTCGCATCGGGGTGCTGTGCACCGCCATCCGGATGCTGGGGCAGGAGTACGCCATACAAAAGCGAAAGGAAGTGCGGCAATGAAGCGGCGATGGGCCCGAATTCTGCTTTATGCGGTGCTTGTCGGCTGGTGCCTGCTGTTCCTGCGCTGTGAGACCACTGAAAAAAGTATGATACGGGTGGTTTATCTGGAACAGAAGGAACAGACCTGGTCGGTGGGGCTTTTGTATCAGTCACCGGAAGCGGCAGCCGATGCAGCCGATGCCTCAGCCGCACTGCGCATCGCCGATGGCCGAGGGCAGACATTGGAAACAGCCCTTGCCGCTGCCGAAGGAACTTTGCCGCAGACGGCAGATTATCGTCTGTGCGATTATGTACTGTTCCCGGAGCAGACGGAGGATGCCGTGCTGGCAGCTTATGAGAATCTGGTGCTGGAACGGGGCTGCGGGCGCACAGCAGCCCGACTTTCCTGCACGGAATTCGATCTGGAAATACTCTTGCAGTCGTGCGGAAAAACGGAGACTCTGCCCGACAAACTGCTGGACAAACTCAAAGCGGGCTCGGCGGCAATGCCCCGGCTGTATGCACACGAGGAAAGCATGCTGCTTTCTGTGCTTTGCTTGCCCGAAGCACAGGAAGGGAAAGTGATGGTTTCTGGCAGCGGGGCCTTCCGCACCGGGAGCGGTGCGGTGCAGCGCCTGACAGAAAACGAGACAGAGGCGTTTCTTCTGCTGACGGGCACACCGGGCAAACGAACCTTCTGGCTGCAAGGAAAGCGTGTAACCATCCGGCGGTGCACCGTCTCAGTTGCTCTCCGGAAGCAGACGGCCACCCTGCGTCTGGACTGCCAGACGGCCTACGGCACGCCGCAGCCGGGTGCGGCACAGTGTCAACAGTTGGAAGAGCTTTGCCTTGGGGTGGTACGTTCCTGCTGGCAGCAGGGGACAGACCTGCTGCATCTGCGGGAGCACAGTCTGCTGTGCACAGGCTCTCCCGACGGGTTTGACCCAACAAAAAACGCCTGCCCGCAGGTGCAGGCAGACGTGAGCTTTTTGCAGTTTTAGTGGGCGGTCTCAAAAACGACGGTGATACTGGTACCAACGTTTACTTCGCTTTCCAACTTGATGCGGGCGTTGTGGATGCGGGCAATGTGCTTGACAATAGCCAGCCCCAGACCGGTGCCGCCGGTGGCCTTGCTCCGGCTCTTATCCACCCGGTAGAAGCGTTCGAATACGCTGGACTGCGCGTCTTTCGGGATACCGATGCCGTTATCCTTGACGGTCAGGGTACAATGGCCGTCCCGGGTGCAGGAGGTGATGAGCTGGACCTTGCCGCCGGGTCGATTGTAGCGGATGGCGTTGTCGCACAGGTTCTGGCACAGCTCATCCAGCTGATCCCGGTTGCCAAGCACTCTGGCGCTCTCGCCCAGATAGGTCAGGGAGATGAAGGAGCGCTGTGCGTTCAGCTTCTGACGTTCCACACAATCCTTGGCCACGTCCAGCAGATCGACCGTTTCCATTGCAGGCGCAGCACCCGTCTCGCTCACATTGTCGAGGTGGGAGAGCTGCAGAATATCGTTGACCAGCTGTATCATCCGGCTGGCCTCTACATGGATCTTGTGGGCAAAATCCGGCGTATCCGCGGGTTTTGCAATACCGGTCTCGATGAGCTCTGCATAACCGGAGATGCTGGTCAGAGGCGTTTTTAGCTCGTGGCTGACATTGGCCGTGAACTCCTGCCGCATTTTCTCGTTATTTTCCCGCAGCATCCGGTCGGAGTGGATGTTCTCGGCAAAGGGGATAAGCTCCTTGTAGGGGACATTCTCCTGGATGTGGTCGAGGTCATCGGTCATCTTGAGCACAGGCTGGACGAGGCTCTTGGTCAGCAGTCCGGCAATGATAGCGGCTGCGCCCATCATCAGGAAACAGCTCAGCACGATGGCAGGCAGAGCGGCGTCATAAATCGACCAGATCGTCTCAGAGTCCTGCGCCACCCGGAGGATGTCTCCGTTCGTCAGCAGCATGGCGTAATAATAAGTCTCATAGCCCAGCGTCTGGGAGTCGCGGCAGTCGCGGCCCACACCGCTCTTCATGGCCTGCTGTATCTCGGGGCGGCTCAGATGGTTCTCCATCGGCTGGTTGGTGGCCGATTCAAAAAGCACACTGCCGTCCGAGGCGATGAGAGTGATGCGCAGCGAGCCGTCCACATAAGTTTCCAGCTGGCTGGGGTCGTCCACCTGCGCACAGCCGACGGCCACAAGGTCAGTTTCCCTCTTGAGGGCTGTCCAGGCCTGCTCCCGGAACGCCTTGTGGAACACAAAGATGCAGAGCGCAGCGGTACACGCCAGCCCCGCAAAGCCCATCAGAAACAGCAGATAGCTTATTTTTTCTTCCATGCTGCGTGGTTTCATTGCTCGAGCTCCTCCTCGCTGTCCGTCAGCTTGTAGCCCACCTTCCGCACTGTGCAGATGTACTTTCCGGCGTCGCCCAGCTTTTTGCGCAGGGTGCGGATGTGCATATCCACGGTCCGGCTCTCCACCGAGATGTCAGTAC
>OHEZ01001335.1_pt1 | contig 10591 bp, 10 predicted proteins | sample 1567391 | NCBI WGS metagenome assembly OHEZ01 (sample SAMEA3879518, study PRJEB24766) | human gut metagenome | biome: human-associated habitat; feature: feces | place: USA | collected 1985/1987
GCCAGACAGGAGGTTACCGTCTCAAACGTCAAACATTCCTCAGCAAGAATCCTGAATTCGCCTTCGGATTTGCACAGAAAAATGCACTTTTTGTATTTGAAATCAAATACTTCCCATATAGGATATAATTAGCTGTGCCTGTCTAGAAATCGAATGCTACAAATAAAGATATTCCATGCTGACTCTCATAATAGTAATCACATAGCAAATCATAACCAAGACCAGCACTTAAACCAAGCTTAGTCTTTCCAAAATAGATATGGCAGCCAATAGATGGATTAAAATAAAAACCCTCCATTTCACCTATACTATAACCAATTCTCGCATCTATATATGGGGATGTGCGTTTATCTAAAACCTTATGAAACTCACTCCTTATATGTACGAAAAAAGGAATATTAACATAATCTTCAATAGGATAATTAACAGCAAAACCGGCACCAATATACAAAGATGGTATAATCTGGCACCCATGCGACGTATAGAATTGAACACTGCTCAAATCCACATTTTCATTAGGATAGATAACCGCACCTTCTCCTACGAAACCTCGATAGCGCGGAGCTGCAATCCATCCATATTGATCCAATTTGGCATTCTTTTCTTTCACCGCAGGCATTTCCTTGGATATTTTCTCCACTTCATCAAATGTGCAGAAAAATGTACTTCCGTCCGGGGTTACGAGTTTCAAGCTCTGGCTCGGGACCTGTTCCATGATAAGCCCGCGTATAACACTGCCATTCTTCAGATATACGACATCCTGATAACTCTGTGCAACCGACGATATTGCAACAAACAACAAAACTGTAGCAGCAATGGCTGTTTTTCTAATTATATTATTCATGGTTTCTTATAAATTTAGACTTCGTTAAAGATTTAACTATATGCTAGTATCGTATTCCGATGAAAAAGCCAACACCACAAGGCGACGAAATGTGATACGCATTTAATCCGAAGACCACGCCGAATTTCTTCACTACCGAAACATCGAATCCCATTTTCAGCAGAAGATGGGGATTGAGCACATAGTCCTCATTCGGGAAGATAGGTTTGTCAAACCAGGTGACACCGGCCTCGGCGCCCAACAGAAAACCATGTCTCCGATTTCGCTTGAACTGGAAATTTCTTACATAATCGACAAATATCGGAAAGGAATTAAGAACACCATTGGTTGGAGGATAACTCTCAATTAATAAATTTGTATTGAATCCTTCCTGCCAACTCACACCACACCCAAGTCCCAAATATCGTTTCTGATTAAACCTATATCCCAGAGATGCAGTCAGTCTTTTGGATTTCACCCATAGTGACTCGTCGCGACTAAATGTGACTGAGGACTGAAAACCATGGAAATCCTTCCCGTTACAGGCCATAGAGAATAGACTCAAGATGACTGCAATACTGATTATCTTGACTTTTAAGAATGTATCCATATTGCTTCTGATTCAAAGTCATTTACTGAGCACGACAAGGCCACCGTCATAAGTAACAAGTTGGTAAAGAAAGTTTTTTTCATATGCAAAATAGTTATTGGTCTTGCCGAAAGATAGGCAAAATAATTTACGAAAGAAACGTTTTATAATTATGGCGCTAAAAAAACAATGATGAGCTGGTAATTGACATTGACCTGAACAGATAAATGCCAAATGATACTGCGTCAAAATTACGATGTCTCTCGAAAAACGGAAACGCGCTTGCAAGACAAACAACACGAAACCGCGGAGTTGTTTACGTCATCGGAAGAAAGCCCTTAGTTTTCGACCCTCTTGGCAACGGCAATTTAGCGTTACGTATTAATTATCAGAAAGTTAGCCGGTTAAAAGAGAGCCAAGAGGTAGTATCGAAATGGGGTCTTGGCAGGAGCGCTTAGCTCCATGCCAGCATGTAACATATTGGCATACACCATATTATAGCAACGAAACCAAAACTAACATATGTCAAGAGGGTCGAAAACAAAGTACCGAAAGACAGCATGGACAGCGGTCTGGGCACGCCACTGAAGTGCTCGAAACAGATTCCGGAAAACACGTGGTTTGAAGAAAACTATGCACAGAATGTGTCGGGATGGAATAATCTGACCTTTCCGAATACATCTGTCCTGCTATCTGAAACTGCGAAATAAGATTGCGGAGAGAACATGCCGGACGGCGCCACATTGATACTTGTTAACTGGTTGATATTTAGTAAGATATGCGTTTTTAGTGTGAACTGTAATAAAATAAATAACATGGATCCCGAAAGTTAGACAAATAGCTTTCGGGGTTTATGTTGCAATACGTAACTCCGGAGACGCTTACAAAAAAATAGGCGATAATCCCACACTGAGAATCAAATAGCATTGGTGATCAATGCGTTACAAAATTGGCTGTGGCATCGTCCCGCCCAACGACCGGCCAGAACTCATCAATGTACTTCACTAAGTAAGCGTTAAAAAATAAGTTGGTAAAGATTTGTAAAGGATTTTCGAGGGTAAATTCCTTTTCGAAGAAGGAGTGTACTGGACGTACACGACTGATGAGGCAGAAATTTAGACCGAAAAGACTCGCAAAGATTACCAAGTTATTTTTTAAGGATTACTAAATCAATGACGAAAATACGTTCCCGGCACATCATTTCCACTATTCTAAATGAAACATAGTGAAAAACAGTATGTTTCCGGCAGATCGGATGCAGAGGGACTCACTCTGCGATACTCCATTCTGCTCTACTACACATCTGTTTGCAACACGTCACGACGGACAAAACACATTTGCGGGACGGCGCCACAGGCATCCGTGTAACGCCTTGGTAATCAAGCACTATTCTTTTTTAGCGTGGATTACCTGCGATTTTTTAGCTGATAATCCACACCTCATTTTTTGACACACTGTAAGCCAACATGTTACCAAAATTAATGTAGCGCCGTCCCGACACAAGCCGAGCGTTCTATTCCGAGCAGTTTTACCTTCCTGTCGATTCCGCCGGCATAACCGGTCATACTGCCGTCTGCGCCAACGACCCTATGGCAAGGTATGATGAGAGAAATCGGATTATGACCGACTGCACTGCCCACGGCTCGGGCTGACATCCTCGGATACCCTTTCTGTTCGGCAATGCGGGCAGCAAGTTCACCATAAGTCATTGTCTTACCGAAAGGAATAGTCAGCAGAATTTCCCAGACAGCCTTCCGGAAAGGCGTCGAATCCAATGTCAATGCCGGTGTAAAACCCGGGTCATGCCCGCTGAAGTAAATGTCAAGCCACTGTCGTACCTGCACAAAGACAGGAACATCTTTCACCTCAATCTCATCATCAATGTTACCCGCAAAATACTTCTGCCCATCAAACCACAGTCCTGTCAAGGCGTCGCCATCACTGGCAAGAGTAATCCCGCCTAGACACGAATTATAGTGCTGAATGTAAATCATGTTTCCCGCCTATCAATAATAATGTATGAAGTCAGCCTTAAGTTATATCAAATATTTCAGATCAACAAGTCAATCAGATTATTTGCGATACGATAAGCCAGAGCGACACGGCAATCATTATTCCTGCAACCATTTTCTGGTAGAGCTTCTTGTTCACATTCCTGATGAAACGCATGGCGATAAAGTTCCCGAGCATCATCGCACAACCGATTCCGCAGCCGCTCAATAAAGCACTGTCACTCCACCGCCGAAACCAACCGAGCCGGACAATAATCCTGCGGCCAGGCCCACCACAATAAGTATCACGTACATCATACTCAAACTGTCGTTTCGGTCTTTATTTCATCATAAAAGTCATACAGGGAGGCTGCTTCATGCAACTTATTCTTCATATAACTTACAGCTTGCTTTGGATAGATGATCTTGACCCCTGAGCCGTAACTCATGAACACCGAGTACATTTCAACATTGATCACGACCTCAATCTGAAAGACACAGCTGCCGTCCTCTTCATTCATCTCCAGAAGTTTCTGCGACGGATGGACAGGCTTCGTGCTGATATATCGGCTCTGCTCGCGCGTCGCCCGGAACCTTACCTTCCGCGGGGAATCCTTCATATTCTTGCTCACCCCAATCACATCGTTAAAGAAATGCTCAGAATCGAAATCCGGATTCTCCCGGAAAGTGATGTCGGCAGGTTCAATGCTTACTATTCTGTCAAGAGCGAGATTGAACAGGACAAGATCGGACGCACGACTGCCGAAAAGGAACCAGCGGTTACGGAATTCCTTCAGGAGATATGGGCACAATATGTATTCCTGGGGCTCCCGCGCAGAAAAAGACTGATACGATATCCGGAGCGTCTGCTTATGGGCAATGTAGTTGTACAACGGATTAAGCAATTTCAGGCCTTTCAAGTCCGGCACATTGTCAAAATGCACGATGGGTCTGCGGTTGTTCTTCGTAACGGCCAACTTGTCCTGGAGACGGCTTATGACATCGCTCATTTCTGAGAATTGGTCAAAATCCTGCAACTGGCGAAGCATGTCGACCGCTTCCTGCATAACCTCATAGTCATTCTGGGACAACGGCATGTCCGTTATGCTGTAATCCGGGTCTGTATACCTGTAATACTTGTGGTCATAAACCTCAATAGGGGCATTGTAGCCCAATTTATCTGAGCGCATCATCTGGATATCAGCCTGAACCGTACGCACAGAGACACCTTTGCTGATGCCCTCCATATCATAGAGGGCATCGCTGCAGGCATCCACCAGATTCTCAAGCGTCCAGCGTCGGTACCTGTTTCGAAGACAATTGTCAATGGTTTTGTATCGGATCAATGCATTCTTATTTGCCGGCATATCAATGATAATTTATGTTGCAAATATACGCAAGTTCTACGCAATCAATTTGCGCAGAACAAAAAAACACAATTTTCTACAAAAAATTTTTCACCACGCAGAAAGACTGCGGAGTGCCCATATAACTTTGCACCCGTTGATTCGGACATGTACCGGATCACAGAAAGACTGCGGTAGTTCAGTTGGCAGAACATTAGTTTATTTTGTGAGGACATTTCCTTTCAAGGACTAATCTCCACATACTCCCTAATCTTGCTTAAAACTAATGACGCAGGTTCGAGCCCTGCCCGCAGTCCTAAAATAATTATCATGGAAAAAACATTGACAAAAGTAGCTCTGCGCTATAGGGCATTGTTCCTCGGCATTGACCGCGAGGACATTGACATAACTTCCGAAGTCACCGTACCGGCGTCGGCATTCGTAGCCCGACTGAACGAGAACGGCTTCTGCGTGAGCGAGGAACTGCTCCACGCCATCAACGCGGTCTCTGCAGACACACTCGCAGAGCTCACGGATTGTGTCAATGACGTGATGGGCGTCAATCTTAACTGGGCTTCTCTTGTCAAGGGGTGGGACGTCCCTACAGGGGAATCATGCGCAGACCATATAATTACTTGGATTGCAAATATTTGCGGCGGTAAAAAGTCCGGATATAGTGGCACGACACTTCCGTGCGGGCACTTTATTCCTGACGGCACATTTCCTCTGGAGCGCTACAACGGCTGTCCGTTCTGCGGAAGGCCGTTCAAGACTGCCGACTTTGTTTATAAAGGCCAGGGCAGCAAACTAAAAGAGCTCAGACTGTTTACCGAGGATGACATCCGTAACGTCTTCGTTTCGCTCTTGACTTCTTCGACACCTTTGGATGCGACCCAGAAAGATTCCCTCAAGTTGCTTCTAGACCACTACCCTCTCCCGGCCGACATTGTAATTCCTATGAAGGAAACTTCAATGCTTGTTGTCACGGCTTTGGTCAAGCAGGGAAAAGCAGATGAGGCTTGCGTGCTTCTCAAAACCCCGGTTGACATCCTACGCTATCTCTGGTATGAAAAGACTGGCCACGTTCAGATCATTGAACCTAAGGCCCTTATAGTTCATGCCATGAATATGTATTATCATATGTGGGGACCTCTTGACAAAGGCTTGGATGCTGCAAAAGAAATGACGCAGAATCTGAAGCTCAAATATGACCGCAAAGTTTGTTTACGTGTCGCCAAATGGCTGAATGCCATACCGATGACGGCAGCACAGGCAGCTGAGAACATGAATCCGAAACGCGGCATGTGGGTACGTATGATCCGTGCTCTCCGTTTAGGTGAGTATTCACGCAAACCGGGCATGGAGCATCTGGCCGAGATTCTTGATGTCTTCTACAAACAGGACTATTCTACCTGGCAAGGCCGTGTGGACAAGGCCCGTTCCGAAAATGATGCAGACAAGACCCTTGCACTGCTCAAGGAACGGCCCGGGACGTTTGCACGTTGCCTGTTCGCCACAATGCTTCGGTTCGGCAGCGACAAGGCATTGGCAGCTTTCGACGAAATCGCCGACAAGCTTCCTGCGCGGCTGTTGTTGTCATTAGGCAATGCAGCCGAGACCTATTTTGATATAAAGGAGCCACGAGTTGCGCGCCCGATCACAGGGGTAACACGGAGGATCAATGCGAACAAGCTGCTCGGCCTGTACAATGACGAGGCCAGGAAAGAGATGGTCAAGAGTGTCAATGAAATCTACAAGTCTTCTATGGAACGCCGTTTCGCTTCCATGAAGACTGAAGCCAAGACCATATACATTGATCCGACTCTTTACAATATTCCTGTAAGTGTGGGCGACCGCACATCGACTGTTCAAGACGCATCCTGCGCCTTGATGGGGACCCGTTTTCCTGTAGACGGGGAAACTGTACGTCTGTTCCTCCAGTGGGGAAAAGGATTGCAGGCCCAGCCTCTCGACATGTATTTGAGTTGCCGGATAGCATTGCCGGAGGGAATCTTACCTGCCATGGAGCAAAGCACTCCGGAGACATTCGGGAGATTCCGGAAATGGTCGGCACTGCTGAATACATTGACCTTTCTCTTCCTGAACTGGAGGCGGAAGGCGCCAATTATGTGACTTTCATATGCAATGCCTACTCTTACGGTGCACTCTCCCCTAACCTCGTCGTCGGCTGGATGGATTCAGCATTTCCAATGAAAATCTCTAAAATAACAGGCGTAGCATACGACCCGTCATGTGTCCGGCACATGGTGCGGATCAGCGAGGCGAACTTGTCCAAGGGATTGGTATTCGGGGTCTTGGATATCGCGAAGCGTGAGATCATCTGGCTTGAGATGCCTTTCACGTCTCAGATTATCCACGATGCCGACAGCAAATCTATCGAGGCACTTCTGCGCCGCTTGGAAGAAAAGATTTCAATCGGAGAACTCCTCGAATTGAAGGCCAAAGGACAAAACTTAAAATTAGCAGAATCTTCTGTCGGGGCCGACGAGGCATACACCTACGACTGGGCATTGAATCCGGCAGAAGTAAGCCGCATGCTGAGTGCTTGATGACGCTTGCGGTACCGCTCGGAAACGCTTGCCCTCTCGTGGCGGGACGCGGCCACGGTTGAATTTATAACTCATTGATAATCAGATATCATTTAACCCCAAGCGTGGAATCGCAGTCGTTTTTTGGCCGCGATTCCACGCTCCATTTCATAAAAAAACTGAAAATCAACGCATTGCAAAACAAAACGTGGCCGCGTCCCGCCAATTGAATTTTCACTATATTTGCAGAAGCACAAAACTAAAATTACAATGAGTACACCTCCTATTAAAATCAATGATAGCCTTTTCTGCCTTGCCAATGATTGGGAGAAAGGCAAACATCGTTATTCTCTTGAGTTATCCAAGACAGAGGATCCCAAGAACACGATTCTAGTCGTAGGGGTCAATCCTGGCGGAAAAACTGACCCGGAAGAGAAATATATTGGCCGAACCATCCGTCGTGTGTGCGATTTGGTAATTGACAATGGAGAAGGAGACACCAAATATGATAGCGCACTTTTCGTAAACCTAACGCCGAAAATTGCGATAACCCCATCTGGGTTAAAGGATTCCAAGGAACTACAAGACCTCCATGAGGAGAATATCAAGAAAATCAAAGCCCTTATACAAGGACAAGAAGAAGGACGAAAAAGACGCATAAGTAATGTTCTTTTCTGCTTTGGCAATTCATTCAAATACGGCAAGGACAATGGTTTATTTACAAAAGTTATCGATGTCATAAAAGAGGAATTACCTCTACCAGAATCAAAGTATTGGTGTCTGGGGATAAGCAACAAGGGATATCCTATTCATCCTCTTGCGCATATAAAAGATATGAGACTGAGGGAATGTTCAATCAATCAGGATTTTACGTTTTCCATGAAAGATTAAAGCATTTTTTCAAGGAGTTAAATCATAGTCACGACAGTTCTATCACGACCTCCCCATAGGACTGTCTCTGAAGATCATAGAACTGTTCATCGGACTCGATTCCTGTCGGATTGACGTCGTTTATCCAGTTCTGATATGCCAAAGCTTCCTCCTTGGTTATTCCAAGATTCTCAGCGTAGGCGTCATAGAACTCGAATTTCTCACCGCTTCGTTGGTGGTCATACTTGAGCAAAATATCCATCAATGTAACTTTTTGTCCATCCTCAACCCTGTTATAAGGGTTGTCAAGGATGGACTTTGCAAAATCATTGTTCATATTCCGCATTTGTCATCATTTCCAATGCCTTTTCGTGCTTGGCGTTTATGCGTCCAAGCTCTTTGATCTTGGCCGCATCGTTTGATGCGACGGCTGCTTCATAAGACACTTTTCCCCGCTGCAGATTGTGGTGGAGGTCATTGAGTTTGACATTAATAGCCAAGCGATTACCTGAGAGTATTATTTTATTGACGTACTCATCATACGAGTCCTCATCTTTCCGATGTGTTAAAATATCCACAGCTTCCACCACTTCATCAAGAAAGCCCTCAGTCTGAAGGTCTTCTATGCTCCAGTCACAGTCTTCAATCAAATCGTGCAGGAATCCGACTGTTTTCTCATTGTCACTTGCCCCCATCAGACCGACAGTGAGGGGATGCAATATGGCAGGATTTCCGTCAATATCCTTTTGACCACGAAACTCATATGTGATGATTTCTAGTGCCTCGTCAATCCCGGCCGCAAAGAATTCCCTAAGAAGTTCCTCTGTCCAATGCTTTTCTTCGTTCATTTCCAACAATTTGGACATCGCGTCCATCAAAGTGATGACCTTCAGGCGTCTTTTGACGGTTCTCATCGGGATTTGAAATACCGGGATAGCGTCAAGAGGTGATTCCGGATTCAGTTTTTCGAACCAGACGGGAGTCATCGGATCTGACTCCGTAAAATGGACAAACATATCCCCCATCACCACTCCGCGAGGTGCATGACGCCCTTCATCATCCAACGCCTCGTCAGCCAAGGCTCGGACTTGTATCTTTTCATAATTCACATCCGAGTATAAGACATCAAGCATTTCGCTTTGATAACCGTCCTTAGTATATTCTTGAAGGAAATTCTCATCGGCACCATCCATAACATAGTCCTGAAAACTGGCATTTGAATCCGAATCTTCTTGGAATCCAAGTATTTTCATTTCATCGAAAGCATTTTCATTATAAGTTCCCATCAATACAATGTACTTTGGATGGCGGTCGCTGGACTTCTCGTAAAAATCCGCTAATAAATCGTAAAGCATACGCTTAGTCGTTTTGTTACCTGTGCGGTCACAAAACCCATCTTGCTGCCTCGCGCGCTGGCAGCCCGTAAGGTTTGTTCCCGCTGCCCGGTATGTTAATAAAAGGAAATTAATCGAAGAGGAGAACCCTCTTTCATCTTCTGCGAATATAGCAAACTTTTATCAAAGTACAAATTTTTTTTGCAGTCAGTATTTACCAGATTAAGTAGTATCTTTGACTTTGCAAGCAGAATAATACAAACAGATAATGAACCGAATAGAGTGGGAGAAGACCACAGTACAGCACATGATCGAATTGTGGTGCAGAAAAAAGCATGGCAAAAAGGAACTCTGTGTGGAGTGCAGAGAATTACTGACATATGCAACGGCCAGACTCGACCGATGCAAGTTCGGTGAAAGAAAGACCAAATGCCACAAGTGCAATGTCCATTGCTACCGTCCAGACATGAGGGAAAAGATACGCGAAGTCATGAGGTTCGGCGGACCTCGGATGATATTCCACCACCCTATGGAAGCGTTGCGCTATATACTGACAAAATAACAACGTCATATCATCAGCATAATTCGCCCTTCGGCCTTAACGAATGTGTCCGGATAGTGCATCACTACCGCATAAACCTGGGCTGAAGTCACAGGCTGTCCACCCTTCCGGACATGAAGTCGTCTCTTATTTATGATTTCTGCAATCTGCTCCGTCTGCAAACCTCCGTTCCGTTCTGCAAGCACATACAATATAGCCTCTTCGATCTTCATATTGTTAATCCTCTTTAGGCTTTATATCAAACTGACGAGCCATTGTCCATGATTACCTTATATACGAGTTGAACATCCTGTGCACTGTAATCGACTGTCCCCGACTCTGACAGCAACCAGATAAAACCAGCCAAGTTTTCCTTACTGCAAGACACTGACATTGACATAATTGTCAATGTTGCCACTAATTTAACAATTATCCTTTCATCATTGATTTAATTTATAGAGGTCAAGTAATTTCTGCCGAATCGCAATTCCCTTAAGTAAGCGTTAAAAAATAAGTTGGTAAAGATTTGTAAAGGATTTTCGAGGGTA
>OHEZ01001351.1_pt1 | contig 10473 bp, 10 predicted proteins | sample 1567391 | NCBI WGS metagenome assembly OHEZ01 (sample SAMEA3879518, study PRJEB24766) | human gut metagenome | biome: human-associated habitat; feature: feces | place: USA | collected 1985/1987
TTCTTCATGATATAACGAATTGCATCTTGAATCCAGGACACATATACCAAATTAATGCCAGAAACTTTTCCCACAGACGATTTACATACTTCCGGCAAGATCACCGTATCAAAACCAAGTTTTTTCGCTTCTTTTATGTAATCCATAAAGTACTTTCTCCAAGTTTTTTCTAATTACCAAAATTTTTTCCATACGCTGTTTTTATACATGCCCTAATAGAATGGTATTTTTTAATTCCCTTGCCGCAGCTCCCATAGGATGCTGGCTGTCATACACCAGGCAGATCTGGCGCTCCGGAATTTCATCTTTTAATGGGATCTGTACGATCTCTTTTTTCAAAAGGGAAGGTGCGGCCATTGGCTGGGGCAAAAAGGCAAGCCCGAGCTCGCATTTTACCAGAGGCAGGATCTGATCCGCAGTGGCAGCTTCCGTATCCGGGGAAAGATCCAGACCATGTGATAAAAATACACTGTTGTAGAATTTATAGGTCATAGTTTCCCGCCCAAGAGAAATCAGCGGATAGTTCTTTACCTCCCGAAGGGAAAGTTCCTGGCTGCCAAGGGCAGTAAAAGTAGTGCCTCCAACCAGAATCTCCTGAAACGGCATGAGCATGATCTGTTTCAATGGGGAATCCACCTCTGCCGGAGTGGAAACTACTGCAAAATCAATCTTTCCGCTCTTAACTGATTCAATGGCTTCCGGTGTGGAATGGTTGTATAGCCTCAGCCGGATTCCAGGATAAGTCATGTGAAAACTTTTTAATTTATCCAGCAGGAAAATATTGAGGGCAGTTTCACTGGCACCGATGGCTACACTTCCGTGAGATAATCCGGAGCTGTCTGCCAGCTCCTCTTCTGCTGCCTGAAACTGCTCCATTGCACTTAGCACATGATTATAAAGCCGTTCTCCTTCCGGAGTGAGCTGTACGCCGCGGTTGGTACGGATAAATAAAGCGGTATTTAACTGCTGTTCCAGACAGTTCATGGCCCGGGTAATATTAGGCTGACTGTTGTTTAACGCCTGGGCCGCCTTGGTAAAGTTGTGGTATTTTGCCACATAATAAAAGATCTTATAATACTCGAAATTAACGTCCATAATATTTTTCCTTTTTTTGACATGTCATATATTTATTTCAGTCATATCAATTATATCTTTTACTTATTTCTGATTAAATAGTATAATCTAGCCAAAGTAATAAAAGGAGGATGCTGTTATGGATGAAAATACTCTATTTCCAAGAGAAGAAAAAACTGATGTTTTATTTAATAAAATTCTAAATGAACCATGGGCTTACAATAAGCTTTTTCAGACATTTTGCGATAATCTGTTTTGTAATGATGCTTCTGTTACAACACTTTCACCACTGCAATTCACCAAATCATTATTCAACTGCTATTCCAATAAAGATTTATCTGCATTTCTTATGGCTATAACACAGAATACCATGTTTGATTTACTTAGGAATTCTTTTCTTATTCCATACCGCTTTAATGCTGATGGAAACCGGAATCCTGTCATTATGACAGATGATAAAGGTCTATTGTTACCAGAATATGCAGATATTTCCCATGAAAAAGATTATCAGCATTTTTATAATATTTACAAAGAGCTTGATAATAGTAAAAATATGTATTTTGCTAAAGCTTACAGATACAGCCATATATATAATAATGATCAGTCTGTAGTAGAACAACAGGTTCTTGAGAAAAGCACTGGTATACTGCTTATCCGTGAACTTCCTGATACTGTTAAAATGAAAGAAACCGAAGCAGAGGCTTACAGTGCAGTATGGGAGCTTATGCTTAAGCTTGAGAAGGAGCTTCCAATGGCATATATATTCTATGGTCAGGACTCATTTATTGAACATAACGAACGTTTTGATGAGCTTGGAATCTTCCTTCCTAATTCAGTATTCCTACACAACCTTGAACATCATGTCAAGAAAGCTGAGGCGATTATATATGCCAAGAACTAATTATATTGACATCATGGAAAAAAATCATATGGAAATACCATGGCATGACTATACTAACGCCGATAGCAATGCTCTTATTGCCAATGCTGACCTTATCGAAAAAGCTTCTGTTATTGGTCGTGTAGGGCTGATTATGCTCTCGTGTGGAACAGGTGCATGGCGTGTACGTACATCTATGAATAAGCTTTCTAAAGAGCTTGGTGTAACATGTACTGTAGATGTCGGTCTTATGTCTATTGAATTTAACTGTTTTGATGGCAATGACTGTGTATCACAATCGCTTAGTATTGCTAATACTGGTGTCAACACCTCTAAGCTTTACAGAATGGAGCAGTTTGTTGATAATTTTCCTAATGAAGAAGCATATCTTACTGGTGAAATGATTCACAAACGTCTTGATGACATTGAACAGATACATACACTATATTCTCCTATTATCCTTGGTCTGTCTGCTGCCCTCGCATGCTGTGGATTCACATTTCTTCTTGGTGGTGGACCAATAGAGATGCTTTTTGCTTTCATTGCTGCTGGAGCCGGTAATTTAATAAGGACAAAGCTTATCAAGCATCACTATACCCTGTTTATGAATATAGCTATTTCTATTTCAGCTTCATGCCTTATATATGCAATACTGCTTAAGCTGGCTATTCTTATGTTTAATATACCTTCTGTACATGAAGCTGGTTACATATGTTCTATGCTGTTTATAATACCTGGATTTCCTTTTATCACAAGCGGTATTGACCTTGCCAAGCTTGATTTACGGTCCGGTCTTGAACGGTTGACATATTCAATAATTATTGTACTGGTAGCTACTGTATTTGCATGGATTATGGCATTATTATTACATTTACAACCCGAAGAATTCACAACCTTACACCTAGGCAATATGCAGCATCTTATATTAAGGCTTATTGCAAGCTTCTGTGGAGTGTTTGGATTCTCTATTATGTTTAACAGCTCTGTTTCAATGGCTGCAATGACCGCTCTTATTGGCTGTATTGCCAATACTCTGCGCCTTGAGCTTATTGACTTTACATGTATGCCTGCCGCTGCTGCTGCTTTTATTGGTGCTGCTACTGCAGGACTTCTAGCTTCCTTTATAAAACAATATAACGGATATCCACGAATATCACTTACTGTACCTTCCATAGTTATAATGGTTCCTGGACTTTACTTGTACCGTGCAATATATAATTTTGGCACAATGTCTCTAACAGATGCATTCTCATGGTTTACATCTGCCATCATGATAATTATTGCGCTTCCACTAGGACTTATATTTGCCAGAATCATTACTGACCGCACATTCCGCTATTGTACATAAATATTACATTTATACATTTGTTACATAAAATTACCATTTGTTTTAGAGCCTTAACAGCGTTAAAACAAATGGTAAATCATCATACAGCACCTTCTTATGCGCAATCCTCTTCAAGCTTAAGTGTCTTTATGCCAAATATAAAGTACAATACATGAAACAGCCACACTATCCCAAGAACAATCCTGCCAACAGGCACTGCATGCATCATAATAAAGCCTATACTCATAAGAATGGTGACTGTAAGCATAATTCTTACCTTCGTTTTTACTGTCATGCCCTTACCCTGCACAAAGCTTTCAAGATTATTTTTATACAGCCTTGTGGATATAAACCAGTTATGAAGCTTTTCTGAGCTTTTAGCAAAGCAGAACGCTGCAAGCATCAGAAAAGGAAATGCAGGAAGCAGTGGAAGAACTGCACCTAATGCTCCAAGCCCCAGTCCAAGACAGCCTAATATAACCAAAAATACTTTCTTTAAATTCATTCAATAATCTCCGTTTCTTCATATTTATTCAGACAGTAAGCACATATGGATATCAACTTATAATACGGCTTATTGCAATATTGCACATATTTAATCTAATAATGCAAAAAGGCATATAGTTAGGTGTTTCTAACCATGTGCCTTAAACGATATTATAATTTGCTTATTATTTCAACCACTTTAAGCGATTTATTAATGATATTATTTTTCAATATCAATATGTAAGTGTCAAAAGTATAAAAATAAAAAATGCGGAAATGCTACAAAAAGCGTTATAAAAAAATGCGGAAATATGATAAAATAAAGAATAAAAAAACGCGGAAAGGTAGATATGCTATGTTTAAACGTAAAATATACAATAAAATGCAAGAGTGGAAAAAAGACTCTAATGGAAAAACTGCACTTTTAATTGAAGGTGCTAGACGAATCGGTAAATCAACAGTAGTTGAGGAATTTGCGAAGAATGAATATGAAAGCTATATATTGATTGATTTTTCAAGAGCATCAAAAGAAATCAAAGAACTTTTTGAAGATGTTTCCGATTTGGATTTTTTATTTTTACAGTTACAATTACAATATAAGGTAGATTTACATGAAAGAAATTCTGTAATTATATTTGATGAAGTTCAACTTTGCCCAACAGCGCGTCAGGCTATTAAAGCATTAGTTGCTGATCATCGATATGATTATATTGAAACAGGATCTCTTATTTCAATTAATAAAAATGTAAAAGATATTTTGATTCCAAGCGAGGAAAGAAGAATCAGCATGTATCCAATGGATTATGAAGAATTTTTATGGGCAATTGGAGATAAATCAACGTTCTCACTATTAAGAAAATGTTTTGATATGAATCAAGGCTTAGGAGATGCAATTAATCGTAAACAATTAAGGCAATTTCGACTATATATGCTTGTTGGTGGAATGCCTCAGGCAGTATCAACCTATATTGAAACAAACAATTTTAGGAAAGTTGATGAAATAAAAAGAGATATTTTAAATTTATATGAAAGTGATTTTGCAAAAATAGATGCGACAGGACGTTTAGCTATGATATTTGATGCAATTCCAGCTCAGCTTAACAAAAATGCGGCCAGATACCAAACAAGTAGTGTACTAAATGGCGAAAGACAAGATAAAATATTAGAACTTATTGCAGAACTAAAGGATTCAAAGACAGTATTAATAGCATATAATACTGACAATCCAGATGCAGGTATGTCTAATACTAGAGATTTATCTAGATTCAAATTATTTTTAAGTGACACTGGTCTGTTCGTAACATTAATGTTTAAGGATAAGGATTTCACAGAAAATGAAATCTATCAGAAACTTTTAAATGATAAATTAAGTGTTAATCTAGGATACTTATATGAAAATATTGTAGCTCAATGTCTGGCAGCTAATGGGAATAAATTATTTTATCATACATTCATCAATAAAAGCTCCAAACACAATTATGAAATTGATTTTATTTTGGCAAAGAGAAATAAAATCATTCCTATAGAGGTTAAGTCATCAGGATATAAGGCACATAAATCACTTGATGTATTTACAGAAAAATATTCATCAAGAATATTAAAGAGATATTTGGTTTACACAAAAGATATGAATAAAGATCAGGATATTTTCTGCATACCAGTCTATATGGTACCTTTTTTGTAAATATATATTCTTGATGTGGGGGTAAAAGATATTTTGCCCCTCATTTATGATTAATTAGATTAATATATGCTCCATATTCAAACTTCTATAATAATTACAGGGGCTGAAAACTATATTTCCAGCCTCTCAGACCATATTTTCACCAGTCTTTCTACTGAATATGCAGCGTTTGCCGGACTTGTTGATGGAAGTGTTACCGCTTTAATTCCAAGCTCTTTTTCCTGATATTTTTTATAATATCTGGCTGATGTTGCACCATTGCAGAACACCTTGGTTATCTTAGACTGCTCCAGTATAGGCTTTAAGTCTGTTGGCACAACATTTCTTATGCTGCTGTCACTTGAGCCTATAATATCGCAGCTATATATAGTATCCCACAGGGCTATGTGATATTTATGAAGCATCGCCTTCTTTTCTTCTATTGTTGCTGGAACCACTATTCCGTTATATTCGCTATCAGGCTGTTTCTTTGATTTAACATCATTATATTTACAATACAGTACCTCTGCCATGACTTTCCAGAATCGGTTCTGTTTATGTCCATAAAAAAACATCTGCTCCCGCGACTTTACCGATGGCAGGCTTCCAAGAATAAGTATTCTGGAATCCGCATCATATAATGGCGGAAACGGATGTGTTATGTGTTCATATCTTGAGTCTATATTATCCATGTTTTTGCACTATTCCTCACTATTCTTCACTATGTCTCTCTATTTCTCACTATCCCTTACTATTTCTCACTGCTCCTCACTATTACACAACTAAATCTCCACACAACCTGTCTGTTACGAGCTCAGCGCACCTTTGCTTATGTGCTGCATGGAGAGGATGATTCTGAAACTGCTGTAAGGCTTTCTCGTCTCTTAGCTCTGCATAGAATACCAGATCATAGCCTCCGGCAATATTAGTTCCTATGCTTGCATTCATAAGTCCATCTATGTGTCCATTCATAGTATTAACTGAATCCTGTAAGAATTTAAGTGTTTCTTTCTCTTTATGTTCTGACTTTACTTTATCTGTGTAATTCCAGAATAATATATGCCTTATCATTATATTCACCCCATTGCAATGTACTGAAGTGTCTTTTCGTCTTTTCATATCGCATTTGACACTACCCAGCCTATTATTATATATCTTATACATCTTATATATCTATTTATTATAAACATTTTAAAGTCACCAGCTGTTGCGAGTTCTACGGGAAAATAATATGCGTGAACCTAGACTCCAACAGTACAGCTTATGCTGCACCCCTCCCAGGACTGGTGACATATGTATTATAATACTATTCTTAAAAGAAGCAAGTTTTTACTTTTATCTGTTTTTTAATTCACAGGTTCATCCCGTATATTTATGCATGTGAAGTGTGACCCTTGCACTAGTCAAATTCCGCAGGAATATTAGGAAGGAAAGTTTGACTCTATTCGCAAAAAAGCAAATAGAGTCAATTTTCACAAGCAGATAGATACAGTTGAATAAATCCCTATTGGCAAATCTCTGATAATCAATAATCAATAAGATACCTAAACAATAAGTAAGTTCAACAACAATAGTTCTCACACATTCTCTGATACAACAGCACCTTTTACCACATTAACACTATCTGTATCTATGGTCATACCAGCACCTGCTTTTTCTTCATTGTAATTCTTCGCAGCAGATACTGCCTGTAAAAACACCACTATTCCTATGCAGAATAAAACTGCAATCATTCCTACACCCTTGTTGATATCTCCTGTGAGCTGTGATACTATACTTACAACTGTTGTTCCAAGAAATGAAGCGCCTTTTCCACATATGTCCATAAGTCCGAAGTATTCCCCATTTTTCTCTTCAGGAATAATCTTTGTAAAGTAAGAGCGTGATAATGCCTGTATTCCGCCCTGAAACATCCCAACCAGAATTGCAAGTATCCAGAACTGTAGCTGGCTTCTTAAGAATATCGCGAATACTGCTATTCCAAGATATGCCACTATGCAGACCAGTATAAGCTTTTCAGTACTCACCTTATATGATAATCTGCCAAATATTATTGCACATGGAAATGCTACTATCTGTGTTACAAGCAATGCAAGTAATAATCCTGTACTATCAAGCCCTAGTGCCGAACCATACGCTGTTGCCATATCTATAATTGTATACACACCATCTATATAAAAGAAAAACGCAAGCAGAAATAAAAATATATGTTTTTCTTTTTTTATATTTTTGCAGGTACCATACAGTCTCTTAAAGCTTTCCCGTACAGCATGTGGCTTTCTTTCAACATAATTCTTCTGTTCGTACTTCTTTATATGTGGAAGTGACATGCCCAGCCACCATACTGCTACTATTACAAATGCTATGCCCATAGCCAATTCCATGCTTATTCCAATCTTAGAGGAGCCAAGCACCAGCAGCAGACATCCAACAAATGGTATGCAGCTACCTATATAGCCCCATGCAAACCCCTGTGACGAAACATAATCCATTCTCTTTTCATCAGTTACATCAACAAGCATTGAGTCATAAAATATAAGGCTTGACGAAAATCCTATCTTTGCTATAACAAACACAATAAGAAATACGAGCCATTGAACACATGCCCCAAGCATTGCACAGGCAATACTGCCAATAAATATTGATATAAGAAAAACTGGTTTTTTGAAGCCTTTAGTATCTGCAAGTGTTCCACACACAGGACCAAGTAGTGCAACAATGATTGTACATATTGATGCAGCATATCCCCAATAAGCAAGATAATTCACAGATGAAATCTCTGCTTTCCCCGCAAGATAATTAAAGTAAATCGGTATTATAGTCGATACAAGAAGCGCAAATGCTGAATTACCAACGTCATACATAATCCATCTTTTTTCTTTTCCAGTAAGTTTAATATTCATATTTCAGCTTTCCCTCTTTCACATCACACTTTATACTATCCTTAGCAGCTGATCCCATATCTGGATAAACGACTTCCTCACACAGCTTTGAACCAAATGTATAATTATATACTTTATTGTATTCTATTTTTCCATAAGCTGATGCCCTGAATTCGCTTATAAGATTAATAGCAAGCCCCTTAGCCACATCATACAACTCATATAACCGCTTTGTACTATCACTGCAAAGAGGATTCGCCTTGTAGTTAATAAGAAGTCCATGCATTTCCTTATAATTACCAGTTACACGAAGCAGTGCATATATAAACATTCTCTTTAATCTTGATGGCGCTACAAGAAGCTTATTATACGATATCATCCCCTCTAGTGCTTTAACTATGTCACCACTTGTCAGATAATCATAAAATCTGCATATATATGAAGCATTTGCATTATTAGCCTTAATATGGTCAGTAAGAATACGTGTTATAGGATCATAACCGTCCTTAAGCATAAGACTTCTATCGAATTCCACCTCTATCTCTGTATGGCTCACACCATCCTTAGCAATCTTTTCATCTATATATCCATGACAGCTGACATCAAGCGCAAAGTGACAGCAATACCCATATATATACGCAAGCAATGCCTCCTTATCATCATCATCTGCCTCACAAAAAAGCTTTCCTGCTTTCTTAAAGAATTCAAGACCACTTTTTTCGTGCATATCATATCCCTGTTTATTAACCGCGCATACAGCAAGCGGCTGGTAATAGAATAATATATCCGGTCCATGCAGACCTATATCATACAATTCCTTATGATTATTAATAGTCGTTCTTGCAAGTGCTGGCAGACTTTTGTATACCTCCTGCCCCATCCTGTAATGTGCATATGTTGATGGCATAGACATCCTCTCCATTTCTGAATTTACATTCCTAATCTTTACATTATTGATTTTCTATATTTCTAGTTTTCTATGTTACATATGTCAGGAACCATCAAGATACATTTATACTTTATATCTCTTATAATGCTCTTACTCTGATAACGTTCTTACTCTGACATACTTTATAGTCTAAAAAACATTTGTAAAATCCATCGACAATACAGCGTAAATAATATGTAAATTGTTATTTAATTGAATATTAACTGGTGACGAACAGACGACAAATATTTGTGCGTAAAGTGCACAATTCCGCCACTCAAAAACCTAAAAATAGTCAATATTATTTATATCAAATGTCAGTGACCTTTTGACAACATAATCCTATGGCATAAAAATAGGGATTGCGCACTAATCCTTTAGTGCGAAATCCCTAGCCTAACATATGATAAATCTAAATTCTTTCTGCGAGCAAGTCACCCATTGCCTTACATCCAACTTTATTTCATTTATATTGTTAAAGTTCACAAATCAACAAATATCTACTATGTTACTCATCTAAGATAAGTACTCGTTTCCCATTTTTGTATGGATACTCACGAACCTTCAATACATATTCCAAATTTACAATCTGCAATCCATCTTTATTCTCAAGCACAACTCCATTGTCGCTCACTTCTTTTACCACGCCGTCCGCATGTCCATCCAATAATTTAATATATACATCTTTTTCCATAAATCGACTTAACAATTCTTTCATGATTGCAATATCCTTTCTTCTTTGCTCTGAATTTTTTCTGTATTTTACATGTCTGATAGCTGCGGATTTTCGTCTTCTCTTACGAAGTAGGTAAAGCAAGAATATCCACGCAAGCACCACCAACCATATATACCATGTATTTTGCATATATCTGTCCCTTCCTTGTATATTCATATAAGGTCTCCTGGCTGTAACTCATCAAAAATCAGAACAATTCCGGATTTTCACATAATCTTATTACCAGATTTTGAATATTTCAGACATTCCTTGCAATATATTGATACATTAATTATCCATATCAGACATACAAGAAACGATGGAAAGAAGCCAATACCAAACATAAGTGCACTGAGAGCAAGAATAATTGCAAGAATACTGCACACACTATTAGTCACATTAAATGCTTTAAATGCACATTTACCAACTATAATCTTCTCTGCTTCATCACATGTATCAAGCCACTTTTTCTGAAACTTTATATCATATACTGATGCTGTTTTTTCCGGATTCATCAC
>OHEZ01001352.1_pt1 | contig 10459 bp, 9 predicted proteins | sample 1567391 | NCBI WGS metagenome assembly OHEZ01 (sample SAMEA3879518, study PRJEB24766) | human gut metagenome | biome: human-associated habitat; feature: feces | place: USA | collected 1985/1987
TGGTGATCCCCACCGACAGCACCATGCTGACAAAGTCGTTGGCCATGCAGACCATATTGACGACGAGCTGGATCACGATCAGCACTGCGGAGAGCAGCACCGTTGTAATAACATCCTTAACCGTCCACTTTTTCTTTTTGTCCATAAATCCATTCCTCCGTTTTCTGTTAATTTATACTACTGTTAAGAATCCGAGCATCCACGCAGATATAATTTGCAATGCAAATAAAACAATCGTAAGGACCGGTGCTCTGGTTTTTCTCTTTACGGCATGGCTAATTCCCGTGAAAAACCCGCAGATGGCCGCTGCAATTCCTACACCTGCTACATAGTACTTCTTTGAAGGGGATTTCCTTACTCGCGCTGTAATAGCGCAAATCCAGCAATTCTTCCTCAAATCCTGCCGTATGGTTCATCAGGTGGAGAAAAGTAACCGGCTCAGCGAATCGCAGATTTTTCAAAAAGCTGTCCGGCAGATAGGTGCGGATATCCGTTTCCAGATCGACTTTCCTATCCTCAACAAGCTGCATCACGCTGACCCACACAAAGGTCTTTGATATGGAACCCCATTCAAAAACCGTGGTCTCCGGGTCGATGGCCGTATTGTTCTCTAAATCAGCAAGGCCATACCCCTTCGCAAATACCGAATTGTCATGCTCCGAAATTACGACACACGCGCCTGGAACCGTTTTGCCAATATATTTTTCGGAAACAGCGTTTGCGCTTGCCTCATATGTGTCCGGTGCACCGGATGCATATGCAGAAGGAGCGAGGAACGCAATCATAATCAGCGCCGCAAGAAAGCATTGGAGGGTCTTGTATCTCATCAGTCTTTCCATAGGGTCATTACTCTATCGTCAGTCTAAAATCACAGCAGTCTCCGCCCTGTCCGAGCGTCTTTGTCCGTCCCCATTTGAGCTTTGGATGCATATGCCCGTAGGCCTCGTCATCCGCGCGGCAAAAGCCGGCCACAATCTCCGGGCAACCGTATTTCACACAGGTGTCCTGATAGGGGCAGGCCAGCATGTCGAAGCACATTTCCTCTTGCTCTGTTCGTATCCAATTAGCCCGAAAACCGCAGTCCTCTCCAAAGGAGCTTTTCGTCATTTTGGCAAAGAACTTCGGCATCAGCTTATACAGGCCCGGTATCCTCATTGCCCCTCGGATTTTTGCACCAACGCCCGCTGCCCGCTTTTCATAATATCTATTCAGAAAAGCCGCCGCTTCCTCACGGGAGATCCCATTTCCCGTCATGGCGTCAAAGGCGGCGATGGCAGGATAGATGCGTTTCCTCGTATGCATATACATCTTTTTCGGCTCGTCGGCGTTTTCATCTACGATTTCCGCATAACGTCTCCATGCATCTTCTATGATCGCGTCTGTCTTTTCCACGCCATACTGTTTTTCCATTGCAGATACCGCTCCGGTCAAGTATCTTTTGTCTAACCTTCTATCCATGTGCTTTCCCACCTTTCAGCGTCCAGCCGATTGCCTGGCTGCGCATTCCCACAAAGCGCCTGTACAGGCCGTCTTCGCGCATCAGCTCCTTATGGTTTCCGCATTGAACGATCCTGCCGTTCTCCAGCACGATGATTTGATCTGCCGTGCGCACGGAAGACAGACGGTGGGCAATCATCAGGATCGTTTTGCCTTTTGTCAGCTCCCGGATGGCCTTTTGCAGCTCCTGCTCGTTTTCGGGATCCACGCTGGCTGTGGCTTCATCCAAAATGACGATGGGTGCGTCCTTCAGAATTGCCCTTGCAATGGAGATTCGCTGCTTTTCTCCGCCGGAGAGGCTGGAGCCTCCTTCGCCGATCTTTGCCTGATAGCCATCGGGCAGCGTCATGATAAAGTCATGGCAGCAGGCTTTCTTTGCGACTGCTATGATTTCATCCTCGCTTGCGTCCGGTCTGCCAAACCGGATATTGTTCTCGACGGTGTCCTCAAAGAGATACACATTCTGAAATACGATGGCGAAATTCTTTAGAAGGCTGCCGCTGGTATATTCCTGCACATCCCGGTCGCCGAGCGTGATCTGTCCTTCCTTCACATCCCAGAAACGGGCAATCAGACCGACCAGCGTGGTCTTTCCGGCGCCGGATGGACCAACAATGGCGCAGGAGCTTCCCTGGGGTACGCTTAAGCTGATTTGATGTAATACCTCCTTTTCCCCATATCCAAAGGACATATTCTTCACTTCAATATTGAAATTTTCCGGCACAAGATCAGCCCCGTTTTCGTCCAGGGAGGGAATGTCCATGATGTTATCCAGCCGATCCAGAGAAGCCTCCACTGCGCGGGCAATGGAGGACATACTGCCCGCCACCTCCACGGCGGCATAGATCATGAAGCTGGACACAAGAAGCAGCAGGCACTTCTCCGGCGTGATGCTTCCTCCTGCCAGAAGATAGGGCGCAAAAACCAGAATAGCCGCCCGTGCGAGCTTGAATACCGTCTGATAGAGCGCCGTCATTTTGGAAAACGCCTTTTCAAGCACGATATTTGCCTCTTTGCTTTCCTCAATTGCGGCGTCAACTGCTTTTCCGGTGCGCTCCGCCAGCCCAAACGCCTTGACTACGCCCATACCCTGCACATATTCCAAAACGGCAGTGACCAGACCAGCCTGGGCAGCCTGACGGCGGGGCGCGTGTTTCCTGCCGACCTTGCCGATAAGCGAATAAACAATGAGCGCCACAGCAAGCCCGGCCAAAGAGATCAGCCCGATCCGCCACTCATAGATCATAAGCCAAACGCCAATCACAATGGCGTGGATAAACCCGCCCGCCACATTTTCCATAATGGTAACGGACTGCTGCTCCAGATCGCCAAGTGTGGTCGTCACCGCCGCAGTGATATCCCCGAGCCTGTTTTCATTGAAATAGCCCATAGGCGCCCTTTTCAGGCGTTCGCCGATCTCCATGCGCTTTTCCGACCCGAACGCGAAGCTGCCAAGAGTTCTGGCATTGGCAGAAAGATTGACAAATACAATTCGCCCTACAATGGAAACAATCATGATGCCAAGCGAAATCCAGATCGTGCTTTCAGGCATAACATCGCCGGAAAGCTGCTTCAGGATTCCTGTGAGCACCGTTAGAATGGCCATGATTGGGATCATCTCAAAGAACGAGCTGACAAGGTATGCAAGGAAAGAGCGGATAAGACGCTTTTTCTGTAAGCCCGAGAACAACAGAAGTCTTTGAAACAACCTTATCATCACGCCACCTCCTCTGCGGTATCCTTGCCCTGCATATGGGCTTTCCACAATTCCTTGTATAGATTGCTTGTTTCAAGAAGCTCCTCATGGGTTCCTTCCGCAGCGACATTTCCTTTATCCACGACAAGGATCTTGTCTGCTTTTGTAATGGTAGACAGCCGATGCGCAATGACGATCAAAGTTTTTCCTGCTACAAGCCCTGCGATGGATGCTTGAATAACGGCCTCATTTTCAGGATCGGTAAATGCCGTGGCTTCATCCAGCACCACGATCGGGCTGTTCTTTAGGATTGCCCTTGCAATGGCGATACGCTGCCTTTCTCCGCCGGAGAGGTGGCTTCCCGCATCGCCCGCCAGCGTATCATAGCCCTCCGGCAGAGCGGCGATGAAATCGTGACAGCTCGCTTTTTTTGCCGCTGCCTCGATCTCTGCGTCTGTGGCCTCCGGTTTTCCGATGCGAATGTTTTCCCGGATAGACAGATGGAACAGGAAGTTATCCTGTGATACATATGAGACAAGCTCCATTATCTGAGGGAGAGGAATGTTCCGTACGTCTACGCCGCCAATACGGACGCCACCGCTCTCCGCCTCCCAGAAGGAGGCGATGAGCCGCGCAATGGTAGATTTACCGGAGCCGGAGGGACCCACAATGGCCGTCATACCGTTTTTTGCGCAGTCAAAGGAAATTCCATGCAAAACCTCCGTCTCTTTGTATCGGAAGGTAACCTGATCAAAGGATACATCGGCGTCCGCAAGGACAGCTCTCTCGGTCGGCCGCACAAGCTCCGGCTCATCCAGAAGATCCCCTACCTCTTTTACGGTGGAATCCACCATAGCCAGGCTGTCGGTGTACTGCAATGCCTGAATCAGTGGTTTTACGAGTCCAAGGGCGAGAATGATGCAGGTGATCAGCGTACCCGCTTCGACCCTTCCGTTTATAAAGAGCCAACTCCCCAAGGGCAGCGCGCCCACAAGCGTTGCCGTCAGGATGGAAAGCCCCATCACATAGTAGCCGTTGGTCTGCTTGAACCATGTCGCTTTGGCGGTCTCGTTTTCCGCCACGGCGTCGGCGTATTTTTTGTATGAGCGTTCACCCTGATTGAACGTCTTCACCACTTCGATGCCGCCGATGTATTCCACCGTTGCGGCATCCATGTTTTTCCCGGCGGCAAGTACTCTGGCATATCTCTTCTCGTAATCCTTCATCATCCCCATATAGCAGAAGGCTCCCACCGGAATCGTCACAAGAGAGATCAGCGCGAGTCTCCAATCAAGGCTAAAGAGGTAAACGAGCATTAGAATTGGGATTAGGATGTTGGCAGTGAGCTCCGGTACCATATGCGCCAGCGGAAGCTCCAGCTTTTCCACGGTGTCCACGATGATCGTTTTGAATTTCCCGGACGGCGTATCAAGGATCGTTCCCATGGGGACACGGGAGAGCTTCTCTGTTATCGCCATGCGGATATTCCGCAGAATGATAAAGGCAGACTCATGGCTTTTCATTGTAGAAAACGTTCCGAACCACACCTGCCCGAGATAGCCCGCAAACGCAATCAATGCCAGAAACGCCAACCTGCTGAAAGCATAGTCTTCGTGGCAGATCATAATGATCCCGCGGGACACCGCGATGTAGGGGATCATGCCGCAAAGCGCCCCCAAAACCGCAAGTACAACGGAGCCGATCAGTTTCCCTTTGCACGGCTTCGCAAAATCCATCAGAATCGTCATCGCCGAGTTTTCTTTTCCCGCCATCATTCCTCACCTCGTAAAAGTCTTACAATCTTTTCTTTCTGCCCACCGGAAAGATCCTCCACGATTTCTCCGTCCCGGATGAACAGTATTCTTGTGCAAATCCGCATCATAAACTCAATATCATGTGTGATGATCAAAAGCACCTTGCCTTGCGTCGCAAGGCTTCGTGTCAAGATGCCAACCTCTTCCATGCTTTTTAGATCCAGTCCGCTGGTAGGTTCATCGAACACCAGCAGCTCCTTGCCGCAGATATCGCTCACCACAACCGCAAGGCGCTGCATCTGCCCGCCGGAAAGAGACAAGGGATGCCGTTCCTTATACGCCAGCAGATCCACCTTTTCTAATGCGCAGTCAATCTCGTCTTTGTTCGGAGCTTTTATGCCAAGCGCGCATTCTGCCGCCACGCTGTCGGTAAAGAGCTGGTGCCCCACATCCTGCATGACCATGTATGCCTTTTTCCGCCTCAACCGTCGGCTCATCGGTTTTCCAGACCAAAAAACAGTGCCGGAGCCGTTCTTTTGCAAACCGCAGAGCATTCTGGCGAGGGTCGATTTCCCGGCGCCGTTGACGCCCGCAATGGCGATGATTTCTCCGCGGCTTGCCTGAAAAGAGATATCATTCAATACATTCCGGCCGCCGAGACGGACGCTGATTTTCTGAACGGAAAGCAATCCATCGGCAGCGATTGTTTTCACACCGCCCGATTCGGATACCGACAGATCCCTGACACGCAGTCCCATTCTGCGAATATCTGCTTCAGGCAGCGCCTTGAACGCTGAAGCCTCCATGTCCGATGCAATCCGGCCATCCTGCATATAAACGACGCGATCCACAATGTCCATCAGATACCAGATGCGGTGCTCTGCGATCAGAATGGTCTTTCCTGATATTTTCGCGCGTTGGATCAAATCAGCCAATTCTCCGATGGCCTTCATGTCGAGATTGGATGATGGCTCGTCAAACACAAGGACATCGGGAGCCGAAGCATACACGCTGGAAAACGCGATCTTCTGCTTCTCGCCGCCGGACAGTTCAAAGATATTTCGACCCCGGAGCTCGCTAAGATGCAACTCCTCCGTAAGTTCATCCAATCGGGAGCGCAGAGCCTCTCGCGGAATGCCCCGATTTTCAAGCCCAAACACGATCTCGCTGTCCGTATCCGTATTGAAAAACTGCGTTCGAGGATTCTGAAAAACCGTCCCTACCGCATCCGATAGCGCAGCAATCTCTGTCTCCCGGGTATCCATACCGTTTATGTTCACCTGCCCCGAAAGATTGCCGTGGAAGAAATGGGGAATCAATCCGTTTGCGAGCCGTGTAACTGTTGTTTTTCCACATCCGGATGGTCCGCAAAGCAGCACGCATTCGCCGGACCGAACAATAAGGTTCAAATCAAGGACTCCGCCGTTCCCGCCTTCAGCGTATGTAAAAGAGACATTTTGAAACGATATCATAATCAAAACACCCCTTTCATGCCCGCGTATACCATGCCGGCAACGACCGCCGCGTAAGCAATTACCACCAGCAAATCAGCAAACGAAAACGCGATTTCCTCTATACAGCTTCTCTCACCTGTGTGCTCAATGCCTCTTGTAATCGCTGCCTGCGTAATCTCGTCCGAAATTCTGGAAGCAGAAACAAGCAGGGGAACATAGACATGCTCCATCGTCTGTATAGGATGGCTAATCAGCCCAGCCGCGGACGCTGATATCCCTCGCAGCGCCATGGCATCCTGTATGGAGGCCCACTCTTCTCTCATGGTCGGGAAATAACGGAGCGTAACAGCAAGAGCGATCGTGAGTCCTTTCGACAATCGGAGCTTTGTGATCGCCGCAAGGAATTTACTTACGCTTGTCGTTGCAATCAGAAAGCTGCCCAGCATAAAACAGGGAAGAAGCTTGCGGATATACACAGCAAACATATAGACGATTCCACCGAAAGTCACAGGCAGCCTTGGTACGATAAAAAGCTGGATCAGCAGAAGCGCGAGAAAAAATGCTGCGTATTTCAGCATCCTTTTCAGATTGCCGGAAACGCTCAGAAGTACAAGCGGAATCCCCGCAAGCACACACTCCACCGCGATGCTTTTATTCATAAAAACGGAAACGCTTGTGACCGCGAGAATCAGAAGCTTCGTCCGTGGGTCGAGTCTCATTTATACGACTCCTGCTTTTTCAAAGTGTTTTTTCATAAGCTTCTTTCCAATCAGTCCGCCGATGAGCGCGCAGACAAGTGTCCCGATAATCATTGCGGGGATCGCCCACCAGGTAGCCCCAATCGAATGAATCACTCCTTCAAAGGAGGCGAAGTCGCCTTTATTCTTCATAAAAGCATCAAACTGCGCGGGCATGACAAGCATCGGAATATATGCCCCCATCGGCGCAAGCGCCATGACGCAGTAGGCAAGCAGGTTTTTCTTAAAGGATCTGAAATCAGCGGAAGCACAGATAAAATCCGCGATCACGCCGAAAACCAGGAAGAATACGGACATCATCCAGAACATTCCCGTAACAAACAGCAAAATCGCCGCGATTACACCGAGAATGGAGAGAGCTCCCTTCTTCGGTATTTTTGCCACATAGAGCATGAAAACTGTCCCCGTAAAGAGCGCCACGATCATTGGCATAAACGGGAAAGTGACCGGCGTCATCTGCGCAACACCGCCAATCACAAACGCCACCACAGCATAGATGAGCGAAAAGATGCCCACCGATATAAAGTCCCTTGTTTCCAGCTTCTTCGAATCTGTTTTACGCATAATAAACGACCTCCAATTTTATATTGTTTAGTTAGAGTACGCTAACTCATGTGCAAAAAATTAAAGTGATTGTATGATTACTTATTATTCCAGCCGGAGCAAGCCTTCCCAGCCAGAGTTGAAAAACTTTGCAAGCTCCTCAACATACCGCACAGCTTCTTCTTTGGGCATATCATGGACAATCGTCTCACATACCGCCGTAAAATAGGCACTGGTAATCATGTGATGAAGCTGCTTTGTCATTTTTCCGGAGAGCTTTCCTCTTTTGCGGAGAAGTGCGTAGTATTCCTCTGAGCACTCTACCTCCAGTTCCACAAGCTCCTCCAAGAAATTTGCATAGCGCGTACCTTCCGCCCGGCAGAGGATCAGCTTGAAGGCATCAAAATGGGCGTACATATATTCCACAAAGACGCGCAAATACTCAGTGGACAGCTTCAGGCTGTCCTTCGTCTTTTCCTTGGAGACAAGATCGAAATGGGCGGCCTGTGCGGCTTTGAACTGCTCCAACAGTCCCTTTGCTGCCTCGCCCACAAGATCTTCAAAAAGCGCGGCCTTATCCGGGTAATAGCCGTAGAAGGCGCCCTTCGTGAAGCCGGCTTCCGCGACGATTCTATTCAGAGATGCGTCCTTGAAGCCCTTCTCCAAGAACTCTCTTTTCCCAATCTCAAGGATCTTCTTTTGAGTCTCTGTACGTTCCATTGGCTCTCCCCTTATAACATACCGGTAGTATATACTGCTGGTATATTATAGCCGAACAGATTGAGTTTGTCAATAGGATCTGCATTTTCCGGTTGCCATGCTTTTCTACTCTGTGGGACTGAAGTGTTATCGAGCAGTACTCTCTGCTGATTTAACATATAGCAGAGCAGCACCAGATCGAGGCCACTTTTCCTTTGGATACAGGAATATATAGAAGATTTCCATACGCTTTTGTTTTTTCGCTGTACTTTGAGAAGAAATCTGTGATATACTTTCAATTATAGGGATGAGCAAAACGTGAGTTTTGCAAAACCGATACACAATATATAGTGTTCGAGTAAGTTAAGCGGAACCGTTTATTGTATTTCTTCTTGAGCAAATCGGAGTTTTGCTCAACCCTGTATTTAATTACTGTAGGAGGTGATGCGAATGATCACGGTCGCGGATGTCATGAAACTACCATCTATGTATGGCGCAACTATTCTCGCAGGCCATGCCGGAATGTCAAACCCTGTTGAATCAGTTACCGTTTTGGAGTATGGGTGGATTACCAACACGTTGGATGAATTATTTTCCAAAACCGAGTTTCAAGGGAATGATCTGATTATTACCTCGTTTGCCACAATTGCAGACAATGTTGAGGCACAGTGCGAAAACATCCGTAGATATCAAGCAATGGGGAGCGTTGGGTTTATCCTTTTTTACATCGGGTTGATCCTTCCAAGCGTGGATGATCGGGTTATTGCCTGCTGCAATGAACTTGATTTAGTATTGATTACCATGCCCGAGGATATAAGGACCCATAAATATAGTGACGTGATTGGCGACATATATCATGCGATTTTCAAGGATCAACAGGCAGGTTCAAATTATGTAAGTACACTTATTCGCCGGTTTTCTAATCTTCCTGCAGAGCAGCGCAACACAAGCACATTACTTCGTATGCTCAGCAACCACTTGCAGGCATCAATTATTCTAACAGATTACAAAAAATCAATCAGCAATATCGCGTGCTGGCCGCAATCGCTATCGGAGCTATTAAGCAAGGAACTAAAAAAACAACTGCAAAAAATGCAGGGTGAACAAGCGGTCAAGATCTCTTATGATGATGGTGCAAATTATTTGCAACACTGCCCAACACTTTTGGAGGGCAAAGAAGGTTTCGATTTATATACTTTTAAGTACAATGAATTACTATCAAGAGAAGATCTGTGGCAGGCGAGTGAATTTGTCCAGCTATATAGCCATATTTGGAATAAGGATCTGGGAAAACTTGTAACATCAGAGCTGGTTCGAGCCATCATTGACGATGACCCCTTGAAAATGAGGCGATTAGCAGACTTGTTCCAAATTAATGTTGCGGAGCTGAATCAAATGTGGGTGTTTGCTTCTGTTGATTCTTCAGAGCCGGATTTGAAATTGCTGAGGAAATGCACAGAGTACTTTTCCGGAATATACAAAACGGTTTTGGTCGGTTTCTATGAATCCAATATGGTGATTTTTGCCCACGCTCCCCAAACGGCAGGTGAACGAGATTCTATCGTGCAAGATTTCATTAACGAGTCGGCGGATTCTTATAGTAACTACGTAGTGGTTTGCTGTGATTGCCTCAATACGACCAATGATGCCCATAACGCATACTTTGATGTCATGCAGTACGCTTCTTTTGCCAGAAGCATCTACCCGCAAAAGCGCGTCTTACGTCCATCGGATGTTTCCTTTGCCCAAATATGCGCAAAGGAAAGTGCTTGCAGGGAAACTCAGATTCGCTATCTAAAAATCATAGAAGACATTGAAACAACGCCTGAGTTGCTGACAACCTTGACCGCATATTTGCTAGACTATGAGAGCAGCATGGCAAATACCGCAAAAGCACTTTGCTGCCACATCAATACGATAAAATATCGATTAAATGCTATCCGCGACAACACAGGCTATTCCCCGTCTAAACCAGCAGACGCATATCCACTACTGATTGCTGTTGCAATCAATCGCATGAGAGATTCTGAAAATGAATAATAAAGAAAAGAGCGGCGG
>OHEZ01001366.1_pt1 | contig 10416 bp, 6 predicted proteins | sample 1567391 | NCBI WGS metagenome assembly OHEZ01 (sample SAMEA3879518, study PRJEB24766) | human gut metagenome | biome: human-associated habitat; feature: feces | place: USA | collected 1985/1987
CCTCCCCCTGGTACAAGCTCCCTCCGGAAAAGCGTCCGGAAGCAGGTCTGTTGAAGATCCGCAAAGCACTCAACTTATTTGCAAATTTAAGACCGGCTTATTTGTATCCGCAGCTTGCAGGCGCGTGCCCGTTAAAAGAAGAAATTAGCCAGGCAGGCTTTGACATGCTGATTATGAGAGAGCTGACCGGTGGTCTGTATTTTGGCGAGCGCCATACGACGACAGAAAACGGCGTGCGCAAGGCCGTCGATACCCTGACCTACACCGAAGAGGAAATCCGCCGAATCGCGATCAAGGCGTTTGATGTAGCGCGCAAGAGAAAAGGCAAAGTGACGAGCGTGGACAAGGCAAACGTACTGGATTCCTCGAGACTGTGGAGAAGCGTGGTGGAAGAGGTGGCAAAGGATTATCCTGACGTGGAGCTGTCTCATATGCTTGTGGACAACTGTGCGATGCAGCTGGTCAAAGATCCGGCGCAGTTCGATGTGATCCTGACCGAAAATATGTTTGGCGATATTCTTTCGGATGAAGCGAGCATGGTGACCGGCTCGATCGGTATGCTGTCTTCCGCAAGCTTAAACGATACAAAGTTCGGCTTATATGAGCCCAGTCACGGCAGTGCGCCGGATATCGCGGGCAAAGATCTCGCAAATCCCATTGCAACTGTGCTGAGTGCTGCCATGATGCTGCGTTATACCTTTGATCTGGATAAAGAGGCAGACGCAGTGGAAGAAGCGGTTCGCAAGGTTCTGGCAGAGGGCTACCGCACCGGAGATATCATGTCCGAGGGCTGTACACTGGTTGGATGCAGCAAGATGGGCGATCTGCTTGCAGAGAGAATTTAATTCATGACAATAGAATGTGAGGAACGAACAAATGAGAAGTGATAATGTAACAAAAGGCGTCCAGCAGGCACCGCACAGAAGTCTGATGAATGCACTGGGAATGACAGAGGAGGAAAAGAACAGACCGCTGATCGGTATCGTAAACTCCTATAACGAAATCGTGCCCGGACATATGAACCTGGATAAAATTACAGAAGCGGTCAAGCTCGGCGTCGCGATGGCTGGAGGCACCCCGGTTGTATTCCCGGCAATCGCAGTCTGCGATGGTATCGCGATGGGACATGTCGGCATGAAATATTCCCTCGTAACCAGAGACCTGATCTGCGACAGCACCGAGTGTATGGCGATGGCACATCAGTTCGATGGTCTGGTATGTATCCCTAACTGTGATAAAAATGTGCCCGGTCTTTTGATGGCAGCGGCAAGACTGAATATCCCGACGATTTTTGTTTCCGGCGGTCCAATGTTGGCAGGACATCTGCACGGCAGAAAGAGAAGCTTATCTTCTATGTTTGAAGCAGTAGGCTCCGTGGCAGCAGGCACCATGTCGCTGGAAGAGCTGCAGGAATACGAAGAAAAAGTATGTCCGACCTGCGGTTCCTGTTCCGGTATGTACACCGCAAACTCCATGAACTGTCTGACAGAGGCGCTGGGCATGGGCTTAAAGGGCAACGGCACAATTCCGGCAGTATATTCTGCACGTATCCAGCTGGCAAAGCATGCCGGTATGCAGATTATGGAGCTGGTTCGCAAGGATATCAAGCCCCGCGACATCATGACAAAGGATGCGTTCTTAAACGCCCTGACCGTCGATATGGCGCTCGGCTGTTCTACAAACTCCATGCTGCATCTGCCTGCAATCGCGCATGAGGCAGGCGTAGAGCTGAACATGGAAATCGCAAATGAAATTTCTTCCCATACACCGAACCTGTGTCATCTGGCACCTGCAGGTCCGACCTACATTGAAGACTTAAATGAGGCTGGCGGCGTATACGCAGTTATGAATGAATTAAATAAGAAGGGACTGTTAAAGACAGACCTGATGACGGTAACCGGAAAGACCGTCGGCGAAAATATCGAAGCCTGTGTAAACCGCAATCCCGAAGTGATTCGTCCGATCGAAAATCCCTATTCTGAGACAGGCGGTATCGCTGTACTCAAAGGCAACCTGGCTCCGGATACCGGTGTTGTAAAGAGAAGCGCTGTTGTACCGGAAATGATGGTTCATGAAGGCCCTGCAAGGGTATTTGACTGCGAGGAGGACGCGATTGCTGCGATCAAGGGCGGCAAGATTGTTCCCGGCGATGTCGTTGTGATCCGTTACGAGGGACCCAAAGGCGGCCCCGGCATGAGAGAAATGCTGAATCCGACTTCTGCAATCGCAGGTATGGGTCTTGGTTCCAGTGTTGCGCTGATTACGGACGGTCGTTTCTCTGGCGCATCCAGAGGTGCGTCGATTGGTCATGTTTCCCCGGAGGCTGCTGTCGGCGGTCCCATCGCACTGGTAGAAGAGGGCGATATCATCAGCATCAATATTCCGGAAAATCGTCTGGATATGAAGGTCTCTGATGAAGTGCTGGCAGAGAGAAGGGCAAAATGGCAGCCCAGAGAGCCGAAGGTAACCACCGGATATCTTGCACGTTACCGGGAAATGGTAACCAGCGGAAACAGAGGCGCTGTACTCGAAATTAAGAAATAAGGATAAAAAGGGGAGGACGATATGGTTCGTACAGGTGCTGAAATCGTCATAGAGTGTTTAAAAGAACAGGGCGTGGATGTTGTGTTCGGATATCCGGGCGGCTCCATTTTGAATGTATATGATGCGTTATACAAGCATAGCGATGAGATTTTCCATGTGCTGACATCTCATGAACAGGGTGCTGCACATGCAGCAGATGGCTATGCGCGTGCAACCGGAAAAGTCGGTGTGTGTATGGCGACCAGCGGTCCCGGCGCGACGAATCTGGTTACCGGCATTGCGACCGCGTACATGGATTCCGTTCCGATGGTAGCGATTACCTGTAATGTAACGCTGCCGCTTCTGGGAAAAGATTCCTTCCAGGAGGTCGATATCGCAGGCGTGACGATGCCGATCACCAAACACGGTTACATTGTAAAAGATGTCAATATTCTGGCAGATACGCTGCGCAAGGCATTTCACATTGCAAAATCCGGCAGACCCGGACCGGTACTGGTAGATATTACCAAAGATGTAACGGCAGCGAGCTGTGAATATACACCCAAAGAGCCGGAATCAGTTGAACGTGCCGGACATTACACGCAGGAAGATCTAGATGCCGCGCTGGAAGTGATTTCCAAGGCGAAAAAACCCTATATTTACCTGGGCGGCGGAGCAATTCTTTCTGGCGCTTCAGAAGAGGTGCGTGCCTTTGCCAAAAAACTGGATTCTCCGGTCTGTGATACCCTGATGGGAAAGGGGGCATATGACGGTTACGATCCGCTCTATACCGGTATGATCGGTATGCACGGCACAAAGACCTCCAACCTCGGAGTGAGCGAATGTGACCTTCTGGTGGCACTGGGCGCGAGATTTTCTGACCGTGTCATCGGCAATGCATCCTTATTTGCAAAGAATGCAAAGATCCTGCATATCGATATTGATGCTGCTGAGATCAATAAAAATATCCATGCGGACGTGTCCATTGTCGGAGATCTGAAGGATGTTTTGACAAAGCTGATCGCACGGATGGAACAGATGCATCATCCGGAGTGGACGGCGCATATTCTGGAATTAAAAGAAAAGTATCCGCTCAAATATGACGACAGCCAGTTGAGCTGCCCTTATATTATAGAAGAATTAGACCGCATTACGAAAGGCAATGCAATTATCACAACCGACGTCGGACAGCATCAGATGTGGGCGGCGCAGTATTATCATTATACGAAGCCCCGCACGTTTTTGTCCTCCGGCGGTCTTGGCACGATGGGCTACGGTATCGGGGCATGCATCGGCGCGAAAACAGGCTGCCCGGACAAAATCTGCGTTAATATCGGCGGAGACGGATGCTTCCGTATGAACCTGATTGAGCTTGCAACAGCCAGCAGATATCAGATTCCGATCATCCAGATCATCATCAACAATCATGTTCTGGGCATGGTGCGCCAGTGGCAGACGCTCTTTTATGGAAAACGCTATTCCCAGACGGTTCTGGAGGATGCAGTGGATTACTGCAAGGTAGCAGAAGGATTGGGATGCGCGGCAATCCGCGTCACTGCGAAGGAGGAGGTTGCTCCGGCAATTGAAAAGGCAATCGCACTTCAGAAGCCGGTTGTCATCGACTGCAGAATTCCTGAAGACGATAAGGTATTTCCGATGGTTCCAGCGGGTGCAGCGATCAGCGAGGTTTTCGATGGGGATGACCTTGCAAGCAAATAAATTAACGTAGTAGTTGACTAAAGTGAAAAATACGGGTACAATAGACCGAAAGGTCGGTATCCGTATTTTTATTCAGGCATGAGCGGTATTCGATATCATTTTTTTTAATCCAAATGTCCGTATCACAAAAACACATGTTTGATTAGAACGGGCAGATCGGCTTTTTAGAAAATTCAAGTGCCGCACAGGCGGCGGAATGAGAGGTAAAAATGTCCAGAGTGTACAATTTCAGTGCAGGCCCGGCTGTCCTGCCGGAAGAAGTGCTGCAGGAAGCAGCAGACGAAATGCTTGATTACAGAGGCTGTGGAATGTCAGTTATGGAGATGAGCCATCGTTCCGGTACCTATCAGAAAATCATCGATGAGGCGGAGGCTGATTTACGTCAGCTGATGGGAATCCCCGATAACTATAAAGTGCTGTTTTTACAGGGTGGCGCAAGCCAGCAGTTTGCGATGATTCCGATGAACCTGATGAAAAACCGCGTAGCGGATTACATCATAACCGGACAGTGGGCGAAAAAGGCGTGGAAAGAGGCTTCCATTTACGGAAAGGCAAATGCGGTTGCATCCTCCGAGGATCAGACCTTTTCCTATATTCCGGACTGCTCCGATCTGCCGATCGACCCGGACGCGGATTATGTATATATTTGTGAAAATAACACCATTTACGGAACCAAATTCAAAACGCTTCCGAATACAAAGGGAAAACCCCTTGTTGCGGATGTTTCCTCCTGCTTCTTATCCGAGCCGGTTGATGTGACCAAATATGGCATGATTTACGGTGGCGTTCAGAAGAATATTGGACCTGCCGGCGTAGTTATCGCAATTATCCGGGAAGACCTGATTACAGAAGATGTGCTGCCCGGCACGCCCACCATGTTAAAATATAAAATTCATGCGGATGCGAAATCTCTTTACAACACGCCTCCGGCATACGGAATTTACATCTGCGGCAAAGTATTTAAGTGGCTGCAAAAGCGCGGCGGTCTGGAAGCAATGAAAGAATACAACGAGAAAAAAGCGAAAATTCTGTATGATTTCCTGGATGAAAGCAAGCTGTTCAAAGGCACCGTCCGCAAGGAAGACCGTTCGTTGATGAACGTTCCGTTTATCACAGGCAATGCCGATCTGGATGCAAAATTTGTTGCAGAGGCAAAGAAAAACGGTCTGGAGAACTTAAAGGGACACAGAAGCGTCGGCGGCATGCGCGCAAGCATTTACAATGCAATGCCGATGGGGGGCGTGGAAAAGCTGGTTGCCTTTATGAAAGAGTTTGAAGCGCAGAATCAGTAAGCAGAGTGGGAGGTTTCAATGAGAAATTATTATTGCATGAATCCGATCGCACAGGTCGGACTCGATAATTTTTCGAAAAATTATATCAAAACAGACGAAATTACAGAAGCAGAAGGCATCCTGGTTCGAAGCGCATCGATGCATGATATGGAGCTGCCGGATGGACTTTTAGCGGTTGCAAGAGCAGGAGCTGGCGTCAACAATATCCCGCTGGAGAAATGCGCGGAAAAAGGTATCGTCGTGTTCAATACACCGGGTGCAAACGCAAACGGCGTAAAAGAGCTGGTCATTGCCGGAATGCTTTTAGCAAGCCGTGACGTCGTATCGGGCATCAACTGGGTGAAAGAAAATCAGGAAGATGAAAATATTGCGAAGGATGCGGAGAAAGCGAAGAAGAAGTTTGCCGGTACAGAGGTGATGGGCAAGCGCCTCGGTATCATCGGACTGGGTGCGATCGGCGTCAAGGTTGCTAACGTGGCGCGTCATCTCGGAATGGAAGTGCTCGGCTATGATCCGTATGTATCGGTCGATGCGGCGTGGAAGTTAAGCCGCGACGTCAGACATGTGCTGGATGTCAATGAAATCTATGAGCAGTGCGATTATATCACAATCCATGTGCCGCTGATGGACAGCACAAAAAATATGATCAGCGCAGAAGCTATCTCCCGGATGAAGGACGGCGTGATTTTGTTAAACTTTGCAAGAGATCTGCTGGTGGATGAAGAAGCTGTGTTAGACGGAATTACCGCCGGAAAAATCCGCCGCTACGTTTCGGATTTCCCGAATCCGGTCACGGCAGGAAAGCCGGGCTGCATCGTCATCCCGCATCTGGGCGCTTCGACCGAGGAGTCGGAAGAAAACTGTGCGGTTATGGCAGTCAGACAGCTGCAGGAATATCTCGAAAACGGAAATATTCTCCACAGCGTCAACTTCCCGGACTGCGATATGGGTGTGTGCACGGCAGAAAGTAGAGTTGTGATTTTCCATAAGAATATCGCAAACATGATCGCGAAGTTCTCCTCCGTCCTCGGCTGGAACAACTTAAACATCGCCAATATGATGAACAAATCCAAAGGCGATGTTGCATATACGATGATCGACCTGGAGTCCCCCGTAAGCGGTAGTATTGTCAATCAGTTAAAGACGATCGATGGCGTGTTCCGCGTGCGGGTGGTGAAGTAAAACGCAGGCGTTCTGTAACGGAGAGTCACAGACCCCGGAGAAAGGCAGTATGGTGCCAGTCTTCGGGGTCTTTTCTGTATGGTACTGTGGGTATATTCTGTGTTTGAGCGTGCGATCAGTGCTGCGTTTGCACAAGATATTTATTTCTGTCCCTGTGCCGGTGTGTTCTGCGCTGCCAGCTGTTTTTTAAACAGGGTGCGGAAAATCAGGCGGGAGAGCGGTCCGCAGTAGAACATCTGCCAGAAAAATGCCATCGGCAGGTTGCAGCCAAAGGTGTGCGCCCATGTGCCGAAGCTGGGCTCCTTGAACAGCAGGGTAGCGACGAGACTCATGATCGGACACATGATGCAGATGATCATCAGGGAAATCGCGGGGGACTGCCGTGCAGTACACCGCTTAGACATTTTCCCTTGCCTATTGTGCCCGGGAAGGGTAAAATAAAAGTAAGAGGAGCGCGGCAAAAGCGTCCGGCAGGAGGGTATCGAATGAACGAAAAACTGTATAGGCTGATGAACTGGCCTGAAATAGAGGCAATTATTTATTCTGAGGAGGACGATCCGCACCGGCTTTTGGGACCGCACCGGGAAGGCAATGCGACGGTGGTGCAGGCATTTTATCCGGGCGCTGTTTCGATGGAACTGAAGCTGCCCGGTCAAAAGACCGTGGAAATGGAGCAGGCGGACGAGGCTGGCTATTATGCCGCACTGGTTGGCGGTAAGGAAATCGGAAGCTATACATTAAAGGCTTCTTTGGAAGATGGCACAACAGAAGAATTTGAAGATCCCTATCGGTTTGCTCCGGTCATTACCAAAGAGGATACGGCGCGGTTTGCGGCAGGAATCCATTATGAAGCTTACCGTATCCTTGGTGCGCATATGATGACCATCGACAAAACCCAGGGCGTGCATTTTGCAGTCTGGGCACCGAATGCGCTGCGGGTCAGTGTTGTGGGAGATTTTAACCATTGGGATGGACGCAGACATCAGATGCGCCGTCTGTGGGATTCCGGTATTTTTGAAATTTTTATCCCCGGAGTTAGAGAGGGCGAGAATTATAAGTTTGAGCTGAAATTAAAGGGCGGTCTGACTTACCTGAAGGCAGATCCCTATGCGTTTGGACAACAGCTCCGCCCGGACACGGCATCTGTTGTTCGCAGCATCGATGGCTTTGCCTGGGAAGATGAAGCATGGATCTTGGCACGAGAAAAAAGCTGTCCCGAAAAAGAGCCAATGAGCGTTTACGAAATGTATCTGGGCTCCTTTGCAAAGCCCGAGGATGGCCGCAGATATTATAACTATCGGGAGTTTGCACCGAAGGTCATTTCCTATGTGAAGGAAATGGGCTATACCCATGTGGAGCTGATGCCGGTTATGGAGCACCCGCTGGATGGATCCTGGGGCTATCAGGTCATCGGCTATTATGCGCCGACTGCACGTTATGGCACACCGCAGGATTTTATGTATTTTGTCAACGAGCTGCACAAAGCAGGAATCGGCGTGATTCTGGACTGGGTTCCGGCCCATTTTCCGAGAGATGCTTACGGACTGTCCGGGTTCGACGGGACATGCCTGTATGAGCACAAGGATCCGAGACAGGGGGCGCATCCGCATTGGGGAACGCTGATCTATAATTACGGCAGACCGCAGGTAAGCAACTACCTGATTGCCAATGCGCTTTACTGGGTGGAGCAGTTCCATGCAGACGGAATCCGGATGGACGCGGTCGCTTCAATGCTGTATCTCGATTACGGAAAGCAGGATGGCGAATGGATTGCCAACATGTACGGCGGCAATGAAAATCTGGAAGCGGTCGAATTTTTAAAGCATACAAACAGCATGATTCAAAAACGCGGCAGGGGCGCGGTTACGATCGCGGAGGAATCCACAGCATGGCCGAAGGTGACGGGCGATTTAAACGATGGTGGTCTTGGCTTTACGATGAAATGGAATATGGGCTGGATGAACGATTTCCTCGACTACATGCAGTATGACCCATATTTCCGTGCGTATCATCACAACGATCTGACGTTTTCGATGGTTTATGCGTATTCCGAAAAGTTTATGCTCGTGTTATCCCATGACGAGGTAGTTCATGGAAAAGCTTCCATGATAGGAAAGATGCCGGGAGAGGAAGCGGACAAATTCGCGAACCTGCGCGCAGGCTACGGTTATATGATGACGCATCCGGGCAAGAAGCTTTTGTTTATGGGACAGGATATCGCAGAGTACGACGAGTGGAACGAAGAGCGGGGCGTGGAATGGGAACTGCTAAAATATGATCATCATGAGCAGATACGCCGGTTTGTGAAGCGGTTAAACGAGCTGTATCGTAAAAACCCTGCGCTGTATGCGGAAGACGACAGCTGGGACGGCTTCGAATGGATTGACTGCATTGATGCGAACGAATGCACGCTTTCCTATCTGAGAAAGAGCGACAAAGAGGAAGAGACGCTTTTGGTATGCCTGAATTTTGCAAACGTGGACAGACCGGAGTATCGGGTGGGTGTACCTTTTGAAGGAAAATATACGGAAGTTTTAAACTCTGACGATATCGCCTTTGGCGGAAAAGGAAGAATTAACTCCTATGTACTGGAAGCGGAAGAAATCGCATCCGACGGCAGGGAAAATTCGATCCTGATGCATCAGGCGCCGCTGTCTGTGAGCATTTTTGCCTATACGCCTTACACGGACGAAGAAAAAGAAGAGCGCAGAAAGATCGCCGAGGCTGCCCAAAAAGCGGCGGAAGAGGCTGTGAGAAAAGCCGCAGAGGAAGCTGCGAAAAAAGAAGCAATCGCTAAAAAAGCAGCGGAGGAGGCTGCAAAGAAGGAAGAAGCTGCGAGAAAAGCTGCCGAAGAGGCAGCTGAAAAGGAAGCGGTGGCAAGGCAGGCAGCAGAAGAGGTCGTAAGAAAAACGGCTGCTGCCAAAAAAGCGGTATTTGATTCGGTGGAAGAGGCTGCGAAGAAAGCAGCTGCCATGAAAAAGAAAACCCTGAAGGAAGAGCTGACCGAAAAGGCAGAGCAGGCGGACAGCGCGATTCTTGAGGGAAAAGAAAAAGAAAAGCCTGCACGCCGTACGACCCGCAAAAAGACAGCGACCGCGAAGGCTGTCGCACCGAAAGAGCCGACGGCTAAGAAGCCTGCGTCTGCAGCTAAGAAGTCTACCTCTTCCGCGAAAGTGACGAAAGGAACCAAAGCATGAGGAAGGTGCTGATGTCCGGCGCAGCATTTTTGACATCCTCTGTGACGCTGACAGGCGAGGAGATAGAAAGCCTTGCACCGGACGAATCCTTAAAAGATATGGAAAAACAGCTGAGCCTGCTGGAACGCTACTTAAACGAGCTGCCGGACAAGCTTCTGGGGCTTGGCGTCCGCACGGTGCTGGCGCTCATCCTGTTTGTGATCGGCAGCAGACTGATTGCGATGATCCGGCATTTTTTCAGACGGGCGATGGAGCGTTCCAGCGCGTCGGAGGAAGCGGCGCAGTTTCTGGACTCCTCGATTAAGTTTGTTTCGTATACGATTCTGGTGTTCATGATTCTGCAGCTGTTTGGTGTGGAGGCAGCAAGCATTGCGACGGTGATCGGTTCGGTCGGCGTAACGATCGGTCTGGCGATCCAGGGAAGCTTAAGTAACTGTATTGGCGGAATCCTGATCATGATGCTGAAGCCGTTTCATGTCGGAGATTATATCATCGAAGGGGGC
>OHEZ01001367.1_pt1 | contig 10409 bp, 8 predicted proteins | sample 1567391 | NCBI WGS metagenome assembly OHEZ01 (sample SAMEA3879518, study PRJEB24766) | human gut metagenome | biome: human-associated habitat; feature: feces | place: USA | collected 1985/1987
AGAAGGCAAAGGCATCTATTTCCCTGCCTTCTACTGTAGAAGATAGCGAGAATGCAGCGGAATCTACTACAGAAGATACTGATTCTGAGAATAAGAATGTTTATGTGGCTGATGTATACCAGTCTCTCACTCTTCGTTCCGAAGCTAGTGCAGACTCTGATGCAATTACTGATCTTGAACCGATGACACATCTTGAAGTTCTTGAATTTACTGTCTTAAGCGGAGAAAAAAAGAGCTACAAAGGCTATGTAAACAGCGATTATATTACTAAATTAGGAGAACCAACCGTTCGTATTGGAACAGAGGAGTAAGAATTATGTTTTCTAACAATTTAACTATGATGACCGACCTGTATGAGCTCACTATGATGCAGGGATATTTGTTTGAAGGCAACAATGATACCGTTGTCTTTGATGTTTTTTATCGTAAAAATCCATCCGGCAGCGCCTATGCCATTGCCTGCGGACTCGATCAGGTAATTGATTATATAAAGAATCTGCATTTTACTTATGAAGATGTAGATTATTTAAGAGGTCTTGGGATTTTTAAAGAAGACTTTCTTCATTATCTGAGCGGTTTCCACTTCAGTGGTGATATCTATGCCATCCCTGAGGGAACCGTCATATTTCCGAAGGAGCCTCTTCTGAAAGTGATTGCTCCGATTATGGAAGCGCAGCTTGTTGAGACAGCGATCCTGAATATCATTAATCATCAGTCACTGATCGCAACCAAGACTTCCCGTATTGTATTTTCCGCTAACGGCGATGGTATTATGGAATTCGGTCTGCGCCGTGCACAGGGTCCTGATGCGGGATTATATGGTGCAAGAGCAGCGATGATCGGCGGATGTGTCGGCACATCCAATGTGCTTGCCGGACAGATGTTTGATGTCCCTGTTATGGGAACCCACGCACACAGCTGGATCATGAGTTTTCCGGATGAATACACTGCATTCAGGACTTACGCAGAGATGTATCCGGACAACTGCACACTCTTAGTTGACACATACGATACGTTAAAATCCGGTGTCCCGAATGCCATCCGTGTATTCCGGGAATTCAAAGATTCCGGAAAACCACTGAACAAATACGGAATTCGCCTGGACAGCGGTGATCTTGCATACCTTTCAAAAGAAGCACGGAAGATGCTGGACGATGCAGGCTTCCCTGAAGCTACCATCTGTGCTTCCAATGATCTGGATGAATTCCTTCTTCACGATCTGAAGATGCAGGGCGCAGCCATTGATTCCTGGGGTGTCGGTACCAACCTGATCACATCCAAGGACTGCCCTTCCTTCGGAGGTGTGTACAAGCTGGCTGCCATCCAGAATGAAGAAGGAGAATTCGTTCCGAAGATAAAAATATCTGAAAATACCGAGAAGATCACCAATCCTGGTAATAAGACGATCTACCGTATCTATGAAAAAGAGAGCGGTAAGATCAAGGCAGACCTTATCTGTTTTGCCGATGAAGTCATCGATAGCGAACAGGATCTGCTTCTCTTCGACCCGATAGAGACATGGAAAAAGACGAAACTTTCCGGTGGCACCTATACAGTACGCGAGATTCTTGTACCTGTCTTCAAAAACGGCGAATGCATTTACAAATCTCCGACATTAAAAGAGATTGCCTCATATTGCTGCGCAGAAAAAGACACTTTATGGGATGAGACCAAGCGTCTCTTCTATCCGCACAGAGTTTATGTGGATCTTTCCAAAAAACTCTACAATGTTAAAAAATCACTGCTGGATCAGATGAATATGACAGATTAAAGGAGGACTTATTGATCATGAAAATTATAGTATTAGCAGGCGGACTCAGTCCGGAAAGAGATGTATCCTTACTTTCGGGAGCCGGAATCTGTAAAACTCTCCGGGAGATGGGACATCAGGCATTTCTTCTGGATGTGTTCTTCGGCCTTCCATACGATTCCGATAAATTAGAAGAAATATTCGACCGTCCGGACGGCGGGCTTGAGATTTCCAAGGGAATCTCAACATCTGTACCGGATCTGGATGCACTTCGCAAATCACGTCCGGATCAGTCACCTTCCGAAATCGGACCAAATGTTATTGAACTCTGCCAGATGGCTGATATCACATTCATGGCTCTTCACGGTTCCATCGGTGAAAACGGAAAACTTCAGGCAACTTTTGATAACCTGGGAATCAAATACACCGGACCGAACTCTCTTGGATGTACATTATCCATGAACAAACTGGTCACAAAACAGATTTTCAAAACCAGTGGTGTCCCGACTCCAAGAGGAACTTCACTGACAGTAAAAACGAAAGATACCCGTCTGGATGAACTTGGATACTACCTTCCACTGGTTGTAAAGCCATGCTCAAACGGATCTAGTATCGGTGTATACATCTGCCACACAGAAGAAGACTATTATGATGCAATCCACAAATCTTTTGATGTAGACAACACAGACGAGGTTGTCATCGAACCATTTATCAAAGGCCGTGAATTCGCCTGCGGTATTCTTGCCGGAAAAGCACTTCCGCTCGTTGAAATTGTTCCAAAGGACGGACTCTTTGATTATGCGAACAAATATCAGGCAGGCGGTGCTTCCGAAATCTGTCCTCCTATATCACTGGATGCAGAGACACAAGAACTGATCCAGCGTGCCGGAGAACGTGCCTTTGAAGCACTCCGCATGGATGTATACTCCCGTGCAGACTTTATCGTATCCGATGCAGACGGTGAATTCTACTGTCTGGAAATGAATGCCCTTCCAGGAATGACCGCAGCAAGCCTTCTTCCGAAAGCTGCCAAAGCTGCCGGATATGAATACAGCGAACTTTGTGAGGCCATTATTCAGGAATCCATGAAAGCCCGCTATTAAGGAGGATGAATATCCATGAAAAATCTTTCAATTGAAAATATAACCAGAGCCTGCAAAGGGACTTTCCGCGGCGATGAGAGTATTCTCAGCCAGGAAGTATCCGGTGTCGTGATCGACAGCCGGAAAGTCCAGCCTGGTTACTTATTCGTTGCCATTGACGGAGAACGTGTCAACGCACACAAATTCATCCCGGACACTGTAAAAGCCGGTGCTATGTGTGTTGTCTCCCACGAAGATCTCGGTGAGACGGATTTTCCTTATATTCTGGTAGAATCCACAGGGCAGGCACTGCTTGACATTGCCAAGCTTTATCGTGATTCTTTTGATATGAAAGTTGTCGGAATTACCGGAAGTGTCGGAAAGACCAGTACCAAAGAGATGATTGCCTCTGTTCTGGCTCAGAAATATCATGTACATAAAACACTTGGAAACTTCAATAACGAATGGGGACTTCCGATCACGATCTTCGATATGCCGGAGGATACAGAGGTTGCCGTACTTGAGATGGGTGTCAATCACTTTGGTGAGATGCGCCGCCTTTCATCTGTATCCAGCCCTGACATCTGTGTGATCACCAATATCGGTATCGCACATCTGGAGTTCTTCAAGACAAGAGAGGGCATTCTTCAGGAAAAATCACAGATGATCCAGGATATGAAAAACGGCGGTTCCATCATTCTGAACGGTGATGACGATCTGCTTTGCAAGATGAGTCCTGTCAAAGGTGTCGCTCCTGTATTCTTCGGAACAGGAAGCAACTGTGCATTCCGTGCCGACAACATTGAACCTCAGGGACTCCGCGGAACTTCCTGCACGATCACATTAAAGGATGGGACTTCTTTCGACTGTCTAGTTCCTGTACCCGGCATCCACATGGTAAGCAATGCAATTGCAGGTGCTGCTGTCGGATATACACTGGGACTGACTGCCAGCGAGATCAAAGCCGGCATCGAATCCCTGCCGTCTATCCCAGGGCGTAACCATATCATAGAAACAGACCATATGATCATCTTAGACGATTGCTACAATGCCAATCCAATCTCTATGAAAGCTTCCATCGATGTCCTTAATATGGCAATCGGACGTAGGGTTGCAGTCCTTGGTAATATGGGAGAACTTGGTGATACTGCTGAAGTTCTTCATGCAGAAGTCGGTACTTACGCAGCACAACAGAATGTAGATCTTGTCTGCGGAATCGGAGACCTGACACACGCTCTGGTAGAAGAAGCATCCAGGGGCACACATACTCAGGCACTTTGGTTTGCTGATAATGAAAGCTTCATTCAGGCTATACCGGACATCATCAAAGATGGAGACAATGTTCTGGTAAAAGCCTCCCACGGAATGAATTTTCCACAGATTGTTCATGCTTTGGAAGAATTATAAAATAACAAAAAAGAACGAAACAAACGAGATATTTAAGGAGATTATTATATGGCTTATCAGATTCTCGCCCTTGATCTGGACGGAACTCTTACCAACTCCCAAAAAGAAATTACAAAGCCGACCCTGGATGCTCTGATCGAGATTCAGGAAGCCGGTAAAAAAGTTGTTCTCGCCAGCGGACGCCCGACAAAAGGTGTCGTTCCGCTGGCAGAGCAGCTTCATCTGGAAGATTATGGAAGTTACATCCTTTCTTTCAACGGTGGACGTATCACCGACTGCCGGACAAAAAAAGCAATCTACAATAAAATACTTCCGGCTGACTGTGCAAAAGGTGTCTACGAAACGGTGATAAAATATGCCGGACACGGCGTAGACATCCTCACTTACACATCCGAACATATTTTATCCGGCATCCACTCCAATCAATACACAGAGCTGGAGTCCCGCATCAATCAGATGCCGATCATTGATACCGGTGCTGACTTTCTGGATGTCATCCCTGATGATCCGAATAAATTCCTCGTAACCGGAGATCCCGATATCTTAGACCAGATACGCAAAGAACTCAGCAAACAGTTTCACTCTTATCTGTCCGTCTACTGTTCGGACCCTTTCTTTGTAGAGGTTATGCCGGCCGGAATCGACAAGGCACATTCTTTATTAAAATTACTGACAAGTATCGGTCTTACTGCAGATGAAATGATCTGCTGCGGAGATGGATACAACGATCTTACCATGATCGAAACCGCAGGACTTGGCGTAGCCATGGCAAATGCACAACCAGCCGTTCTTGATAAGGCGGATTATATTACGAAGTCTAATGATGAGGATGGGGTGCTGCATGTGATCAATGAGTTTATGCGGTAATTTAATTTATTAACTGGGAAGTGGCCTCTCAGTCCTTGAAGGCCACTACGGTTACGCAATTGCCATTTCATTCGTAAGGCATTCGACACCCACGGAATAAAAAGTAGAAAGCCGTTCCAGTGAATGTGAAGAAGGTGTTGGAAATAGTTAAGCGTCAAAATTATGCGTTGGGTTTTCGAAATTTGCCTGTTTGAGCCGAATGGCGAGTTGCAAATTTCGGAAGCCCGTTTTTAGCATAATTTTGACGCTTTAGTATTTCCCGCCGACGGAACCTGAACAGGAACGGCTTCCTACTTTTTATGCAGGTCCGGGTCGTCGTGCCTTTCTGAATTAAATCCCAAACAATTCTAAAATCCGGAACTCCTCTGCCTCTTTCCCTATCTGGCACAACAGACACCGCATTCCCGCATCCGTGATCTTACCATCCAGTGTCATAGTTACTTTCTGAATTCCATTTTCTGTCATCAGATTCATAGCATCAATCTGGATTCCATTTAACTTTGTCATGTTCACGAACAGGTTCAGATCACTTGTCTCTTTTGGACAGGTAAATCCAATCTTTACCTGTGTATGTTCGGTCTCAGCTGTCAGTCCTGCTGCCGCCAGAGCTGCCGTCATAACTTTTTCCTGCATCTCTGGTAATAATTCATATTCATATTTTCTACAAAGGCTCATTAAATGTCTCAGGAATGTTTTATATTCTTCCTGAATCTCCGGATCCACATCCGCGGCTCTTTTTTCAATGATTTCAAGTTCTCTTTCGAGAACAAATACATCTCCTCCGGTCTGAGCTTTTACTTCTGCTACATGTTTCCCACACTCCATGCGTTTCAGAAACAGTGGTTTCATCTGTGTATCCACCGCATCAATAACTGCACGTACTTCTTCCAATGTCATAACTTTTTTCCTCTCTTACTATCAACATATACGATCGGCATACCAGAATATCTTCTATAATAAAGCTCCCTGTCTGTCCAGTTCTGCTCTGATCTTTCTTATATCTGCTTCACCGTATTCTGCCTGTACAGCGGCTGCCACTCCGGCCGAATGTCCGGTGGCAAAACAGGTTCCCATAACCCTTACTGCCGCAAATGCTGCCTCATCTGCCGAAATCATCCTTCCGGCCGCATACAGATTCCCGATATTATCTGACTGCAAAGCCCCAAGTGGTATATCGAACCAGCTTCCTTCTTTTACATCCATATATGTTGCCATCTTATCTATATCTTTGTGGATCTCCGGCTTCCATCCGCCTCTTGCCACACCATCTTCACATTTTTTTCTGTTCAATACATCTTCCGCTTTTATCATCGACTTTCCTTTAATCCTTCTTGTCTCACGGAAACCGATAGACGGACCGATCATCGTCAGTTCACATTGCTCCATCCCCTTAAGATATCTGCGGAATGCCTCTACATAATACAACACCTGTCTTCTGGTGTCCAGTTCCATCTTCGTAAGTTCCTGACTGCTAAGCCCGGTCGGCATAACACTTGGAAGTAATACTGCTACCTGATTCGATCCTTCTCTTTTAAGAATAAATCCTTTTTCTCGCGTGAGATGCTGGATTCCTGCTTTTTTTGCCTTGATCACAGCCTGTTCTACAGCTTCCGGAGTCAGATCACAGGATATATCAACGCCACTTAACCGAAATGGAAGAGTTGCAGCCTGTACATTTCCCTCTTCATCCCCCCAAAGCGTATCTGCCCCTGAAAGATATGCCAGATTAGCATCTCCTGTTGCAAATACTCTGGCTTCTACCTGGAATATTCCTTCGTCATCCACACACTGGATGGATTTTATCTCACCGTCTTTTGTCTTGGCTCCTATGATTCTTGTATGAAGAAAACATGTGACTCCTTCCTTCTCCAGCACATTATCCATCGCACATTTAAGATATTCCGGATGAAAATTGATATTTTTGTTACCTGTTGCGGAGATAATATAATCCACCGATTCAGAATTCAGAGATTCCATTTCTTTTAATAGCTCTTCTCCGACTCCCGCAACAGCCTTCACTGGATTGCCCCCACATGTATAGAATCCACAAAATGCTGAGACGCCTGAATGTGTTGCCTCACCGCCAAGATAAGGATTTCTCTCGATCAAAAGCGTCTTCGCTTTCGCACGTGCCGCTCCGACTGCGGCAGCTACGCCGGCAGTTCCCCCGCCGGCTATCACTACATCATACTGAAAAGTCTTACTCACAGATACATTCTCCTCTCACCAACAGCATCTTATACTATTACATTACCAATGATCCAAGTGGATATGCAATAAATGAAAGTACAATAATTCCTGCGATTGCAAAAAGTCCACCCCAGATAAACATTGACTTGGTATCCGTCCATCCTGAACCAATCGCAACCGTATTTACAGTACTCTGTCCTGCAGGTGTCATGTTACTGATCGCTGCAGCAAATCCTACCATACTTACAACTGCCGCAATATTTACACTTCCCGACGGAAGCGCTGATAACACTGATAATGCTACTGCACTTACAACTGTTGTCGTAACGATATTGGATGAGAAGTTTGTCTCAATAACAGCCCATGTCATAAAGAACAGGATCATTCCAATCACCGGCATATGTGCAGTCAGTGGCTGCAGTGCTCCTGTAAGCCATGAACTGATTCCTACATCCTGATTCGTCAGGCATGCTCCAAGCTGTGTTGCAGCCGCTGTCATCAGAATACTTCCCCAGAGAACACCTTTTGACGCTGTCTCTTTAAAGTTCATAATGCGTTCACCGTCTACATGTACAATAAATAAAATGATACATCCAAGAAGCGGCGGCATCGCTGTAGACCACCCATTAACTGTCTCATAGAATTTCGGCAGTACGCCTTTTACCAGGCTCGGGAATACCCATAAGAATACAGTCAGGAACATAACTGCAAGGATAATCTTCTCTTTTGCATCCGCTTCCGGAACAGTACCTCTAAGGCTCATTGCCTTTTCCGGATTGATTGTATTGATATCATCCGGTCTGTAGATGAACTTAAAGATCAGAATCAGAATAATGATCAGGATAATACCGGTCGGAATTCCCATTGCCATATACTGGAACTGATTGATATCTTTGCCAGTAGAAGCAGTGTAATAACCGATTGCCATCGTCGGCCATACATGCCCGATTGCTGTCATACCGGAAGAAAGGCTGATACAGAACGCAGTTCCCATCATCAGTACATTTCCGACCTTACCGCCTTTTTTCAGTTCCAAAACCTTGAAGATATCCTCCAGGAACGGCATAAATGCTACGAATAACACTGACGGAGAGATAAAAAGTCCCATAAATGTTACGGCCGCAAATACGAAACAGATAAAATGCCACGGTCCTTTTCTGGCAATCTTATTCGTGATAAATGCGATCGCACAGCGACGTACAAAATGTGTCTTCGAAAGTGGATATACGAGCATAAATGTAAATAACAGGAATGCTACCGTCGTATTACCAAACGCTCCGGCAAATGTACCCGAAAATCCAAAGACCGGAATCAGACCAAGTGCCATCAGTGTAATCATACTTGGCCAGTCGATAGAAATTCCAATCCACATAATTAAAGATCCAAAGAATACTCCGAGCACTGCCCATGCATCTTTGGAAAGTCCTGCTGCTGCCGGCATGAATCTTGATCCGATCATCACGATAAGTGCGAGCACCAGGAAAACAGCTTCTTTTACAGTTTTCTTGTTCTGCATAGTTTTTTCTCCTCTCATTTTTACTTTAGTGTCGTAAAGTGTCTATGCTTTGATTATAGGATTTTTGTTGATATTTGTAAAATATTATTCTATTATGGAATCAATAGGTTTTTCCTATATCATGTACTGATATTTATACAATAGAAAGAAGGACATTTATGCAGTTCAATCAATTACGTTATGTTCTGGAAGCGGCGGATAAAAAGAGCTTTTCTGCTGCTGCAAAATCTCTTTTCGTATCACAGCCATCTCTTTCCCAGCAGATCATGAATCTGGAAAAAGAGCTTGGTATTCCCCTGTTCATCCGACATTCAAAATCTGTCTCGCTTACAGAGGCTGGAGAATACTTTGTACAGTCCGCCAGACGTATTCTCAATGATACAGAGCAGTTAAAATACAGCATGTTAAAATACAGTTCTTTGCAGACAGGAACTCTGAAACTAGGCATGTTATGGATTGGAGGTTATCTGAATCTTCCACAGCTGATCACGGATTATCATGACCAACATCCACTTGTCACCTGCCATCTTGATGTAGAAGGAAGCAAAACACTGTTTCATATGCTTAAAGCAAGAGATCTGCATGCAATCTTCATCATCGGTTCTGAAAAACAGCTGCTAAACCAAGATCTGTACTACCAGAAAATTATGGAAGACCGATATATGGCTGTCATATCAACCGACAATCCGTTATCCCGAAGGTCCATACTATCTATATCCGATCTCGCTGACCAGAAGATTATTCTTCCATCGAAGGCCTCCGCTTTCCGGCCTGATCTTGAGAGATTATTTATCCAGAATAACATCTCTCCTTCCGTATTATGCGAAACCAGTCAGTCTGATATTGTAATACAGCTTGCCTCCAACAATCTGGCCATTGGATTTTCTTCAAACTCAATTGCAGTCCGGTTAAAGAATCCGAGATGTAAGATCGTGCCGCTTGAAGTTACTTTATCAAGACCGATCTACTATGTAACACACAAAAATATGCTGAATTATCCGACCGTTCATTCCTTTACAGACTTTATAAAAGACAGATTTCAGCCGGATAAACCAATACCGTAAAATGACTTGCGGATTTCTCTCTTCACCAGTTATAATAAACAGGAGAGAATCAATCTTTGGGGGATTATTATGATAAAAACATTGTTCAAACACATTTCAAAATACTACAAGGACACTTTTGTCCTGGCCATCGCAGGTGTTGCTGTCGGCATCCTTGTCGGTCTCGTTGATGCAGCATTCGGACTGGGACTTAATGCCTGTACCGCTATCCAGACGAAATACTTCTGGTATCTGATCTGGTTCCTGCCTCTTGGCGGCGTCTTCATCTGGTTCATCTATCACCAGTTTGGCAAATCTGTCGCCAATGGTATGAAGATGGTCTTTCACGTCGGCCTTGGTAAAAACACCAAACTTCCAATCCGTATGGTGCCACTATCCGTCATCGGAACCTGGACAACACACCTGTTTGGAGGAAGTGCCGGACGAGAAGGTGTTGCTGTTCAGATTGGTGCGGCTGTTTCCAACAATGTTGGGCGTCTGGTCGATAAGACTATTGATATCGAAAACAGCCGGAAGATGTTCCTGATCACCGG
>OHEZ01001375.1_pt1 | contig 10368 bp, 7 predicted proteins | sample 1567391 | NCBI WGS metagenome assembly OHEZ01 (sample SAMEA3879518, study PRJEB24766) | human gut metagenome | biome: human-associated habitat; feature: feces | place: USA | collected 1985/1987
AAAAGCAGACGCGGCTATGCCAAAAGCCGGTGGTACATTCACAGGTACAGTAACGCTTGCAGCCGATCCAACTGATGCTTTACAGCCAACAACAAAACAGTATGTAGATGCCAAAATTTCAAGTTCTATTGCTGCTTCTGATGCAATGGTGTTTAAAGGAACACTTGGAACTAATGGTACTGCTACTGCTCTTCCTACATCTTCTGTTGTAATAGGCGATACATATAAAGTAATTACTCAGGTTTCTGTAGCTGCTGATAATTCTTATACAGGAGCTGCTGTGACAGCTAAGGTCGGTGACTTAGTAGTCGCTATGTCAAAGGATCCAAAATGGATTGTTGTACCATCTGGTGATGAAATCGTTACTACTGTTAAGTATTCCACTACAACACAGAATCTTACAACAAGTGCTAAGTCTGGAGAGATTACAGTAGGTGAAGCTGCTACAAAACAGGTAGATTCTTCTATCGCAGCCGCTTCTACTTCTACTAAGCTTCCAACTTCAAAAGCTGTTGCCGCTTTTGTTGAAGGAAAAGGTTACAAAACAACTGACCAGAAAGTAAAGAATACTCTTAATACTACTGCAAAGGCTTATGTAACTGGTACTACAAGTGCAACAACTGGTATTGGAGAACAGGTATTTGATACAGGTGTATATCTTGATACAACTGCTGGGAAACTTGTTGCTACTACTTTTGCAGGTGCTCTTCAGGGTAACGCAACGACTGCTACTTCTGCGGCTGCTTGTACAGGTAATGCTGCTTCTGCAACAAAACTTGCAGCATCAAGAAATTTCTCTCTTACTGGAGGTGCCGTTGCTGATGCTGTAGCATTTAACGGTGGAGGAAATGTTGCTCTTAGTGTTAAAAGTTTAAATACTGATTATTTAACTAATGGAGCCAATACTCTTATTTTAAATTGTGGGACATCTGTTTAAATGAAAGTGGCCTCTTTTATGAGGCTGCTTTACTAAATATGAAAATTATAGATTATATCTATTTAAATAAAAATTAAAAAAGGGAGGTGCACAATGGGAGAAAACAATTTAAAAATACGAATTAAACATAGATATGATACAGAAGCTAACTGGAATAAAAATAATCCGGTTCTTTTAAGCGGAGAAGTAGCTATTTCAAGTGATAAGTCTGGAAAACATAAAGTAGGTGATGGAACACATAAATGGTCTGAACTATCTTATGCAAAAGCTGAACTTACAAAAGGCGATGTAACAGGCGCTCTTGGTTATACACCTCCAGCAAAAGATACATGGAGGGGGATTCAAAATAATCTTATCTCTACAGCTACGGATCAATCATTGTCTGCAGCACAAGGTAAATGGCTAAATGAAAACAAAGCTACTATAACTACTTTAACTAATGGAAATTTAGATAAAGTTACTACACCTGGATTTTACAATGCAGGTGGTGGAAATTCGGTAACAAATAAACCTAGCGGTGTAGATAATTTCGGTATGATAGTTGTACACAGTGCATCTGGAAATTATTATACTCAGATTGTATACGTTGATGATAAATCTTATAGAAGAGTATGTAGAAATGGAACTTGGGGAAATTGGTCTCAGGATATTCTTACTGATACCAAATATACTCATCCTGGATATACTGCTAAGTCATCTGGTTTATATAAAATAACAGTAGATGGTACAGGACATGTAAGTGCTACTACAGCTGTTACTAAATCGGATATTACAGCATTAGGTATACCAGGACAAGATACCAATACTACTTATTCTACAGGTACATCTTCTACACCTGGTTTAGCCAAATTATATACTGGGACAGGATCTGCTACAGATGGTACCATGACTCAAAATGCTATTACAACTGCCCTAAATGGAAAATCTGCTACTGGACACACACATAATTATGCTGGATCATCTTCAGCCGGTGGAAATGCGAACGCAGCTGTAAAATTAGCTACTGCAAGAAAGATTGGTAGTGCTTCATTCGATGGCACTGCCGACATTACTTTATCTCAGATGGGACTTAATGTTCCTGTTGAAATTACAAAGGCTGATTATCTTGCAAAAAAGAAAGCTGGAACTTTAAACGCAAATACCTATTACAATGTTATTGATGAATATGATTCTGTAAATGTTATTAACGACTCATCTGTAACAGCCAACAGTACGTTTTCAAGTACTAAATCAGAAAAAACATATGCAAAGAAAAGTACACTTGTTAATACTACTCTCACAGCAAGTAAATGGACTGGATCTTCTGCCCCATATAGTTATGTATTATCCGTATCTGGAGTAACTTCTTCAAATATTGTAGAAATAGATTATGCTTCTAATGCTTCATCTGCTGCTATTGAAGCTTACCAAAATGCAATGTTAGCTGACGGAGGACAGACTACAAATCAAATTACTATAAAAGCAACCGAGAAACCAACTGTAGATATTCCCATTACTATTGTTATAAGAAATGATTTATAAAAGGAGGCGATAACATGGCAATTTATAAAGGTGAACAATGTCTTGCCGGAGTTGGTAAGAATGCAACTATTAAAATTGGTACTGCCGAAACTGGTTCTTCAGCTGCAGTAACTAATTCTGGCACTGATACAGATGCTATATTGAATTTTACATTACCTAAAGGTGATCAGGGAGTCGGCATATCAAGTGTTATCCCTCATTATCTTGCTAGTTCTCAATCTCAAAGTGTTACTAAGGAAACTACTGGGTGGGCGACTTCTGCTCAGGTTATGACATCTACAAACAAATATTTGTGGTGTTATCATGAATTTGTTTTGACAAACAATAATCATTTGTACACTACTCCAACAGTTATAGGTGTTTATGGAGATAAAGGTGATCCGGGTACAACTGATTATAATGGATTACAGAATAAACCGGTCGTTAATGGAGCTGTAACTGCTTATCAGTCAGATATTATGAAATCTCAGTTAAGGAATGTGACGTTCTCTACTGAAGAACCTAAGACAACTGATGGTAAACCTGGTGATATGTGGGTGGTGTATGGCGATGAGTAATATTAAAACAGGTGATATTTTAAACTTTGATTATACTGGTGCTGTTCAGAGTGTCACATTACCTAAAGGAACTTATAAATTGGAATGCTGGGGCGCTCAGGGTGGAAATCGGAGCCAAGATAGTGCTTCTGCTACAGTTACAGGTTCTGGACTTGGTGGTTATTCTATTGGAATACTAACTTTAACACAATTAACTACTTGTTATATTTATGTCGGTGGGCAAGGTGGAATGTCTAGTTCTACAGGTAATGTGAAAGTTGAAGGAGGTTTCAATGGCGGTGGTTTTGCTTCTCACGAGAGTACAGGTGAACCTGGAAATGGTGGTGGCGGAGCTACCGATGTAAGAATTGCTCAAGACTCATTATATGCAAGAATTATTGTTGCAGGCGGTGGTGGCGGTTCAGGTGAAGATAACGAAACTGGCGGATATGGTGGTGGTGAAACCGGTGGCGCAGGATCGGGGAACACTTCATTAACACAAGCTTCTCAAACTTCTGGTGGAACTAATTCATTTGGCTTTGGCCTTGGTGGCAATACCTATAATGGCGGAGCTGGCGGTGGAGGATGGTACGGCGGAGCGAGTAGATACTCCGTTTCATCATACTCTACTGGATCTGATTCTGAAGGCGGTGGTGGCGGTTCAGGCTATGTTTACACATCATCCACAGCTAAAAACTATCCATCAGGTTGTTTATTAAACTCTTCTTATTACCTTACTGACGCTCAAACAATCGCAGGCAACACTTCTTTTACCTCACCTACAGGTTCATCTGAAACAGGTCACTCTGGTAACGGATATTGTCGAATTACTGTTATTGAATGCAAGAATACGGCACTATATGCCAGAATAAATAATTCAATAAAAAAAGCTACTGCTTTTTATTTTAAATTAAACAACAACAAAATGTACGGCGTTGGATCTGCTAATTATAATGGTTCTGTTATGAATTTTGATTATACTGGTTCGGTTCAAACTGCTACATTGACTCCTGGTGCATATAAACTTGAATGCTGGGGCGCTCAAGGTGGAAATAGCAATCAATCAAACGGAACTTATGGTAATGGTGGAAAAGGTGGTTATTCTACTGGTATTTTAAATGTTTCAACTAATACCACTATATATATAACAGTAGGAGGGCAAGGTCAAAATGGCATCCTTAATACTAGAACTGCTGGTGGTTTTAATGGCGGCGGTGATGGTTATGGTACTAACAACTCTGGCGTAGGTGGCGGAGGCGGTGGAGCTTCTGATATTTCTTTAATGAGTCCTGTATTTTCGCACTCATCTTATTTTATAAATAACATTCGAGATACAAACTCACTATTAAGTAGAATTATTGTTGCAGGCGGCGGAGGATCTGCAGGATATGACGTTAGGAATAATGCAGCTAATGGTGGTGCTGGCGGAGGTACTACAGGACAAGATGGATTATCAAACCGCGTTTATCATGGCACTGGCGGAAAACAAACTACTTTTGGTACAGGAGGATCATCAGAGGAACCTAATAGGTATTCTGTCCAAGCTAAATTCGGATGTGGAGCATCAGCCAGTAATTCTACAGATGTAGCGCCTGGTGGAGGCGGTGGCTGGTATGGAGGTGGATTACATTGTGATTCTGCTGGTGGTGGATCAGGTTATGTCTACACTTCTGCCACTGCTTCAAATTATCCTTCTGGATGTTTACTAAATTCTACTTATTATCTTTCTAATGCTCAAACCATTGCTGGCAACAAATCATTCCCTTCACCAACAGGTTCTACAGAAACTGGTCATTCTGGTAATGGACATGTAAAAATCACTAAATTATCAGATGTAATATATCTTACTCAGGCTAAGAACGACATAATGGATTTTAATTATACAGGTTCAGTACAATCTAAAACTCTAAAACCAGGTACGTATACTTTAGAATGCTGGGGTGGTCAAGGAGGAACTTATAGTAGTTACATTGGCGGATATGGTGGTTACTCCAAAGGCACAATTACTCTTGCTAAAACGACTACTGTTTATGTATCTGTTGGTGGAGCTGGATCTTCCTCTTCTACTACTGCAGGATTCAATGGTGGAGGAACTGGTATTTCTTCTGGTAGAGGTGGTGGAGGAGCTACAGATGTTCGCATAGGTCAAAATTCTCTATATTCAAGAGTTATCGTAGCCGGAGGTGGCGGCGGAGCTGGTGTAACAAGTGCCAATGCTAATCCTTGTGGTTGTGGTGGTGGAGAATATGGTGGAGATGGATATTACAATGATACCACTGGTTCTTATACTATAGGTCAAAATAGATGTGGTGGTAGTGCCTCACAAACTGCAGGTGGCAAAACATGGAGCACGAGCACTCAGGCTACTTTTGGTCAAGGCGGAAATGCTTCCGGCTACTCTTGTGGTGGTGGTGGAGGCGGCTGGTACGGAGGTGGCGGAGCCTACGACAATGATTCTGATTCTGATGGACGTTGGGGTGGAGGAGGCTCAGGATATGTTTATACCTCTTCTACAGCTAAAAATTACCCTAACGGATGTCTACTAAATTCTACTCATTATCTCACAAATGCTAAAACTATCGCAGGAAATAAATCATTTAAATCACCAACAGGAAAAAATGAAACTGGACACACAGGTAATGGCTTTTGTCGAATCACAAATTTAACTCCAACACAATATGGATTATACGTAAAAACGAACTCTGGTTGGAAACACATAGATTTATAAAAGGAGGGCTTAACTATGCCGATTATATTTCACGGAACAGGTAGTGGCGGCTCTGCTAAAAAACTAAAAACCGCACGAACTATTAATGGTACGAATTTTGATGGTACAGCTAATATTACTACTGCTAATTGGGGAACAACAAGAACCGTTACTGTAGGAAATACAAGTAAATCTGTAAATGGATCTGGAAACGTAAGTTGGTCGTTAGCTGAAATAGGTATTCATCTTTCAACAACGGAACCTGCAGCTAGTGACGGAAAGAATGGAGATATTTGGATTACTTATGAATAAAAGACTGAAAGGAAGGTGAGGCTTATGGCTTGTAGTAATGGATGTGGAACTTCTTGTGCTACTGACTGCACTCATTCATCATCTGGTGGATGTGGTGGTTCTTGTGGTGGTTCTTGCTCTACTAACTGTACTGGTGGATGTTCTGGATATTGTGATGGAACTTGTAAGGGAGGTTCAGGAAGTACTTGTTCTGACTGTACTGCCAAATGTGCTAATGACTGTACTGGAGCTTGTACAAGTGCTTGTGTAACCGGATGCACTGGCTGTGGGAACAACTGTGATGGAGACTGTACAAGCGCCTGTGCTCAAAGGTGCTCTAATGATTGCAATGCTGCATGTACTGCTTCTTGTGCCAACGATTGCACCAGTTGTGGTGGATCTTGCTCAAGTAATTGCTCAGGAAATTGTGATTCCGGTTGTTATACTGGTTGTTATGGTTGTGATTCTACCTGTTCTGGTGGTTGTTCTGGCACTTGTAATACTACTTGCACCACCACTTGCGCCAATGACTGCACTGGCGGATGTAAAGGAACCTGTACAGGTGGATGTGGTGGTTCTTGTGATAACTCATGCGGCTTTTCTTGTGAAGCTTCATGTGATAACAATTGTACTGCTATTTGTTCTGTATCTTCTGTGTACGGTGGAAACTCGGAAAAAAGTGTATTGAATTTTGCTTATACAGGTAAAGCTCAATCTGTAACCCTCGAACCCGGAAAATATGTTCTTGAATGTTGGGGAGCACAGGGAGGTTATCGTTCTAATTCTAGTTATGGTGGAAAAGGTGGCTATTCTACAGGAACTTTAACATTGACTCAAAAAACTACTATATACATATATGTTGGTGGATCTGGAAATTCTGTTACATCAGCATCAAATTCAATCTATCCCGGAGGTTTCAATGGTGGTGGATATAGATACAATTATAAAGGTGGTGGTGGCGCTACTGATATTCGTATTGGAAGTGCTTCTTTATACGCCCGTGTTATCGTTGCAGGTGGCGGTGGTTCTGATGGTAGTCCTAATTATAGTGGCGGGTATGCAGGTGGTGTATCTGGTACTAGGGGAAATTTTGGATGTGGTTCATATGGGTATGGTGGATCTCAAACTGCTTCATATTCATCTTTAAGTGCTATTAATTCACAAGGTACTACAAACTCTTCTTCTAATTGTGCTGCTGGTTTTGGTTTCGGTGGTTTTGGATGTTATTACGCTTCAGGTTATGGTGGAGCCGGTGGCGGAGGATGGTACGGTGGACAAGGTACTTATCCTGATGGTTCTGGAGATGATGATGGCGGTGGCGGAGGTGGTTCTGGTTACGTTTATACTTCCTCTTCTGCTTCTAACTATCCTCAAGGCTGTCTTCTAAATTCATCTTACTATCTTTCTGATGCTTCTAATTTATCTGGCAATGAATCTTTTAAATCTCCTTCTGGCACTACAGAAACTGGTCATTCTGATAATGGCTATTGTAGGATTACCTGTTATATCAAAAAGAAAACTCTACATTGTAAAATGAACAATGAAATTAAAAAAGCAGCTCCAGTATTTATGAAGATGAACAATAAAATTTATGATGCTGGCGCTAATGCCGTAATGGATTTTGCTTATACAGGAACAGCTCAAGCTATATCACTTCCAAGAGGAAAATATACAATAGAATGCTGGGGTGCTCAAGGAGGTTCATATAGTAGTTATTATGGTGGTGCTGGAGGATATTCTGTCGGAACCATAACTCTAACTAAAAATTCTACGGATTTATATATTTATGTTGGTGGACAACCAGAAGCTACAACTTCAACAGGTGAAACACCTGGTGGATTTAACGGAGGAGGAAAAGGTTGTTCAAGAACTTATAATTATAGTAGTTATGGACAAGGCGGCGGCGGTGCAACCGATGTTCGTATAGAAAAAAATGATCTTTATGCTAGAGTTATTGTCGCTGGTGGCGGTGGAGGTTCATCATCAGAAAATTCGCTTACAACAAAATATGGCGGTGGAACTACTGGTGGTTCTTCTGCTTCTGGATATGGAGCTACACAAACTGCTGCAGGTACAAATGGTTCGTTTGGTCAAGGTGGTTCTGCAACAACTTCTGGAACTAATTATAATTATGGTTCCGGCGGTGGCGGAGGTGGATGGTATGGCGGTGGTGCATGTTCTGATTATAGTGATAGCACTAACTACCAAGGCTATAATGGCGGAGGTTCAGGATATGTTTACACTTCAGCTACTGCTGCTAATTATCCAAGTGGTAATTATGTAAATTCTTCTTACTACCTTACCAATGCGCAAACTATAGCAGGAAATCAATCATTTAAATCACCTGATGGAACAAATGAAACAGGCCATACCGGAAATGGTTTCTGTCGAATCACCCGTAAATCAGGAAAAATATTTGTAAAACAAAACGGATCATGGATCAAAGTGTAATGCTTTGGTCCATGTTTAAATTACAGGAGGAATTGTTATGAAACTTATTTTAAAAGATGGACAAGAACTAATTATTACTCGTGCTAACGATACATATTCATATGAAGGATATAAAGATGGGTTGGGAAATGATATGAATAGAAATATCGTGGCTACTATTTCTATCTTCAATTCTGATAAATCTTTAAACACTATTAAGGATATGATTACTGATGAAAATAGAACAGGTTTTAAAATTATTTATGGGAATACCCAGAAAGATTATACTGGAATGAAAATTGAAAGTATTTCAGAAGAAATCTCCAATGAAAGAAGTGTTATTAATATCTCATTAGCTACAGATAAAACCATAGCTCCTACTGAGACCACTGAAACAACAACAGAAAAAACTAAAGAAGAAACTAAAGAAAAAACGGAAACAGCTTCTGATAAATAATTAAGAATGAAAGGAATATAAGGATATGAGAAAAATAATCGTAAAGGTTGATAAAGAAAAAGCTACAGAGCTTGAAAGAGTTAATTTTGAATTAAACTTCGTAAAAGACATTGTACAGAGAGTTATTGAATCACATCCAAGCGATTTAGAACTCATCAATGGAGATACTCTTATGTCTTACAATAAACGTGGTGCAGAATTACAGAGAAAGTATGCTGCTCTTGCAAATGAGATGGCAAAGGAATACATCCCAGAATACCTCGAAGGTCATCAGTATAGTTGGATTATTCCAAATAATTCTGATGAAATGACTATTACTATTAAATGTAATTGTGAGATTCCAGAATTAGAGGGAATAGCATGAAAAGGACAGAACAATATTCGGACCAGATAGCTAGACTTTATCCATCTAAGAAGGTAAAAACCGATGACGGACAAAGAATATTAACACAGAGTATCACTTTTCAAGTAACTGATGATTGCAACCTTGCGTGTCTATATTGTTACCAAGGACACAAAGGAAAAAATCGAATGTCGTTTGAAACAGCTAAGAAATTCTTTGATTTAGTTGTATCAGGTGAAAAAGGTTTTAAATCTTATATCAATCCAGAGAAATCTCCTGGATTGGTTGTAGATTTCATTGGAGGAGAACCCTTTCTTGAGATAGAGCTTATAGATCAAATCTGTACTTATATTATGGATAAACTCATAGAGTTGGATCATCCTTGGGCCATGAAAACTATGTTCTCTATTTGTTCAAATGGTGTTTTATACAGAGACGAAAAAGTACAAGCATTTCTTCGTAAGTGGGCCAATAGATTATCTTTCTCAGTTACTATTGATGGGAATAAAGAATTACATGATTCCTGTCGAGTTTTTCCAGATGGTGGTCCAAGTTATGACATAGCTGTCGATGCTGCGTCAGATTGGATGAAACGTGGAAATCATATGGGAAGCAAGATCACAATTGCTCCGGGCAATATCAGCTTTCTATACGATGCTATTAAGCATATGGTCGATCTTGGATATGATGAAATCAATGCCAATTGTGTATATGAAAAGGGTTGGACACCTGTACATGCAACTGTTCTTTACGATCAAATGAAACGCATATCTGATTATTTCTTGGAACAGAATTTTGATTTTGAACGTGATTTCTTCTGTTCCCTTTATAATGAAGACTTCTTTCAGCCTAAAGATCCTGATGATTTACAAAGTTGGTGTGGAGGCGTTGGTAATTCAATGATTGCTTGCGATCCTCAAGGTCGCATATTTCCATGTATCAGATATATGGAATCTTCTCTTAATGGAGAGCAAGAACCGTACTCTATTGGTGATGTAGATAATGGTATAGGATGCACAGAATGTTATAAATGCAGAATTAATTGTATGGCAAAAATAGATAGAAGGACACAGAGTACAGATGAATGTTTCTATTGCCCTATAGCTGCAGGATGTTCTAATTGTTCTGGTTATGATTATCAAGTGA
>OHEZ01001377.1_pt1 | contig 10363 bp, 8 predicted proteins | sample 1567391 | NCBI WGS metagenome assembly OHEZ01 (sample SAMEA3879518, study PRJEB24766) | human gut metagenome | biome: human-associated habitat; feature: feces | place: USA | collected 1985/1987
CGCTCTTTTTCCTGATCAACTCCTATACAACCGGTTTACAGCCTGCTGTTTTAAACTATATGATGCAGACTGCCATTACGCCGAAATTCGGCGGACACACCGAAGCATCCGAAATCGGACTGCCCGTTACAGACAACGGACTGGTGCTGCCCTGTGGCGCGTCCGGACGCTGGAGCAAACAATAGAATGCACGCTCTGCGAGCATTCTATTGTCATGAGTAACGCAGCGTCTCTCACCCCTGCAGCATTCGAACCAATCCCAGAATCCACTTCCGATACCCCGGAATAAGCCGCTCCGCCAGACTGCCCGATGTGTAGCTAATCGGCGGCTCTCCGGGGAAGAAGCAATACATTCGATACAAATAGACTGCGACCATCAGCACTACAATCACGCCCGCAGCCGTCATCAGCCCTTTCGCTTTTTTCCCAAACCCATACCGCATAACCACCAGATAAGCAGCCCATAGAATCCACAGAAGCCCCAGCGGATTCATCTGCATTCCCCTCTGAAACTGCCCTGTGATAAAAAAGAACACCGCCCGCGTCATCCCACAGCCGGGACAAGGCAGACCAAATAAAAACACGGAGGGACAGAACGCATGAAACATCGCATGCGCTGCAATATCATACAAAACAAACACGACAGCAAAGCCCCAATATGCCCCCACATCTTTGTGAATTCTACCAATAATAGCTGTTGTTTTTTTATCTTCCCTTCTCCCTGATATCTTCACCGCAGTTTTTCTCCTCCAGCCAGATTTTCTTCCCTTCCGTCCGAATCAATCCTTCTTCCTTCATCCGTCCCAGTTCGCGCATCATCGCGCTGCGATCCACAAACAGATAGTCCGCGCAGTCCGTATAGGAAAACGGCAAAGAAAAACCATCTCTGCCCTTCCGGCGGTTCAAAAACTGAAAATACGTCATCAGCTTCTGCCGCAGCGTCTTCTGCCCCAGCACATCCGCGTGCATCAGCGCACGTTTCTGGGTTCCCATCAGAATTTCCTCCAGAAGCTGCCCACGCTTTTCATATTTTTTATAAGCCGACGACAGCTTTCTGTCATTCAAAAAAGCAACCTGGCAGCTGGAACGCGAAATGACGTAGCATACGCCCTCCACATCCGGAAAGCATTTCCGTGTAAAACTCTCCTTCGGCTCATAATAATCCAGAATCCGTCGCTGTCCCTCCTGATTCATACTCTCCAAAAAGGCGGTTCCGCTCAGCATAATGCCCACATTGTCCGCATCGTCGTCCTGATTCATCAGCACCTGGCGCTTTCCAAACGTCCGGATATTCAACATCCCGTCCGCTGCCAAACGCTCCTGCTGTTCTTTTGTCAAGTCCCAAAAGCCAATAAATTGTTCCATATTTTCACACCATCATGTAGTCTATTTTTGTGCAAACCACTATATTTTGTATTATATCCCATTTTTGTTGCTTGCGCAACTATTTTATCAGGACTTCGGTTATATAATAATGCTTGCACTCCACAGTAGAAGAACACTGCCGGAGCATGTCAGATTTTATGTTAAATCTCGAGAAACTGTCATTTACTCCGTTTTCCGAGATTTTTGCACGAAAAAGGAGAGGGAGACTATGAAAATCATCAAGAGGAACGGCTCTGAAGCCACTTTCGATTCCGAAAAAATTGTGGCGGCCATCACAAAGGCCAACAACTCTGAGGAAGGAACCAGACTTTCTCCGGAACAGATTCACGATATTGCAGACTACGTCGAATATAAATGCAACAAGATCGGACGCGCTGTATCCGTAGAAGAAGTACAGGATATGGTAGAAAACCAGATCATGGCAACCGGCGCTTTCGACCTCGCGAAGCACTATGTCCAGTACCGCTATCAGCGCTCTCTGATCCGCAAATCCAACACCACGGATACCCGGATCCTTTCGCTGATCGAATGCAACAACGAAGAGGCCAAACAGGAAAATTCCAACAAAAACCCTACGGTCAACAGCGTACAGCGTGACTACATGGCAGGCGAGGTCAGCCGAGACTTAACCCAGCGCCTTTTACTGCCTTCCGACATCGTAGAGGCTGACCAGAAGGGGCTGATCCACTTCCACGATTCCGACTACTTCGCACAGCACATGCACAACTGCGACCTCGTTAACCTCGAGGATATGCTGCAGAACGGCACCGTCATCAGCGAAACCAAAATTGAAAAGCCCCACAGCTTTTCCACAGCCTGCAACATCGCGACCCAGATCATCGCGCAGGTGGCAAGCAACCAGTACGGCGGACAGAGTATTTCTCTCGCACACCTCGCGCCTTTCGTACAGGTTTCCCGGGAAAAGATCCGCACCGAGGTTGCCGAAGAAATGAAAATTCTCAACACCCAGGCGACTCCCGAACAGCTCAACGATATCGTGGAAACCCGTCTGCACCGTGAGATCACCAAGGGCGTACAGACCATTCAGTACCAGATCATCACCCTGATGACCACAAACGGCCAGGCACCGTTTTTGACGGTCTTCATGTATCTGAATGAGGCAAAAAATGCGCAGGAAAAAAAGGATCTCGCACTGATTATCGAAGAAACCTTAAAACAGCGCTATCAGGGCGTCAAGAACGAAGCAGGCGTATGGATTACTCCCGCGTTCCCCAAGCTGATCTATGTGCTCGAAGACGACAACGTGGAAGAGGATTCCGAATACTTCTACCTGACACAGCTCGCAGCAAAATGCACCGCAAGGCGTCTGGTTCCTGATTATATTTCTGAAAAGAAAATGAAAGAATTAAAAGAAGGCAACTGCTTCCCCGTTATGGGCTGCCGCAGCTGCCTGAGTCCCTGGAAGGATGAAAACGGCAATTACAAATTCTACGGCCGCTTCAACCAGGGCGTCGTGACCATCAACCTACCTGACGTCGCACTTTCCTCCGGCGGGGATTTCAAGAAATTCTGGGAAATTTTCGACGAGCGTCTTGATTTGTGCTATCGCGCCCTGATGCTTCGCCATAAGCGTTTAGAGGGTACTTTATCTGACGCTGCCCCGATCCTCTGGCAGTACGGTGCTCTTGCCCGTCTCAAAAAAGGCGAAACGATCGACAAGCTGCTCTACGGCGGCTACTCCACGATTTCCCTTGGCTATGCTGGTCTGTACGAATGTGTCAAATACATGACCGGCAAATCCCACACCGATCCGGAAGCGACCCCGTTCGCACTGGAAGTCATGCAGCACATGAACGATGCCTGCAACAAATGGAAACGGGAAACCAATATCGCGTTCTCCATTTACGGTTCTCCGATCGAGAGTACAACCTACAAGTTCGCCAAATGCCTGCAGAAGCGTTTCGGCATCATCGAAGGCATAACGGACAAGAACTATATCACCAACAGCTACCATGTGCACGTTACCGAGCCAATCGACGCTTTTTCCAAGCTGAAATTCGAGTCCCAGTTCCAGGCGCTTTCCACCGGCGGAGCGATCAGCTATGTGGAGGTTCCCGATATGCAGGACAACATCCCGGCTGTCATTCAGGTCATGCGCTTTATCTATGACAACATCATGTACGCGGAGTTGAACACCAAGAGCGACTATTGCCAGGAATGCGGTTATACCGGCGAAATTCAGATCGTTGAGGATGAACACAAAAAGCTCATTTGGAAATGTCCGAAATGCGGCTGCACCGATCAGAACAAATTAAACGTCGCAAGGCGTACCTGCGGCTATATTGGCACTCAGTTCTGGAATCAGGGACGGACGCAGGAAATTAAAGAGAGGGTGCTTCATCTATAATGAACTACGGTACAATCAAAAACTGTGATATTGCAAACGGAGAGGGCGTGCGGGTTTCCCTTTTCGTCTCCGGCTGCACTCATCACTGCCATAACTGTTTCAACCCGGAAACCTGGAGCTTTTCCTACGGCTCCCCATTCGATGAACAAGCGCAAAGCAAACTGCTTACGCTGCTTTCCCCAGATTATATCGACGGACTGTCCCTGCTGGGCGGAGAACCGTTTGAACCGGATAACCAGCGGGCACTTGTCCCTTTCCTGAAAAAAGTCCGTGCGCAGTATCCCGGTAAAACAATCTGGTGCTATACCGGCTACACCCTGGAATCAGATCTTTTGTCCGAAAGCCGTGCTCGGTGCGAATGCACGGATGAGATGCTTTCCCTGCTCGATGTCCTCGTTGATGGGGAATTTATCGAGGCTCAGAAAAACATCAGCCTTGCATTCCGCGGCTCCGAAAATCAGCGCCTGATCGACGTTCCCGCAACGCTTTCTTCCGGCAGCGTGGTGTGGCACGGGCTCGTCAGCCAGAATATTTCTATGAAATATTAAAATTTCCTCAGAGCCTTCCGGCAAGTATAAAATCTGCTTGTCGGAAGGCTCTGATTCCATGTAAAAGAAAATATCAGCAGTTACAGTTTTCCCCGCACCGTTTATGAAATCTTCGTGAAATCCAGTCTTTTCCACTTGTTTTTCACTCCTGGTGCAGTATACTTAAAAGCAGGAGGAACAACGGTTCTCCGCTTTTTAAACCACGGAAAATCCGTACTCGTTCCCGCCGGAAAGGATGTGACAGCCGATGGAGATTACAGTTGCGGATGATATCAGCGCCGAGTACCGCGGTCTGGTGCAGAGCATTCTGGACAATCCCGAATTCAAAAAGCTTCAACGGTATAAGCAGCATTTTCAGACAACCCGCTTCATGCACAGTCTGAACGTTTCTTATATCTCCTGGCTCATTGCCAGAAAGCTCGGATGGGATGCCAAAACAGCTGCCCGGGCCGGACTTCTTCATGACTTCTGTGTTTACGATTTCAAAGATAAACTTCCCAAAGGGGAAATACAGGCCTACTATCATCCCAGAGTGGCCGCCAGCACCAGCGAAAGGCATTTCCTGATTTCCGACAAAGAGCGACAGGCGATCCTGTCCCACATGTTTCCGCTTGGACCTCTTCCCGAAAGCCGGGAGGCATGGTTAATCAGCCTTGCCGATAAACTCTGTGCCATTTCAGAGTTTTGCTGCTTCCGCATTGCTTTGGCACGCAGGCATAAGGTTGTTATCAGCTACGGCTGATCCCAAACCCTGCGAATATTCTATTTTCTCGTACAATAGAATGATGCATGCTCTGCAAATATTCTATTGTCCGAAACAACAAAACGTGCGAAACACCTTCGATCTGAAAGTGTTCCGCACGTTTTTATTCATGACAATAGAATGCTCGCAGAGCGTGCATTCTATTGTTTTCTTACTTACTGCTTCTCCGGAGCGCTGATCTTGATATGAACCTCTCTCAGCTGCTTCTCGTCTACCTCTGCAGGAGCGCCCATCATAACGTCCTGAGCATTCTTGTTCATCGGGAACGGAATAATCTCGCGGATGCTGTCTTCGCCTGCAATCAGCATAACCATACGGTCTACGCCGGGAGCAATCCCTGCGTGCGGCGGTGCGCCGTAGCAAAATGCATTGTACATAGCAGGGAATTTCGCTTTCACATCTTCTTCGCCCAGTCCAACCAGCTCGAACGCTTTTACCATGATCTCAGGATCGTGGTTACGCACCGCACCGGAAGACAACTCAATTCCGTTGCAGACCAGATCGTACTGATATGCCAGAATTTCCAGCGGATCCTGATTCTCCAGCGCTTCTACGCCGCCCTGGGGCATGGAGAAAGGATTGTGGCAAAATTCCAGTTCGCCGGACTCTTCACCGATCTCACAACCCAACAGAACTCATAGCATTCTTTTTTCATATAGCCATCGAAGGATGTGCCAACCAGCTTGCGAATAACACCTGCAGTCTTCTGTGCTGCGCCCAGGGTACCTGCACTCAGTGCTACAAAGTCACCATTCTTTAAGCCGAGAGCTTCTATAACAGCGTCCTTCTTTTCCTGCAAGAACTTCGCAATACCACCAGCCAGCTCACCGTTTTCATCCATCTTAAACCAGTATGCCTTCTGACCGCTGATCACTTCTACTTCTGCGCACATCTTATCGATCTGCTTTCTGGTACCCTTGAAATCAGGCGCTACGACAGCCTTTACCGTCTTGCCTGCAAAGGGTTCAAAGCCGCAGTCTGCCAGAGCTTCTGTCGCATCCTGAACCAGCAGGCTGATTCTCAGATCTGGTTTATCGGAGCCGTATTTCTCCATGGCCTCTCTGTAGGGAATCCGTTTGAAGGGAGCGGTAGAGGCTTCATGATAAATACCATACTTTGCAAAAATCGGAGGAAGAACGTCTTCCAGAACAGCAAAGACATCTTCCTGATTGGCAAATGCCATTTCCATATCCAACTGATAGAATTCACCCGGAGAACGGTCTGCTCTCGCATCCTCGTCTCTGAAACAGGGAGCAATCTGGAAATAACGGTCAAAGCCAGAAGCCATCAGCAGCTGCTTGAACTGCTGCGGAGCCTGGGGCAGCGCGTAGAACTTACCCGGATGCTTTCTGGCAGGAACCAGATAATCTCTTGCACCCTCCGGAGAAGAGCAGGTCAGGATCGGCGTTGTAATTTCCATGAAATCATGGGCAACCATTGCGGAACGAAGATCTGCTACAATCTTGCTTCTCAATACGATCTTGGATTTTACCTCCGGATTTCTGAGATCCAAATAACGGTATTTCAGTCTTGTATTTTCATCTGCTTCTTTCGAACGGTTAATCTGGAACGGAAGCTCCTGATACTGGCATTTGCCCAGTACCTTAACGGTTTCGGGAACTACTTCAATATCCCCGGTTGCCAGCTTCGGGTTCTTCGAGCTGCGCTCTCGCACGGTTCCTGTTACTTCAATGGTAGACTCTGTATTGATTGCAGAAAACTGCTCCATCAGATCTTCTGTTTCAACGACGATCTGTGTCGTTCCATAAAAATCTCTCAGGATAACAAATCCGAGGTTTTTGCTCACCTTACGGATGTTCTCAAACCATCCGACCAGAGTTACTTTTTCTCCTGCGTTTTCCAGTCTGAGCTGGCCGCAGTTGTGTGTTCTTCCCTGCATCTGTATTCTCACATCTCCTTTTGCGATATCAGTCCATATGTAATGAATTATACCACCCTGCAAACAGGCACGTCAATATGCGGTGTTGGAAATTCACGCGCCATTTTATGAGTAAAAAGAGCTGCAAAGCAGCGAAGATGCGATTCATGACAATAGAATGTTTCAAGTGAACTGTGGAACAGAAAAACCCGTAGAACCGAAGTTCTACGGGCATCTTACGCTTGAGCACAATATTTAAAATTTAATTTCCTATGTTCGAATTACTCGATGATGGAAACTACACGGCCGGAACCAACGGTTCTGCCGCCTTCACGGATAGCGAAGGTAAGACCCTGCTCCATAGCTACGGGATGGATCAGTTCGATGGTCATCTCTACGTTATCACCAGGCATGCACATCTCTGTGCCAGCAGGCAGTTCGCAAACGCCGGTAACGTCAGTTGTACGGAAGTAGAACTGAGGTCTGTAGTTGTTGAAGAAAGGTGTATGACGGCCGCCTTCATCCTTGGTCAGAACGTAAACCTGAGCGGTGAATTTGTGGTGGCAGGTAACAGTGCCGGGTTTTGCCAGAACCTGTCCTCTTTCGATTTCAGTTCTCTGGATACCACGCAGCAGAGCGCCGATGTTATCACCAGCCTGTGCCTCATCCAGCATCTTACGGAACATTTCGATACCGGTTACAACAGTCTTCTTGGTCTCTTCTTTGATACCAACGATTTCTACTTCATCATTCAGATGCAGAACGCCTCTCTCAACACGGCCAGTAGCAACAGTACCACGACCTGTGATGGTGAATACGTCCTCGACAGGCATCAGGAAAGGCTTGTCGGTGTCACGCTTAGGATCCGGAATGTACTCATCAACAGTGTGCATCAGCTCAAGGATCTTGTCGCCCCACTCGCTGTTAGGATCTTCCAGAGCCTTCAGAGCAGAACCTCTGATGATCGGGCAGTCATGGAAATCGTACTCTTCCAGCTGCTCAGTAACTTCCATCTCAACCAGCTCAAGCAGTTCCTCGTCGTCTACCATATCGCACTTGTTCAGGAAAACAACAATGTAAGGAACGCCTACCTGACGGGACAGCAGGATGTGCTCTTTGGTCTGAGCCATAACACCATCAGTTGCAGCTACAACCAGGATAGCGCCGTCCATCTGAGCTGCACCAGTGATCATGTTCTTAACGTAGTCAGCATGTCCAGGGCAGTCAACGTGTGCGTAATGTCTCTTCTCGGTCTCGTATTCAACGTGAGCGGTAGAAATGGTGATACCACGTTCTCTTTCTTCGGGAGCCTTATCGATATTATCGAAAGCAACTGTTTCGCCAGTGCCCAGTCTCTCATGAAGAACCTTAGTAATAGCAGCAGTCAGAGTTGTTTTACCATGGTCAACGTGGCCGATGGTACCAATGTTACAATGGGGCTTTGTTCTTTCAAATTTAGCTTTAGCCATTTCTTGTAATCCTCCTTAATTCAGTGAGTTAGTTTTAATTTGAACCAGCTATTATTGATTATATTCGATAATAGCTGGATTTTCAAGTACAATTTCGCGGTGTAAACTTCTTCCTCTGCACAGTTTCTCATGCGGACATGAAACCTGTACCTGGGAAGATACGAGTGAACTGCAACAGCAAATCAGATTATTTTGCTTTTGCTGCCAGTACCTTCTCCTGCACGTTCTTCGGAACCTGTTCGTACTTTTCAAAGAACATGGAGTAGTTACCACGACCCTGAGTCTTGGAACGCAGGTCTGTGGAGTAACCGAACATTTCAGCAAGCGGTACATAAGCTTTTACCATCTTGCCGCCGCCGATATCGTCCATACCTTCGATACGTCCGCGGCGGGAGTTGATATCTCCGATTACATCACCCATGTATTCTTCAGGCATGGTTACTTCAACCTTCATGATAGGCTCCAGCAGAACCGGATTACCCTTCTGCATAGCTTCCTTGAATGCAAGGGAACCAGCGATGTGGAATGCCATTTCAGAGGAGTCGACTTCATGGTAGGAACCGTCGTATACATTTGCATGTACACCCAGAACCGGGAATCCGCCCAGAATACCAGCCTTTGTAGCCTCTTCGATACCTTCGCCTACAGCAGGGATATATTCCTTCGGGATCGCGCCGCCGACAACGGTGGACTCGAACTTGAAGGTTTCCTCGCCGTTAGGATCCATAGGCTCGAACTTAACTTTACAGTGACCATACTGACCACGACCACCGGACTGCTTCGCATACTTGCTGTCCACATCAACGGCCTTGGTGAAGGTCTCTTTGTAAGCAACCTGAGGAGCACCTACGTTAGCCTCTACCTTGAATTCACGCAGCAGACGGTCTACGATGATCTCCAGATGCAGCTCGCCCATGCCGGCGATGATGGTCTGGCCTGTCTCCTGATCGGTATGCTGACGGAAGGTAGGATCTTCTTCTGCAAGCTTTGCAAGAGCAATGCCCATCTTATCCTGACCTGCTTTGGTCTTAGGCTCGATTGCCAGCTCAATAACGGGTTCAGGGAATTCCATGGACTCCAGGATTACCGGATGCTGCTCATCACAGATGGTATCACCGGTTGTAGTAAACTTAAAGCCTACTGCAGCAGCGATATCACCGGAATAAACCTTTTCCAGCTCCATTCTCTTGTTTGCATGCATCTGCAGGATACGTCCAACACGTTCCTTTTTATCTTTTGTTGCATTCAGCACATAAGAACCAGCGTTCATAGTACCGGAATACACACGGAAGTAAGCAAGCTTACCTACGAATGGGTCTGTCATGATCTTGAATGCCAGAGCAGAAAACGGCTCATCATCAGAAGAATGTCTGACAACCTCGTTGCCTTCCAGATCCACACCTTTAATCGGAGGGATATCAAGAGGAGAAGGCATATACTCTACGATTGCATCCAGAAGCTTCTGTACACCCTTGTTCTTGTATGCGCTTCCGCAGCATACCGGAACAGCGGTACATTCGCAGGTGCCTTTTCTCAGAGCTGCTTTCAGCTCGTCAACAGAGGGCTCCTCACCTTCCAGATAAGCCATCATCAGATCGTCATCCAGCTCGCAGATCTTCTCTACCATCTCAGAACGATACAGCTCAGCTTCATCCTTCATATCTTCCGGGATATCAACGATAGAAATATCATCGCCCTTATCGTCATTGTAGATGTAGGCTTTCATTTCGAACAGATCGATCAGACCTTTAAAGTCTTCTTCTTTACCGATGGGCAGCTGAACACAGATTGCGTTCTTGCCCAGACGAGTTTTGATCTGCTCTACTGCGCCATAAAAGTTTGCACCCAGGATATCCATCTTATTGATGAATGCCATACGGGGTACATTGTAGGTATCAGCCTGACGCCATACGTTCTCAGACTGAGGCTCTACACCACCCTTTGCACAGA
>OHEZ01001380.1_pt1 | contig 10353 bp, 7 predicted proteins | sample 1567391 | NCBI WGS metagenome assembly OHEZ01 (sample SAMEA3879518, study PRJEB24766) | human gut metagenome | biome: human-associated habitat; feature: feces | place: USA | collected 1985/1987
GGATGACGTGATATACGAGGCGTCGCTCATAGGCGTTCGGGAGCTGTTCGACGGCGGCATCCACGGCGCGAGGGACGCGCTGCTCGACTGCTCGAAGGAAGCGGTCATAAAGAACATGATAGATGAGCAGAAGCTCGACCCCGAGGAGCTTGTCACCTTCGGCGACGGGTTCGTCGAAATCGAGCTTACGGCGAAGCTCGGCGGCTATGCGGTCGGCGCGGCGACGGACGAAAAAACCGGCGACGGCATAGACGAAAAGAAGCGCGCAAGGCTCATTTCCGCGGGCGCGGACATGGTAATTCCGAACTTCGAAAATCGTGACGCAATTCTCAAAAAGCTAAAAATTATATAAACTACGACAATAAAATATATAGATTTTATAAAATCGCTTGCACTTTTCTTTATCAAATGATATACTATATTCGGAAATCCTCAAAAAACGCAATCCGTTCTATTATTTATTCGGGCTTCGCAAGCCGCGTACAGCCCGCAGAAATGCATACGGAGGACTTTGCAATAACCGGATATGAGACGAATGTTTTTTTTGCCGCAAGTCGAAAAAGTGTTCCGTCCTTTTGTTGCAATATAAGTCTTTTTGTATAATAAAAAATAAACAGAACTATGCAGGATAAGGGCTTTCAGCTTCCGTTCCCGGTTCTTTGCGTTTAAAAAGGCGGTGATATATGGCATTCAAAAGTACAGACTTGTCGGGCCGGACAAGCCGGGTCGGCAACCTCCTCCGCACAAAAGCACACGGGGGAAAAAATGTAAAAAACACAACAAATCGGAGGAACGAAAAAATGAAAAAACGAATTTTAAGCATGCTGCTTTGCTGCCTCATGCTGTTCGGACTGGTTTTCACAGTCTCCGCAGATCCCGATCAGCCCGAAGTTGATCCCGTTGCACACGCAATCACCGTTAAGGCTGAGAACGGCACTGCAACCGCATCCGCAGAAACTGCTGTCGTAGGCACCGAGATAACCCTTGAAGCTAAGGCCAACGAAGGCTACAAGTTCAAGGAGTGGCAGGTCATCAGAGGCAATGTCGAGATAAAGGACGGCAAGTTTGTAATGCCCGACGAGGATGTAACCGTTAAGGCTATATTCGAGGAAGTCGAGGACGACATGGGCGTTATCCGCGACGTACATTTCGTATTGGTCAAGACTGACGGAAACGGCGTCGGCGCTGCATATCCGCCTTACTCCGAGGCAGGCACAAAGGTAACGGTCGTTGCCATTGCAAAGCCCGGCTACAAGTTCAAGGAGTGGAAGGTCGTCAAGGGCGGCGTTAAGTTAGAGAACAAGAGCGTTGCCACATTCGAGATGCCCGCAGAGAACGTTATACTCGAGGCTGTTTTCGAGTCTGACGGCACTGAGGGAAACAAGCCCTCCCTTCCCGAGATTCCGAAGCCCAATTTCCCGAAGCCTGACAAGCCCAACAAGCCCGAGGATCCCAGCACTCCCGATGCTCCGAGCACTCCCGACGCTCCCAGCAATCCCGAGGCTCCCAAAGTACCCGACACCGGAGATAACACCAATGTTCTCCTTTGGGTTGCTGCTATGGTTCTCGGCGGCGGCGCTGCTATAAGCACTGTCGTTGTCAGCAAGAAGAAGAAGGAAGAGAACTAATCTCTGATCTTCCGACACGCTAACAAAAGTAAAAAGAGCGGTCGCTTCGGCGGCCGCTCGATTTTTTTGCGTGCGAATATTATAGGGAACAATATACAGAATCCGCAAAAATACTTGCGCTTTTCTGTTACAGGTGATATAATATATCTTGGAAAGCACCAAAAGTATAATCTGCTTCATTCGATACCCCCTACCCCGCGGGTTGCGGCACCCAAAAAACGGACGGAGGACCTTGCAATGACAGGCTACGGCAGGACGGATATTTTTCTCGGCGAGAGCCGAGTGAATCGTTCTGCCCTGTTGCTGCAGCAACAGGTCTTTTTGCATAACAAAATAAACATAACTATGCCGGAGACAGGCTATTTTTGCGCTGTCCCCGGTTTTTTGCGTTTTAAAAGGGCGGTGATATATGGTCTGTAAAAGCTCATAGGTCAGACCGGCTTTTGCCGGAGTAAAAAAGTCCTTCCAAGAAATAAAGGAGGGAGAAACAAAAATACAAATCGGAGGAACAACAAAATGAAAAAACGCATTTTAAGTATGATGCTCTGCTGCTTCATGCTGTTCGGAATGATTGTCATCGTCTCTGCCGACAGCACAACGCCCGACCACACCCGCGCTGGATGCGATGCAGTCTGGTCCGAGAGCTTTGAAGGATTTGAAGAAGGGGCAGCGGATCTGCCGTCAGGATGGAAAAAAGGTGATAAGACCAAAACATACGTCTGCACCGCCGCCACCACCACCATCGAGAACATGGTTCCGCATCACGGTGAAAAATATCTTTGTGTGGATAACCAATCTGAAATGGTGTTTTACGAGGGTGAGTATTCTCATACTGTATCAGTCCCGTCCTCATTAGAGCTGCCCGAGTTTCAGCTCGAATCCAATCAAAAGTACTTCCTCACATTTGAAGTTAGGCATATGATGACCGGAAACTTCGCAAGGGATACCATTGGTATTTATGTCTCGGCAGCCGGCAAAGAGTATGAAAGAATTCAGTATCATGAAATAAACTCCAAGGAGTCCGCAGAGTGGGAAACCGTCGAAGTTGACCTCTCCGCATATGCCGGCTCCACTGTCAGAATCAAGCTGGGATACACTCAAGAGGATCAGTTTCATCCCGATCTGGTTTTCGACTGCTTCTATCTGTGGAAGGTGGATATAGCCGCCCCCGTCGCCAACTTCTCTATGTTCTACTACGGCTATCAGAGAGAGATAGCAAAGACTGCTGTCACTCAGAGCCCCTACAACGCCGGCATCAAATGGGACAGCGGCTACGGCAACGGCTATTTCATCTGCACCGATCCGACTAACATCAGCTCGGTGTTCAGTTCGAGAGTGCCCGCGGACAGCACCGCCGTCTATGAGGCCGATACGCAGTACTATCTGTGCTGCCTGTTCGATGTTCTCGATACCTATGACGCTTCGAAACTCAAGGCAGAGAATATCAATCTTACAGGCTACGGCGCGGCAGAGAATCTGCTCATGTATAGCCCCAACGACATGGGATATACATATTATGCTATCTTTAAGCTTCCGATATTGACCGCGACTCCCGACACCGATCCCATCACGCACAGCATCACTGTGACGGCCGATGAAAACGGCACTGCATCCGCATCCGCAGAGGCAGCCGTTAAAGACACCGAGATAACCCTCACCGCTGCTCCCAAGGAGGGCTTCCGCTTCAAGGAGTGGCAGGTCATAAAAGGCGGCATAGAGATAACGGACAACAAGTTTGTCATGCCCGACGAGGACGTTGAAGTTAAGGCAATCTTCGAGGCAATCCCCGAGGTAATCCCCGAGGAGCACAGCATCACGATAATCCCCGTTGGCAAGGGCAAGACCTATTCCGTTCCCAAGACCGCTGTTGCGGGCACGGAGATAACCCTTCATGCAGAGCCCGACAGCGGCTGGATCTTCTACGGTTGGGAAGAGGTCGTTGAAGAAGGCGTCGACAAGGTCACTATAGCGAGCGACAAGTTCATCATGCCCGACAGAGATGTTGTTATCAGAGTTATCTTCGTCAAGGAGAGCAGCATCAAGGTTACAACCGACGGCAACGGCACTGCTTCCGCCGACAAGGAAAAGGCTCTGAACGGCGAAGAGATAACCCTCACCGCTACCCCCAAGGAAGGCTATGCTTTCAAGGAGTGGCAGGTTGTTAAGGGCAACGTAGAAATAAAGGACAACAAGTTCATCATGCCCGACGAGGATGTTGAAGTTAAGGCCATATTCGCCGCAGAGCACAAGATAATCGTTCTCAAGGACGAGAACGGCGAAGAAGCTTTCGCAACTCCGAGCGCCGCTATCGCAGGCACCGAGATAACCCTTACCGCTAAGGGCAAGCCCGGCTACCGCCTCAAGGAGTGGCAGGTCATCAGAGGCAGCGTCGAGATAAAGGACGGCAAGTTTGTAATGCCCGACGAGGATGTAACCGTTAAGGCTATATTCGAGGAAGTCGAGGACGACATGGGCGTTATCCGCGACGTACATTTCGTATTGGTCAAGACTGACGGAAACGGCGTCGGCGCTGCATATCCGCCTTACTCCGAGGCAGGCACAAAGGTAACGGTCGTTGCCATTGCAAAGCCCGGCTACAAGTTCAAGGAGTGGAAGGTCGTCAAGGGCGGCGTTAAGTTAGAGAACAAGAGCGTTACCACATTCGAGATGCCCGCAGAGAACGTTATACTCGAAGCCATATTCGAGTCCGACGGCACCGAGGGCGACAAGCCCACACTGCCCGACATCCCGAAGCCCGATTTCCCGAAACCTGACAAGCCCGACAAACCCGGTACACCCGATAAGCCCGGTACACCCGACAAGCCCGGCACGTCTGACAAGCCCGGCGCAACCGAAGTACCCGACACAGGTGATACGACTAACGTACTCCTCTGGGCTGCGGCTCTGGTAATCGGCGGCGGTGCTGCAATAGGCACTGTTGTCAGCAAGAAAAAGAAGAGAGAAGAAAGCTAATCTTTCGGAACACTGAAAAGAGCGGTCGCCTCGGCGGCCGCTCGATTTTTATTTGGCGGCGGGAAAATACAAATTATTGCGCGAAAAATCCCGATGCAGTGCATAACCGCATCGGGATAAAGCATGTCAGAATTTCAATTTAAAGCATTGACGCTGCCTTTTAGGACGCATTACTCCCCTATCGGCTCCAACTTCCGGGTGTTCGCGCCGAAATAGATACCGGAACGGCCGAACCGATTGGAAATCACGGTTTCGTGCTTTTATTTCAGGCCTTTTACAAGTTTAATAATCTGAACGGAGAAGGGCACAGATAATTCTGCAAGTTTATTTTTCTTTTATATTCGTATCACCTGTTTATATGGGCAGTGTATCATAAATCCGAACATTGTTCAATGACGCCGACGCTGTGCGCCCGATGATGTCGCTTGCGCTCCGAAATGTTGCTGTTCGCTTCGCTCACGGTGAAATAATTTGCTCTGCAAATTGTGAAATTTGACGCTTCGCATCAAGTGAATGTGAAACAAATCCTCACCGCCGCAGCGCTTTCACACGCCACAGGCGTATTTCACATTTACGGAGCAAATATTTCACATCGAAGATATTTCACTCGTTCCGACGGAACAAATTTCACTGAAAAAAGCACGCAATAAGCGTGCTTTTTTCTGGTGCAGCAAGGCAATCCAAATCCGAACCTTTTTTGTCGCTGATAGCTTCCTGCAATTCCGCGAAGGTGATGGTTTTCGTGCCTTCCTTGTAGTTGAAGGTGATCACCATTTTATCATCGTACAGAAAAATCGCGTTGATGAAGGTGTCGATGAGCATCTTGCGATGGATCTGTTGCCGCACGTCCAGCTTACGGAAACGGTGGAGCCAGAAGGTCATAAACTCTGCGCTGACCTTGGGCTTCGCCAGCTTTTCGCAGGCAAGCCTGTTCTCAAGCTCATCGCGGCGGTTTTCCAGCTCCTCCAGCCGCGCCTTTGTGGAGCGCGTCAGGATGCCCTGCTGAATGGCGTTGAGCAAATTGCTGATGGCAGTATCCGCTTCACGGAGCTGTTGCTCATACAGCGGCACGTTCACATTTTCCCTGTCCTGCAAGTCCATGAGCATGGATACGATGGCCTCGATTGCTTTGTCGTCCATGACCATTTTCATGGTTTCACCGACCATCAAATCCTCGATCCATTCTTTCCTGACGGGTCTCTTGTGGCACTCGGTACGCTTCTTTTTCACGGACACGCACTTGTAGTAGTGGTGGACATTCCCTGTGTGGCTGGTGCCGCTCTCGCCGCAGAGGTAGGCTCCGCAGTAGCCGCAGAACAGCTTGGTGGTCAGCAGATAATCGTCCTCGGCCTTGTGACGCGCCGGGGCCTTTTTGTTCTTCGCCAGCTTCTCCTGCACCCGGTCAAAGAGGTCTTGCGGTACGATTGCGGGGATGCCGTCCGGCACGATCACATCGCGGTATCGGAACTCCCCGATATAGCGCCGGTTGTGGAGTATATGCCCCACGCTGTTGAAGATCATTTTCTGCCCCCGCGTGTTGGTAAGCCCCTGCTCGTTCAGCCAATTCATAATGGAGGAAATGGTTTCTCCGCCGTCATATCGCTTGAAGGCTTCCAGCACGAACGGCGCGGTCAGCGGGTCGATCCGGAAGTGCTGCTCCGCGTCGATCACATAGCCAATGGGCATCGTGCCGCCGTTGTACTTGGTCTTTAAGGCATTTTCCGTCATGCCCCGGACTACCTTTTCGGACAGGTCGGCGGAGTAGTATTCGGCGTACCCCTCCAACACGCTCTCCAAAATGATACCCTCGGCCCCGTCTGAAATGACCTCGGTGGCGGACACAACTTTCACGCCGTTTTTCTTCAAGGTGGCCTTGTACCGGGCGCTGTCGTAGCGGTTCCGGGCGAACCTGTCCAGCTTCCAGACAATGACCATATCGAACAGCCGCTTGCCGCTGTCCTTAATCATGTTCTGAAACTCCGGGCGGTTGTCGGTCTTTGCAGAATACGCGCGGTCGATGTAATGCCGCAATACCGTGATGCCGTTTTTCTCGGCAAAGGCGGCACACTCGCGGAGCTGACCTTCAATACTTTCTTCTCGCTGGCTGTCCGAGGAATAGCGGGCGTAGATCACGGCTTTCATTTCGTATCCACCTCCGAGAGCATCTGCACAAGCGTTGCCTTCAATCGTTCGTTCATAGCCGAGCCGGGGTCAAAGCACATTTCCACGAACCGCGCCATTTCGGGATTGTTCAGGCCGAGCTTCACGCAGTTGTTATAGATCATGCCGTGGGGGTCGTCCGTCCTGCCGAAAATGTAGTCCAGCGATACGTCAAAGTAGTCGGCGTATTTCAGAAAAACCTCCGGGGAGGGCGTGGAATCGTCGATCTCGTACCGGGCGAGAGCGGATTGGGAAACGTCAAATTCCTTTGCCAGCTTTGCCTGCGAGAGCCTGACGCTTTCGCGCAAGCTCCTGAGCCGTTCACCGATGATTTTCAAGGCTGCGTCACCTCCTTTTCTGTTTCAAGTATACCCGGAAACAGAGAATATGTCAATGACATATTCACATAACGCCGCGATTCCCTGACACGCCGCAGGCGAAGAAAGCTCCGCAGGAGCGCAGCCGATTTTGCAAAAATCGTTCAAAGGGGCTTGGGGACAAATTTCCCCAACAAGCGAAAAGTGGCTCCAAGCCACCTTGCTTGCCAGTCCGTTTTCCGTTCTGCAAAGGCACCCTATTTTTAATCGAGGGAGCGTTCATAAAATGCCATTAAAACCTTCGTGCCGTCAGCGTCACGGATTGAACGCTCAATGCCAATAAAAAAGCAGAGATGGATTTTCGGAAGCGGCTGCCGATACTGAGCCTAAGTATTCAGCAAAGATAGCACCCACAATTCCATAGCTTTTAGCAAAATGGGGACAAGCATTTATAGCCTGTCCCCATTTTCTATGGCTTGAACGAGTCATGTTTTGATTAGTTTCCCCTGCGCTGCTTGGAATCGGAATTTTGAGACGTGTCCGGCACAGTCTCGGACTCCTGACGGGAAAATCAGTCGGTTTTCTTCCCGATAATATCCCCGGATACTGCATCGACCTTGTAGGAATACGCACACTTGTCCGTGTAGAACTCAAGGATATAGCAGGGCTTGCCCGAATTGCGGCTGAGCACCTCCTTGGTGAACACAATCTTTTGCGTGGCTTCATCCAGCCCCGCATCATCTAATGCAATCTGCTTTGCCTTCTCCAAACCGATAAATTCAGGGGCAGAGGGAATGATCTTATCGCAGGTCTTATCCATGATCACGCCCAGAACGGCGTTGATTTTGTAAGTCCAACGAGCAGAGGCACTTTCAAAGGCGAAGTAATAGTAGGGCGACTTGATGCCGCCGGCAACCAGCGTTTCCTCGGTAAAGGTGACCTTTTCGCTGACCCCGGCATCGTCCAGTGCGATTTTCTTCGCGTCCGCCAGAAGAATGAAGTGGTACGCCTCGATGATGCTGCCGTTCTTGGCGTCTACCTTGTAGGAATACTGCTTCTTCGCGGTGTAGAACTCCAAGATGTAGCAGGGCTTGCCAGAATTGCGGCTGAGCACCTCCTTGGTGAACACGATTTTTTGTGTGGCTTCATCAAGTCCCGCGTCCTTCAGGGCGATCGCCTTCGCCTCCTCCAAGGAGATGAAGTCTGTTGTCACGATCTCTTTCTGCTTTTTTTCCAGAACGATGCCCAACACCGCATCAATGCGGTATGTCCATTGCGTTTTCGCATCGGCAAAGACGAGCCGGTAGTAAGGCGTTTTGATGCCGCCGCTCACAAGGGTTTCCTCGGTAAAGCTGACTTTATCTTTGCATCCGGCATCATCCATGGCGATTTTCTTCGCTTCGGAAAGAGTGATAAATTTCCCGGCGTAAATAATGCTGCCGCTCTTTGCGTCGATTTGGTAGAAATATTGATTCGTCCCGGTGTAGAACTCCAGCATGTAGCAGGGCTTGCCCTGATTGCGGCTCAGCTCCTCTCGGGTGAACACGATCTTCTGCGTCGGCTCATCAAGCTTCGCGTCCTTCAGTGCAATCTTCTTTGCTTCCTCCAAGGAGATGAACTTCGATACACTGACAGAAACAATGCCGGAAGCCTCTTGGAATTTAAGAAGCTCGTCCAACGACATGCGGGCAACCTCGTCCGTGGGCAGCCCGGTTTTGTTTGCTGCGGTAAGGATCCAGTCGGCGCGGCCAAGGGAAACATGGAATTCCTCGGCGATCTTCGCTGCTTCGGCGTTTTCCGTCAGTTCGGAGTGGAAAACCAGCGTGCCGACGGCATCGGTCTGCTCCAGGGCCTGCTGGATCTCCGCGGAGAGCGATGCCTTTAGCTCGGCGTTCGCATCAAGACGGGAATCAAAAGAGATCAGAACAGTCGCTTCGCCATTTTCCATATATCCGCAGGCCTCGTAGGCGGCGACCGTGCGCGTCAGAGCGGTCTCGACGCTCTGCTTTCCCAGCGCAACATCGCTGAGCGCATTTTCCGCATCGCTGTTCAAGCAGCAGACATTCTTAACGATCCCGCTTTTGGCAATCGTATATTCCACGCTGGGGTTGACATCCATTGTGAAGGTGCCGGCTGTCGCATTGCTTCGGATGGCATTTGCAGCGATGCCGGTGCAGAGAACCAGTGCAAGGCAGGCAGCCATGATTCCAAGCTTGGCCCAACCGGGCTTTCTTTTGGTATTTGCTTCGCTCTCTGCGTCAGCAATGAGCTCGTCATTGATCTTTCCGATCGAACGAAGAAGAACTTCGGTTTTCATAGCATAATTTCCTCCTTTTCAAGAAATCGTCTTAATTCGTTTCTCATACGGAAAAGCAAAGACGTCACCTTGCTCTCGCTCATTCCGTATGCGTCCGCAATATCCCGTATTGCGTAGAGATGATAGTATCTGCGGACAAAAATGTTACGGTTCAGCTTGGGCTTTGCATACAGGAAGCGGTCAATGGCGGCAGCCAACTCATTTTCTTCAACGGTCTGCTCCACAGTCGTTTCCGAAGGAACGCAGGCTTCCAACTCAGACAGCGCGAGGACTACTTGTCCGTGTCCGCGTTTTTCGGCAGTATACCGCTTATAACGGTTCAGAGCGAGGTTGCGCGTGATTTTCCCTAAGTAGATCGACAAACGGTTCGGACGCTGCGGCGGAATTGAATTCCATGCGCCGAGGTATGTATCGTTGGCACATTCCTCCGCATCCTCTTTGTTACGCAGTATGTTGTATGCAATCGTATGGCAGTAGCTCCCGTACTTTTCTGCGGTGGCGGTAATCGCGCTCTCGTTACGCGCCCAGTACAATTCTATGATCTCATGGTCTTTCATTGCGCCCTCCCTTCTTTCTGCGTAAAGGCCTTTCACTTATATAGACAACAAAAATAACCATTCATTGCGTGGACAGGAAAAAACTTTTCCAAATTTATCATATCATGCGGGAGCGGCGATTTCAACCGGCCTTAGACCAAGAATCACAGCATGGGCCATGGGCATTGAAAAAGCTAATGCAGTCAACACACATCTATCGGGCATCTGGTGTTGTAGGTTATAAAAGGAAGAAATACGCAGCTTACGACAAAGGCAGAGCTGAATTGCCAGAGCCGGATTTCGCCTGCCGCTCATTCCGTTCCTATCAGAATCTTGTTAGGGAGCGCTGTCCCCAAACCCTGCTTTACGCAGCCTGACGGCTGCGGCAACCTCGCCCAGCGACAGAGCTTTGCAAGCTCCAT
>OHEZ01001386.1_pt1 | contig 10319 bp, 8 predicted proteins | sample 1567391 | NCBI WGS metagenome assembly OHEZ01 (sample SAMEA3879518, study PRJEB24766) | human gut metagenome | biome: human-associated habitat; feature: feces | place: USA | collected 1985/1987
AAAATTCCACTTTATATAAAACAAAAATCATTCCTATGGACGACGGACATATTTTTGACCTCGGAGGGAAATCCGTGCGAGTAAAGCACACTCCCGGTCACTCGCGCGGCAGCGTCGCGTTCATCGACGAGCAGGACAAAATAATATTCAGCGGAGACAATGTCTGCGATGCGCTTTGGATGCAGCTGCCCGGAGTTACGAGCATTGAGGAATGGCTTCCGAGCGCCCGGTGGCTGTACGGCATGAGCGAAGATTACAGAATCTTCTGGGGTCACAGAGTCCCGCAGCTCGAGCGCGGCTACATTGCTCAGGTCATAGCCTGGGGCGAGGAAATAATGGCAAAAAGTCGGGGAGACACAAAGCTGCCGAGGATAACACAGTATCCGAACAGACCCGACGGAATAATCTACCGCACCGACAAAGTATTCAGGAAATGAGGGTAAAAATATGAAAAAGAACATCGCAGGCACCGAGGAAAGAGTGTCCGCATCAAGTAAATTTTGGCTTTGCTCGGCGGACTGCCTTTGCACAACGATAAACAGCCTGCTGACCGGCGGAGGAATGACATATTTCTTCACGAAATTTCTCGGCCTTTCCGAGGGACGTGCGAGCACGGTATGGATGATTTTCGCCATATGGAACGCACTGAACGACCCGCTGTTCGGCTATATCTCCGACCACACAAAGTCAAAGCTCGGGCGCAGAATACCGTATATCAGATACGGCGCGTTCTTCTATTCGCTGATATTCGTGCTGACCTGGATAAGATGGCCGCTCGGGACTTCGCAGACGGCACTGTTCATTCAGATGCTTTCTACACTGTTCCTGTTTGACACGCTTTATACGGCGATTGCAACCTCGCTCTATGTCATGCCCTACACCATGGCGGTATCGAATAAGGCGCGCAGCGGCATCTTCCTTTGGAAGATATTCTTCACGCTTATCGCCATGGCCGTTCCGCTCGTAGTTTTCCCGCTGATAAAGCCGGAGGTCGGCAGCGACCCGACAAAATTCCAGCTGATAATGACGGGAATAGGCGTACTCGCGTTCGTTATAATATTCGCGTCGACCTTCTTCTACAAAGAAAAGGTCACAACAGAGAGCGACAGAAACGAAAACATTTTCAAGGCAGTTATAGACTGCTTCAGAAACCGCTCGTTTGTCGTTTTTGAGGTGCTCTCTTTCACGGTTGTGTTCATTCAGACGATACTTATGCAGGGCGTTATATACTATTTTGACGAATTTGACTTGCCTATGCCGATAGCCTACGGCGCGCTGGGGCTCGGCGCGGTGCTCGGAGTTATTCTGTGGGCGACTAAGGTCAGGACTTGGGGCATCAAAAAATGCGTATTCATCATGTGCTTGATATTCGCCTGCGGCTCTGCGGCAATGGCGATATTCGGCAAGATAAGCGTTATTGCCGTTCTCGGGTTCTTCACTGCCGGCATGGGCTTTGCGGGCGGAATGTACCTCGTTCCGCTGATGAACGGTGATGTTATCGACTACGACGAGAGCGTCGGCGGACTGCGCCGCGAGGGTATGTACGCGGGAGTCAACAGCCTGATAACAAAGCCCGCAATCAGCTTTGCAAACTCCGCATTCCTGCTCATAGCAAAGGCGTTCGGCTACGACACGTCTCTCGCCTCCGGAATGCAGAGCGAGTGGGCAAAGCAGGGCGTGCTCGTCGCATGGATGGCGGCGCCCGCCGCGCTGCTCATAATATGCGCAATAAGCCTGCGATTCTATCCCCTCGCAGGAAAGAAATGGGACGAGACCAAAAAAGCCCTCGAGGAAAAACACAGAGGCTGATACTTCTAAGGGGAGCCGACAGATTCGGCTCCCCTGCTCCGCGCACGGAATAATTTTGCGCAACGGGCGACTTTATTGAAAAAAGCTCTTGCAATTTCCGCGACAATAGTATATAATTCTTAAAGCGCTTCGGGGTGTGGCGAAGTTTGGTATCGCGCTTGGTTCGGGACCAAGAGGCCATGGGTTCGAATCCCGTCACTCCGACCAAAAGCCCGCCGTAGTCAAATTAGACTACGGCGGGCTTTTCTTGTTTCACAGACCGCATTATGGTACAATGATTTTAATAAATCGTTGTTTGCAGAGTTTGTAATTCAAATTTAATAAACTGAGAAACAGGAAATGGATATAAATGATATAAATAAATATCAAGAATTCAAATATTCGAGGTCTTACGCAAAACTGCCGAAAATATCTTTTTTGCAGCCCATAGACATGAGGAAAAGCTCGTAATCGTTGAGATTACGGGCTTTTTCTTTATCTACTTCAAATATATTTGAACAAAATCAATTATTACCACCCGAATAAAACTCATCGGGAGCCACATCAAGCACTTTACAAATTTTAACAACAGTATCAAATGAAGCACCGCCGATATCCCTTGACAGTAATGTCATAAGTGTGCTATACGGTATATCCGCTTCTATGGCAAATTGCCGCAGACTTGAATGCTTATCGTAAATCAGATTACGAAGTCTTTGTTCACGGTTCATTTTATTTCCTCAACTAAGGTAATTTCCGCACCGGTTTCTTCAATGGCGGCAAGTTCTTCTTCGGGGCAATTCCAATCCGTGATAATCGAGTCAAACACGCCTATATCGCAAACTTTTATAAAAGAGTTCACGCCTATTTTTGCACCCGGCATCAAAAGGCAGCATCTGCGACTGTTACCAATAATTGTGCGCTGAAATGTTGCGGTTTCATCTGTACCGTTTGAAAGACCGAAATCAGCCGAAAGTCCCGAACCCGTAACAAAGCAAATATCAAAATGCAGCCGGCTTACAAATTCATTAGCAAGCGAATCAACCAGGGAACCGCTCTGACGCATTTTTCCGCCCGTAACATAAACATCAATATTTGCAAAGTCTCTCAGTTCTTTTGCGATATCAACAGAATTGACGACAACGGTGAAATGAATATCATGGGGCAAAAGCGAAACCATAATATATCCGAAAGATCCGCTTGTGAGATATACGATATCGTTTTCATTGATTTTCTTGACCGCCGCACGGGATATCTCTCTGTAATTGTCATATACGGTCATATTCTCAAAGTCTCTATTTACAGGCGGTCTTACACTCACCTGACGGGGAGCAATCGCACCTCCGTGCGTTCTTTGACAGATTCCTTTCCGTTCGAGTATCCGCAGGTCTCTGCGAGCTGATTCATCTGATATACCGTATTTCTCGGTAATTTCCGCAATTGTGATTTTTCCATTGACCTTTATTATATCCGATATTTCCTGATGACGTTCTTCCATAAACATAAGCTTTCCTCCTGATTGTAAAATAGTTGTATATCGAATTCGACGGTTAAATAATACCACATATTCAGAGATAAGTCAACATAATCGGTAATCGAATTTGCGTATATTACAGTCTATATACCGGGCGTGCTCACGAAACGTCAGCACTCCAACAAGCCCAAACATTACATATTCAAGGATTCACCGATCCGTAGTAATATCGGCAGCGAAATGCCGCCCTCCCGCAAACCCGACAAGGCGCTCGGGTCGATTCTCACCGCTGCCCCGATTTTTACATCTTTCGGCAAACAGTTCTTGAATTCGGCTTTATTCCATGCTATACTAATAGTGACTAATCAATCAGTAATCAAAAAGAGGCGCAGTAAATGAAGGTAACAGAGCAGCAACACAATGAACGTAAACAAGAGATAATGGAAAAATGCTTTGAATGCTACGCGGAAAACGGCTTGACCGGCACAGGCATCAAAGCTTTGGCCGCGGCGTGCGGCTGTACAACGGGAAATCTTTACTCCTATTTCAGCAGTGTAGATGAATTGATTATTGAATCTACCGCCTACTGTATGTCAAAGGTCGAGGACGAATTCATGGAGATTGCTCCCACCGACCCGAAGGATGTGGCCAGATTTGTGAGAGAAGTCCCCTACTGGACCGCGAAGCGGCACGGCGAAAAATATCGGCTGATGTATCAGGTCTATACTCTTCCGAAATATATCGAGCACGGCAAGCGGTTCTTTGAGGGCGTGAATGAGCGCTATACCGAATACGCCAAGCAGCTTGAGCCGAAAATCGGTATCCCCTATACGGTCATCACCCCGCTGATTTTTATATTTGTCCGCGCCTGCGTGCACTATGCGATGTTCGAGGACGAATACTACTTAAAATCCCAGATGGAGATCTTAAAGCAGGGCGTTTCCCTGTTTGCGGATAAATACAAATTAAAAGAAGCAGACAAAGCATAAACCCGTCAACCGCCGCCCGTTAACGGCACGGGCGGCGGTACAAAATCCGCCGTAATGATAATTTCGAACGGAGGAAAACATGATGAAAACAGGAAGAAAACTATTCGCAGGCGCTCTTTTGGTGCTTTACATCGTGCTTGCCGCAGGGTGTAACTCGGCAAAAAACAACGCCGCCCTGCCGGAGGTTCGGAACAACGGCACTGCTATTCAGTGGAAATACAGTGACGAAACCGATTGGCGCGACCTTGTGGCTCTGTCCGAGTTGAGAGGTGCTGCCGGAGCTAATGGCGCTGACGGAATTAACGGAAAAGACGGCGCAAACGGAAAAGACGGTGCTGACGGAATTAACGGTAAAGACGGTATCAACGGCGCTGACGGAACAAACGGAATCGACGGCAAGGACGGTATTAATGGTGCCGACGGTAAAGACGGCGCTGACGGCGCAAACGCCAAAAACATAGAGGTTCAAAGAGCCGAAACCCACATACAGTGGCGTTACGAGGGCGAAGATTGGCAGAACCTTGTTGCGATAGCCGATATCACAGGTCCTACCGGGCAGAAAGGCTCGGACGGAGCAAACGGAAAAACGCCTGAATTCCGTGTGAACGAAAACACCCTGCAATGGCGATATGTCGGCGATGAGATCTGGTTGAACATCTACGATCTTTCGGTTTTGAAAGGTCTTGACGGCAAGGACGGCGCTGACGGTAAGGACGGCGCAGGCGGAAAAGACGGAAATACACCCTTCATCGACGAAAACGGCAACTGGTGGATCGGAGACATCGACACCGGGGTGAAGGCTGCCGGAATTGACGGCGAAAAAGGCGAAAAAGGCGACAAGGGCGATAAGGGAGATAAAGGCGACAAGGGCGATGCCGGTCAGAACGGCGGAAGCTCCGGATATTTTTATGCAGAGGCAAACTCTCCGAGTGCCGTACTGAATAACAGTCGTGTCAATATTACTGTCTACGAAAAAATAAACAAGGGCGGCTTGATTTCATCCTACAGGAATAATATTACACTCAAAAAAGGACATATTTACAGTGTCAGCATAAGCGGTTCTCTCGAGGTTGGTTCAAACGAATCTAACAAAAACGGCAATTACTCTATTCAGATGACAGACGGGTATGATGACAATCTGTGCAGGGAGCTTACGCGAATAAAAAGGGACGGGGCAAAAATACCGTATACCAATGATCAACATTCCTTTAATTTCAGCAGAATGTATGATGCGTCAAATAAAGATATTACATTGCAGTTGAGGTTTGAAAATTCGGCATACAATACTTATCTCAATGGCTTCAGTGGTACTATTACCATAATCGCTCTTGACTGAGACGATATATACGAAAATGGAGGTAACATCCGCCGTAACAATATTATTTCGAACGGATGAAAACAGGAAGAAAACTATTCGCAGGTGCTCTTTTGGTGCTTTACATCGTGCTTGCCGCAGGGTGTAACTCGGCAAAAACCAACGCCGCCCTGCCGGAGGTTCGAATCCCTCCCGACCGTTTGTACAATTTAACATTTTACATAAAAACCGCACCCCGTTTATCAGGCCGTTAAGCTTAATAAACGGGGCGCGATTCGCATTTACGGAGAGATTACAGAAAAATCAGGTAAGGCTGATTTTATCTATTCGCTCGAGCTCATCGCTCGTGAACGATATGTTTTCGATAGCCTTTATATTATCGACTATCTGCGACGGCTTCGACGCGCCGACCAGAACGGAGCTGACAATGCCGTCTCTGAGCACCCATGCCAAAGCCATTTCCGCGAGAGTCTGGTTTCTCTCCTTTGCAATTTCCGAAAGAGCGCGAACTTTTTCAAGCTTTTCTTCGGTTATTGCGTCGGCGGACAGGAATCTGCCGTCCGTCATGACTCGGCTGTCGCCGGGAATGCCGTTTAAATATCTGTCGGTGAGCATACCCTGCGCGAGCGGACTAAAGGCTATAATGCCCTTGTTCAGCCGCGCGGCGGTGCTCTTGAGACCGTTTTGCTCAACGGTTCTGTCGAATATCGAATACCTGTTCTGATTTATCACGAACGGGCACTTGAGGTCGTCAAGAATTCCGCACGCCTTTTCAAGATTTTCGCCGTCGTAATTGGAGACTCCCGCATAGAGAGCTTTGCCGCTGTGAACGGCCTGCGCGAGCGCGCCCATTGTCTCCTCGAGCGGAGTCTCCGGGTCGAGGCAGTGATGATAAAAAATATCAACATACTCAAGTCCCATGCGTTTAAGGCTCTGATCAAGGCTCGCAAGAAGGTATTTGCGGCTTCCGTTGCGGCAGCCGTACGGTCCGGGCCACATGGCATAGCCCGCCTTGGTGCTGATTATCATTTCATCGCGGTAGGCTCCCATCTCCTGAGCGAGAATCCTGCCGAAATTCTCTTCGGCGCTGCCGGGCGCCGGACCGTAATTATTGGCTAAGTCGAAATGCGTAATACCGTTGTCAAATGCAGTAAAGCACAGCTCTTTCATATTGGAAAACTGCGCGGTATCGCCGAAGTTATGCCAAAGTCCGAGGGAGACGGCGGGCAGCTTCAGTCCGCTTTTTCCCAAGCGGTTATACTGCATTTTCTCATATCTCTTTTCGTTTGCAAAATACATCTCAAATCTCCTATATATACCCTTGTTATTCCGCTTCGACCCAGCCCGAATAGAGTGTTATACTTTCGCTTATCGTGTCTTTACCGATATCGAACTTTCTTGTGCAGTCTTTGTCGATATACCAGCCTGTGAACACATAGCCCTCTTTGACGGGGTCATTTTCGACGCTAACCAATTGACCGTGCATAACCTTCTGATTTTCGATCTGCGAGCCGCCGTTCGTATCGAAGGTGACCGTAAACCCTGCATGGCTTATCGCAAAAACAACACAGGCAATAAGAACAACGACGCCTATTACTATGAGCTTATCGACGGTTTTTACGGACATCTTGACGTTCCTGTAAAGTCCGCCTGGCTTTCTCTCTGTCGTAAGACTCATTGTGCTTTTTTCATTGTCCACGGTGTTTCACTGCCTTTCGGTTCAGGTTTTGATTATCTGCGCGCAAGATATTTACGCATATCGATAGCGCAGGCAATGAGGATTATCATACCCTTGATGATGTAGAGCATATTTGCGGACACGGAGAGGAAATTAAGTCCCGCGAAAATTATCTGCAGGAGCAGAACGCCGACGACTATTCCGCTTATCTTTCCGGTACCGCCGACGAACGATACGCCGCCGATGACGCACGCCGCTATGGCGTCGCACTCGTAGTTAAGACCGGTGTTTGCCGAGCAGGAGGCGATTCTCGCGCCCTCGATGAAGCCCGTGATGCCGTACATAACGCCCGCAAGAACAAAGACGAGAATGATGGTCATGAACACGTTAACGCCGGAGACTCTCGCAGCCTCTTCGTTCGAGCCGACCGCAAACATATTCTTGCCGAACTTCGTTTTATTCCAAACGACCCACATAATAGCCGTCAGGATTATCGAATAGAGAACGTACTTAGGAATCGCAACACCGTCTACAGAGAACAGCGTGCCCGTGATGAACTTCGTGTAGGACTGGTCAAGACCGGAGAGGGTCTGTCCGTTGTTGCCGCCTATCATTAGGTACATGAGAACCGTACCGAAAACGATAAGCTGAGTCGAAAGGGTGACTATAAACGGATGGAGCTTAAACTTTGCGACGAAGAATCCGTTTACAAGGCCGACTACTGCACCTATTGCCATAACCGCGAGAAGAACAACGATAAGCGGCATGGTGTCAAGGTCTTTGAACATCTTGTTGGCGTAGCCGCTCATCTGGAGCAGAGACGCAGCCACGCACGCCGTGAGTCCAACGCAGCGGCCTGCCGAAATATCGGTACCGGTCAGCACGATACAGCCCGCGATGCCGAGAGCGATGGGCAGCTTAGCCGCCGTTAGCGAAATTATATTTACTATAGATGAAATGCTCAGGAACGCCGGAACTTTTATGGCAATGAAAATCACGGAGATCGCGATTATAATAAACATTGCGTTGTTGAACAAAAGGTCCGTTATAAGTCTTTTTTTATCGCCGCGCTCCGCCGCTTTGAAATTTTCAATCCAAACGGAAATTCGCGAGCGCTTTGCTTTTTTTGCACCTGTTTCAGCCATGATGATTCCTCCTTAGACATATTTCGCCGCAAGGGTCATTATTTCTTCCTGGCTCGTCGTTTTGGCGTCTACCTCGCCCGCGAGCCTGCCGCCCGACATAACGAGTATCTTATCGCAAACGCCCAAAAGCTCTGCCATTTCGGAAGATACCATAATAACTGTTTTGCCCTTTTTGGCGAGGTCGAGAATAAGCTGATATATCTCGTATTTCGCGCCGACATCAATACCTCTTGTGGGCTCGTCGAGGAGGAGCACCGTGGGATCGGTCAAAAGCCACCTTGCAAAAATGACCTTCTGCTGATTGCCGCCCGAAAGAGATCTTATCTTCGTCTCCTGGTTGGGAGTCTTTATCTTCAGGGACTTTATATACTTGTCGGTAGTTACCTTCATTTTCTTTTTGCTGACGAACGGGCCTGCCATATATTTTTTCAGGCTTGCTACCGTCGCATTCTCTCTGACGTTGAGAATGCCGAAGATTCCCGTTGCGCGCCGCTCCTCGGTCAAAAGGGCGAAGCCGTTTCTTATCGACTCATGAGGAGTTTTGTTTTTCGTCTCCTTGCCGTCGAGATAAATCTTTCCGCCGCGGCGCGTCGTTATACCGAAAATCTGCTCGAGAAGCTCTGTTCTGCCCGAACCGTCAAGTCCGGCAACGCCGAGAATTTCTCCCTTACTTGCCTCAAAGGACACGTCTCTCAGATTCGTATATTCGCTGCTGAGATTTTCTACCTTCAAAAGCACGTCGCCTATCTCGTTATCCTTGGGAGGATATCTGTTTGTCAGCTCGCGGCCGACCATGAGCTTGATTATCTCGTTCATGGTAAGCTCGCTTGCGGGCTTTGTCGCAACCCATCTGCCGTCGCACATTATTGTGACCTCGTCGCTTATGCGCAGTATCTCCTCCATTTTATGGGAGATATAGACAATCGCGCAGCCGCGGTCGCGCAGCATATTGATTATGCGGAACAGGTGCTCCGCCTCTTCCTCGGTAAGCGACGACGTGGGCTCGTCAAAGACGATAATTTTTGAATTATAAGAAACCGCCTTCGCGATCTCGACCATCTGTCTCTGCGAAACCGGCATAGTGCTCATTATTGTTTTGGGATCGACATTTATTTCAAGCTCCTTGAATACCCGTGCCGTCTCTTCGTACATTTTCTTTTCGCTCGTAAACGGAACGAATTTTGAAACGGTCGGGAATCTGCCGAGCCACATATTGTCCATAACATTGCGTTTGAGAGCCTGATTAAGCTCCTGGTGAACCATCGCGACTCCGTTTTCAAGGGCTTCCCTGGAGTTCTTGTAGTTCACCTCTTGGCCGTCGACATATATATGCCCGCCGTCCTTGCTGTAAACGCCGAAAAGGCATTTCATAAGGGTTGATTTGCCCGCGCCGTTTTCGCCCATGAGCGCGTGCACCGTTCCCCTTTTGACCGTCAGCTGCGCATGATCAAGCGCCTTGACACCCGGGAACGACTTCTCTATATCCACCATTTTCAGCAATACGTCTTTATCGGAATCCGGCTTATTGATATTGGTCTGCATATGTTTCACTCCTCTTCATCCGAGTTTACGGTTGGGGCGGAGCGCCCCAACCGCAAATTGACAACGTCTTGATTATTTGCTCTCGGAAGTGTAGGTTGAATAAGGAATGTTGACCCTCCACTTGCCGACAGTGTTCGCTGCGTCGATGCCTTCAAGTGCGTTCGTGCCGTTGAGCAGGTTCTTCATAACGGTGGTTATAGCGGTTGCCATACCCTCTGCATCCTGCTTAATGGTGCCTGTCATCGAGCCGGAGTTGATAGCGGACTTCGCTGCATCCGTAGCGTCAACGCCGAATACGGGGATGACGGTCTTGCCGTCCTTGTTATAGCCGGCGGTCTGGAGAGCGGAGATTGCGCCGAGCGCCATCTCGTCGTTGTTCGCGATAACA
>OHEZ01001398.1_pt1 | contig 10227 bp, 7 predicted proteins | sample 1567391 | NCBI WGS metagenome assembly OHEZ01 (sample SAMEA3879518, study PRJEB24766) | human gut metagenome | biome: human-associated habitat; feature: feces | place: USA | collected 1985/1987
AGCAGGCCGGCCACCCAGGCTACTTCCATGCTGTGGTTCAGGGCGTTCTGGCCAAAGCTGGTACGGTACTTCAACCGGCCGATCAGCTTGATCAGGTCCGGGTGCAGGCCGTGGATGCCCAGCTCCATCACCGCACGCTCGCCTTCGCGCTTCATCTGCAGCTCCAGCTCGTGGCGGCACTTTTCCACCGTTTCCTCAATGCGGGCGGGGTGGATGCGGCCGTCGCCGATCAGGCGTTCCAGGGTCATGCGGGCCACCTCGCGGCGGGTCTGGTCGAAGGAGGACAGGGTAATGGCCTCCGGGGTATCGTCGATGATCAGGTCCACACCGGTGGCGGTTTCCAGCGCACGGATGTTGCGGCCCTCGCGGCCGATGATGCGGCCCTTCATCTCGTCGCTGGGCAGCGGGACGACGCTGACGGTGGTCTCGCTGCAGTGGTCAGCAGCACAGCGGCTGATGGCCTGGCCGATGAGGTTGCGGGCGATGCCGTCGCAGTTCTCCTTCAAATCGGTCTCGTAGGCGGCGACGCGGATGGCCTTCTCGTGGGTCAGCTCCTCGTCCATCTTGTGCAGCAGCACTTCGCGGGCGTCCTCCTGGCTCAGGCCGGCCAGCGTTTCCAGACGCTCCATCTCCTTGGCGCGCAGGGCATCGACCTCGGCCAGATGGGCCTCGGCCTCCTCGTGCTTCTTTTTCAGCTCTTCCTCGCGCTTTTCCAGAGCCTCGGTCTTGCGGTCGAGGGCAGTTTCCTTCTGGTCGATGCGGTTCTCCTGGCGGCTGATCTCCGCGCGGCGCTGCTTGATCTCTTTATCGGCCTCTGCCTTCTGGGCATCGACCTCGGCTTTCAGGCGGAAAGCCTCATCCTTTGCTTCCAGAATGGCTTCCTTGCGCTTCTGGTCGGCGGTCTTGATCGCTTCGTTCACCAGCCGGGTCGCCTCGGCCTCGGCGCTGCCGATCTGGGCCTCTGCGGTCTTTTTACGGTTGTTGTAACCAATAAAATAGCCCGCAGCTGCGGCAGCGACAGCAACGATCAATGCCACGATCACTCCGATCACGGTCATTGTTCTTCACTCTCCTTAACAGTCAAACTTTGCTTTAACAGGCAGGAGACGCTGTGCGGCCGAACGCGGGCCAGACATCAATCAAATTTTCAACGCAAAAGAAGCCAACAAGAACAGACGCAGAGAAAAATCTTCCTGTGCGGTAGGTCTGGTGCAGCTTTTCGATTTACAAGATGTGCTTATAAAAACGGGCAGATGAAGCCCCATTGAAATATCTGGTCGCGGAATGTTCCGCCTGCAGCGTCTTAGATTCCATACTACTTCTTATATTACGAAACATTTTGCACAATGTCAAGGAGAAGTAAGGCCGAAAGCGGAAATTATTTTTTTATTTATTCGAGATACATCCGGCGCAGGCGCATCAGGCGGGCCGGAGTGAGGCCGTATTCGGCTTCCAGATAGGCGTCGGCACTGCCATAGCGCTCCCGGATGATGCCCAGCACGAAGGGAGCAGACTCCGGGTGGACGCCGAACACGCCGAGGTAGAAATCCTTCCGGGCAGGGTCAGCGGCGATCTCCTCAGCGTGCTCGGCCCAGACGGCTTCCAGCTCCGGCCTGCGCCAGATGTTCGTCTTCTCAAAATCCTCGGCGATGGTCTTGTCCGACGCGCCCAGCGCCAGCAGGATGAGGATGGCGGCCACGCCGGTGCGGTCCTTGCCCGCCGAGCAGTGGAAGAGCACCGGCGTCTCACCGGCTTCCAGCGCACGGAACAGCTCCTTGTACGCCTTGTTGCCGAAGAGCATCCGCTCGTACATGGCGTCCGCCATCCGACGGCCCTCGTCGGGCATTCCCTTCAGCAGGTTCTCCCGGTCTTCGGGCGAAAAGTCCACCTCTTTGCCGTTCTCAAGGCAGAGGCCGCAGATGCGCACCAGCCGCGCGCCGTCCGGCACATAGTCGGGCGTCTCGGCAGCTTCGGCCTCGCTGCGCAGATCGAGGATGAGGCGCAGGCCCAGAGAATCCAGCAGCTTCCGGTCTGCCTCGCTGGTGAGTTTCCACGTCGGGATACCCCGGTAGATCTGGCCCCACTTGATATGCTTGCCCTCATCGGCCTCGTAGCCGCCCAGCTCCCGGAAGTTGGTCGCACCCGCAAAGGGCAGCTGGGTGCCAGGGGCCGGGTGCACCGGAGCGGCAGGCTTTGCCGCCGTGCTGGACAGCACCGGGAAGTTGTAGAAGGGCTTTGCCGGGCGGCCCCGCCGGGGCGGCAGGGATGCCGCGCCCCCGATGACCTCCATCAGGTAGCCCCGCAGCAGGTCAAGATAGGCCGAGTTGTGGTCGCGCCGCTGCACCATCGAGACGCAGAGGGGCGGCAGATCTTCCAGCAACACGTCCCGCACCCGGTCCAGCTCCCGCCGCGCGCCCGGCTCGTACCGGGTCAGGCAGGTGCAGAGCTGCTCCTGCACGAGGTAGTACGCCTGATAAAAGCTGGGGCCTATCTCAGCGTTGGGCACAAAGCCCGCCCGGGCGCAGGCCTCCCACAGCGGGGCGAACAGGTCCTGCCGCAGGCTGGGCAGCAGCACCCGCTGCCCCCGCAGGTCGGCCAGCGGGATGCTCTCCCGGTCCCAGAAGGGGTGACCGCGGGGCACCAGCAGGCAGGCAGGGTCGGCCCGCAGGGTGGTGCGGGCCAATACCGGGGCCGCACAGCCCAGGTCGATGACCAGACCGGCGTCCAGCTCGCCCTGCTCCACGGCATCGGCCACAGCGTCGTTGTCCAGCAGGCGGAACCGCATCTCCACATGAGGGTACTGCTGGCGGAACTTGTCCAGCTGCGTTTCCAGCCCAGGCAGGTAGTCCGGCACCAGCGCCACGCTGATGCCGATGTGCACCGGCTGGGCCGACTGGATCTCGGCCCGCAGGGCGGCCTGCATCTGCTGGAACTGCTCCACCACCGGGGTGGCATGGCGCTGCAGGCTCATGCCGCGGTCGGTGAGGGTGAGCTTGTGGTGGGCACTGAGAAACAGCGGCCCGCAAAGTTCCGCTTCCAGCGCAGAGATGCTCTGCCGCAGCGCCTGCCGCGACAAAAACAGCCGCTGTGCGGCCCGGGTATAATTCATTTCTTCGCACAATACCAGAAAGTAGTGCAGCTGGCGGATGTCCATGGTTTCCTCCTGCGGATGTTTGTCATAAATAAAGAATACCGCCTTTTCCGGCAATTGTAAAGCCGGTGGACCTTCTTCCCGGTCACATTTTTTGCTGCGCTCTGCATTCCGCCGTATCACGCCGTCACGTGGACCGCATTTTTCCGGACGGCATCAATGGTTTCCATCAGTTCTCCGCCCGTTTTGCCGTCAAACAGGCGGGTGAACAGGATGGGCTGGTCGAAAGGCGGTTTCATCAGAACGGCTTTGCTTTCCACATAGCCGTTCTGCTCGATGTAATGGATGACCTTCTGCACGAAAGCGATCTGCTTTGCATTCAGCGATTCATCGTTGATGAACTTGGAGAATGCCTGCATGGCGGCCTCGTGGTCAAGTTTTGCCACTTTACGCACCAGCAGACCAAAGGGCGTATCCCGAAACTCCCGTGCATAGTCCTCTTTGCTGCCCAGCTCACAGGTAAAGATATGTTCCAGCTCGGTATAGTCACCCCGGGAAAGTGGGATGTTCTGGGTCAGTTTGTGGATGGCAAGTGTATCGTTGCGGTGCTCCATGATGTAGCGATTCACCCGCTCCCGGTACTCCCCAAAGTCATAACCGGGGTCCAGCGCCTTGCCCTCAGTCTGTTCCAACACCGGGTCGGCAAGGGCGGTGAACGCTTCCGGTTTCTGGTACCGATAGCCGTTCAACGTGGCTTCTGCTGTGCCAGAATACTTCTTATCGTCCAAAAAATCTTGCTTTAGATTATCAAACCGGACTGCACTTTTCTGAATCTTCTTCATTTTTGTACCTCTGACCTCTAAGATTTTTGAAAAAATCATAGGTACAAGCCCCAAAAGCCAATATAAAACAAAAAAGACGATAAACCGTTTCTTTCAACGATTTATCGCCCTTTTGGTGCGCTCGAGGGAACTCGAATCCCTGGCCCTCTGATTAAAAGAGCCCACTGGGCAGAACACTCTAATTTTAGAATTTTAGAAGTTTCGAGTTTACGTCATTTTTGTGCAAAGCATCGTGATTTTCTGCCCGGCAATTTCTGCACCCTTTGTCGTATTTTGCAAGTCAGAGTACCCATTGCATCCCTTGAAACCGTGCAAAAACAGTGCAGAAACCGTGCACTTACTCTGGGACAAATGAAAAATGATGATTTTTGATCCATGACTTGGTGGCGATTTGAGTGACCGCAAGGGTAAATTTGATACACGGAAAGAAGAATGCCCACTCGTCTGAGGAGTTCTCAGGGGAGTGGGCATTTCTGTATAATGGCATTTTGTATATGTCACTTGCCACTTTTAGCATGGAGGTTGCCATTTGGGGAATGAAGTTTCCACTTTTTATATGGCAAGTTTCTGCACTTTCCGCATTACTTTCCACACTTTCCGTACAACTCCGTGGTGCTGTCCGCGGTCTCTGGCGGCTGCTTTTCTCCACAAAGCATGACCTTGGCAGAGAAAACGCCATTCTGATGGGTAAATGTGCTTGCACCGCCGGTCTTTTCTGCGATATGGCGGACGGACTGGATACCAACACCTTCTCCTTTTCGCTTAGAGGACTGGAATACCCCGTCTTTTTCCCGGATAACTCCGTCATAGGTGTTTTCAACCTGAATCAGTGCCAGACTGTTGCCATGCAGATAGGCTGTCAGCTCGATCCTGCGTCGGGCAGGCGCAGTGCGCAGGCTGGCTTCCAGCGCATTCTCCAGCAGATTCGAGAGAACCAGACACAGATTGATTTCGTCTACAGGAAGACATTCCGGCAGATCAATCTGCACGGAATACGGGATATTCTCCCGTTTGGCAAGCGCGCAGTAATGCCCGACCACGCTGTCTGCCGCCCGGTTTTCGCAGAAATTCATATCCAGATCCGGGATCCGGGAGACCGTTTTTGCAAGGTAAGCCTTCAGGTTATCCAGATCTCCTTCCTCGGCCAGTGCGGAGATCTGATTCAGCTGGTGGCGCATATCGTGCCGCGCCTGCCGGGCTTCTTCAATGGCGGCTTTCAGGCTTTCATAGCGCTGCTGCTGCATGGAAAGCAACTGGTTTTCCTGCTGCAATCTCGCATTCCGGTTAAGGCTGGTTGCCATCAGCAGAAAGATCGCATTGAACATGAACATCAAAAATAAAAGCGCGATGCTCATAACGATGTAGACCTGCAAGACCCGCCCTGTCCGGAGCGTTATCTGGTAGCGCGGGGTTATAAAAAGGTTCAGCAGGATGAACACCAGCGGCAGTACCCAGAACACATACCACGTCTGCGCAAAATTGTCATCCTCCACCATTGCGCGCACTGCGTGGGTGGCGGGATAATAGGCGGCGGCAGTGATCAGCCAGCAGACCGCATTATAAAAGATGCAGGCGCTAAAACAGAACCACGGCTTGTCCGGCGGCAGTTGCAGCCGGATCGTGATTGCCGTACCAACGGCGCGGGACAGGCTATTCAGGCACGCAAATACCGCGCAGACCGCCAGCGCGATGGTCCCGGATTTCCAGAGAGAGAGCCGCAGCGTTTTGAGATACAGGAAAATTGTCACAATCGTTATGAGCAGCAAGGGGAACGCGGTCGAGAGACCGAAATGATAGCAAAACAGCCCGCCGCCAAGGCAAAGCCCGAACAGCAGCGGCACCTCCCATACCGCAAGCTTTGCGGAAGACTGCTTCAGATAGGAGCGCACCGGAAAATACGCGAGCAGCAGGCCGGGAAACACAACGGTAAGCTCCAGGATCGGGCGCAGAACATCCTTCAACCCACACGCCCCCTTTGCAGCAGAAATTCCATAAACGCCTGTCGGGCGGCTTTCAAAAGCTCCTGACTGACATAGACCTGGCTGCCGTCCGTCATACAGAAGGCGGCATCCTGAAAATCGGCAGCATTCTCCATATTGATGATCGTACCGCGGCCACAAACAAAAAAGCGCGGGTCCTTTTTGAGCGGCTCGGTGAACGCCTTGAAACTCTGGCGCATGGCAAGCGTTTTGCCGGCAGTGGTGCGGATATTGATGATGTGGGCGAAATGCTCGGCGGATATGATATCACGATAGCGCAAACGGATGCCGCTGCCATCCACCTTCACCGTCAAAACCGGCTCCGGGCGGGGGAGTTTTGCGAGCATTTCATCCAACAGACCGGACAACTCGGCCTCTGAAAAGGGCTTGACCAAATAATGAAATGCCCGTACCTGAAACCCCTCGAGTGCATGGTCTGTCGAGGTGGTGGTAAAAACCAGAAGACAGTCTGCGTCTGTTTTCCGAAGTTCCCTTGCCGCATCCATGCCGCTTAAACCATTCATGTAAATATCCAGAAATGCGGCGGTAAAGCGCTGCTCTTTTTCTGCCGCCAGAAAGGCTTCCCCGCTGTCAAACTCTAAAATTTCCGCATCTGCGCCGCGCTGACTCAGCTGCCGCACCAAGCGCTCCTTCAGCAGTGTGCGCTCGGTATCAAGGTCATCGACGATTGCGATCCTCATGCTGTATCAGGAAGCCGTTTTACAGCTTCCAACCTCCTTTATAAACTCTTTCATCCTGATTATAGCACAGTTACCCGGTTCTGTCGCAGCCGAAAATGGGATTTCGTGACGGAAAAGGGGCTTTCGTGCTAAATGGCTTGAAAAGACCATGCCTGTCCGTATACTGAAAGCAGAGAACGCCAACGATGGTGCAAGAGAAAGGAGGCACGCTGTGTACCGAATTGCCGTGCTGACAAGCAGCAGGGCGCAGGAAGCTTTTCTGGCAGAGCAGATCTCGCGGTTCTGCGCCGAACATTGCTTGTTCCCGAAAATGGACTGTTACCACGATCAGGAAAGCTTTTTTGAGGCTGCACGCAACGAGCCGCTGACAAATGCCGTGATTGCCCTGCCGGGGGTCGACGGATTGAATGCAGTAGAGCATCTGCGCGCGCTTTGTCCACAGACACGCATTATCTGGTGCAGCGATCTGGATTTTTCGCTCCATGCCTTCCGGTTGCGTGCAGACTATTTTCTGCTCGAGCCGGTGACCGAAGCCGCCTTGCGGCAGGGATTCCGCATCTGGCTGGATGGAAAAAAATCAGGCGGAGCAGCACCGATCTGACCGCAACGAACACAACAAGGAGAACGACTTATGAAAAAGAGAAAGATCATCCACTCTGCGTTGAGCTTGTCGCTGACCGCAGCATTGTGCCTTTCCATGGCTGCCTGCGGCGGAACACAGACGCCAGCAAACAGTGCTGCCGCTTCGCAGCCCGCTGCCCCGTCCGCTGCGGTACAGCCCTCTTCAGCGGAACAAGCCTCTGCGGCGCTGCCGGTAAAGGCTCTGAACCCCAAGCAGGTAGAGGAAAACCCTTACATGGCCAAGAGCGATGCAAACATTCATCACGACGGCTACAACACAGATTCGACGGATGAGATCCTGCCGCTTGCGATCTATCCCGAGATCAACGTTTCCTATGAGACAACGAATGCAAATGCTTCTCCCGCTATCTATTTTGACAGCTACGGCCATGCCGTTGTGCCGCTGCTGGGCGGCATCGCCATCCGCGACCTGAACGCCGAAGAAACAAAAACGCTCGGCTATTTCTCGCCAAAGAAGCATGACGGCGGCGGTTACGTTATCCAGAGCTCCTATACCTTCATGGACGCGTCCAACCGCATCGTCTGCCCCACGAGCAACAACCATGTGCTGATGCTCCGCGCAACGGATGAAAACGGCAATGTTCTGCCGGAATTTGAAAAGGTGCTGGACATTGATATCAAAGCTGCTGCCGAGGCCGCGCTTGGAAAAGAACTGACGCAGAATCTTCTGTCCGTGGTCTTTGACTATGACGGAAACCTCTGGTTTGCAACGGGAGGCTTCCGCATTTATCCGCAGCGCCAGCAGCAGGGCGTCATCGGCTATATTGCCCGCTCGGCCATTGATGCGATCCTGAACGGCGAGCAGACAGACCTTTCAAAGGCTGTTTTTGTCCACGAACTGACCCCCGGCGAGGGCGCTGAAAACGGCATCGCCGCCTCCAAGGACGGTGCGGTGATCCTCACCAACCAGAACTGCTATCTTCTGCGCGCAGAAGAAGGCGTAGACGTTGTATGGTGCACGCCCTATGAGAGCGCGGGTGCAAAGGTGAGCGGCGAAGGCGATAAGACCACCGGCGGCGGTCTTGCGTGGGGCGGCGGTTGCTCGCCCACGCTGACACCGAACCTTGTGCTGTTCACGGATAATCAGGACACTGTAAACCTTCTTGCACTCGATATGAAGACCGGCGAGGTCGTGGCAAGCACCCCGGTGCTGGATGACATGCCCGAGGGCTATCAGGTAGCCGTTGAGAACTCTGCCATCGTCTATGACGACGGCAATGGCACCGTCAGCACCATCGTCTGCAACTGGTTTGGCGCGGGCAATGCAGGTCTGGCGGACCCCAACAACGACTCCTCCATCCAGAGCTACGCCAATATTTACGACCAGAACTGGCTCATGAAGGGCAACATCATGATCGCCCCCGGCATCGAGCGCGTGGACACCGTAAAGACCGCAAACGGCTACGAGATGAAGAGCGTCTGGTGCCGGAACGACCTGAGCGACACCTCCATCCTGAAACTCTCCACCGCAACGGGCTATATCTACGGCTATGTGCAGGATGTGACGACCGGGATGTGGCAGTACATCATTCTGGACTTTGAAACCGGCGAGACGGTTTTCACGATGGATGTTTCCAACAAATACGGCTACAACAACATGGCCATTGGTATGTATGCCGGCAACAGCGGCAACGCGCTCTACTGCCCGACGGGCTATCTGGAACTGCTTCGTCTGCAGGACCGGTTTGTTTATCTGCCCGAAATGCCCTACCGCAAGGTCGAGCTTGATCAGGCGGCAAGAAACGTCCTTTCGCAGGAGCGGTTTGCGCAGGACGGCGGCGAAGGCACCGTTGCAAGCTGGCGCAACACTGTGACCGTCCGCAACGTACATCCCAACACCACGGTAGCTTTCCGTATGAACAACCTGTCCGGCAGCACCTCCGGTCTGACCCTCTACGCCTATGGCGTGGACGGCAAGCTGGCAAAGGTCGATCCTGCACTGTGGTCGATCACAGACGAGGACGGCAAGGCTGTAACGGAACTTACCGCCGGTACGCTCTATGAGCTGCACGTGACCGTCGCCGATGGCGGCGCTCTTGACCTGAGCGAGACGGAAAAGGAGATCAGGCTCTCCGTTGTACTCGGAAAATAAACATAAAACGCCCGCCCACCGTGTCCAAATCTCCACGGTGAGCGGGCATTCCGCTTCCTTTTGAAGGCAGACCGGAATGGCGATTTTGCAAAGGGTCCTCATAAAGTCTGACATGGCAGCCTCCTTGTGCTTTCCCGTTCCACCAGCTCCACCGGCAGAACGATGCCGGCATCGCAGGGGGTGCCGTCCCGCAGGGCTTCAAGGCGGCGGATGGCAGTCCTTGCCCGGAGCGCCGCATCCTGATGAATGGTGGTCAGAGCGGGAACGCTTTCCCGGCTTGCCAGTGTATCATCAAAGCCAATGATCTGCACATCCTCCGGGACGCGGATGCCCTGTTCCTGCAAAAATCGCATAAATTCCAGCGCATAGTGGTCGGACACCGCAAATACCGCCGTGATTTTTTCAGAAAAAAGGCGGGGAAGGTTCTCACTGTAAAACGCCATTCTCTCCCTTGCCGCAGCAGGGACCTGCCAGAATAAAGTTTCTCCCGGCGCAAAGGCGCTGCGGAAACCGTCTATCCGCTCCTTGTCCATTATACCGTTTTTATCAGTACATTCTACCACTTTATGCGGTCACATGGGTGGCATTCTCTTTCACCGAATTGATCGTATCCATCAGTTCACTGCCTGTTTTGCCATCAAACAGGCGGGTAAACAGAATGGGCTGGTCAAAGGGTGGTTTCATCAGCACCGCTTTGCTTTCCACATAACCGTTCTGCTCGATGTAATGAATGACCTTCTGCACAAATGCGATCTGCTTTGCATTCAGCGATTCGTCATTGATGAATTTTGAAAATGCCTGCATGGCAGCATCGTGGTCCAGCTTTGCCACTTTACGCACCAGCAGACCAAAGGGTGTATCCCGAAACTCCCGTGCATAA
>OHEZ01001412.1_pt1 | contig 10138 bp, 10 predicted proteins | sample 1567391 | NCBI WGS metagenome assembly OHEZ01 (sample SAMEA3879518, study PRJEB24766) | human gut metagenome | biome: human-associated habitat; feature: feces | place: USA | collected 1985/1987
TTCTCCCGGGAGGGGGCATATTGTGTTACAGAACTATTTGTACCTGAAACCGACTTCGTGCTATAATATGACAGACACAAATCAACGAGATACGGAGAAAATTATGCAGTTACGATACGAGATCCCGGACACATTCTGGAGTTTGTTCCGTTCGGTAAACCGGGAGATTTACATGGAGTCGCTGTTGGTGATTAATGAGGAATATCAGTACAGTAATTATTTTCTGACGAAAGAAATCTGTGTGCAGGTATTGAGTGATATGAATGCACAGAAACAGGTTTTGCTTCAGCGGGAGGAGAACGAGACGGATTTTGACATGCTGGAGACGACAGCATCCCGCATTTTACGGTGGCTTTTAAAGACCGGATGGCTGAAGAAGATCGAAGATTACAGTACGATGACCACAAATATTGTGATACCGGATTATGCGGCGGTTTTTATTGAGGCATTTGAGCGACTCACGTCCGAAGAGCTGGAAGAAACAGAATTATATATTCAGAATGTATATGCCACACTGTTTTCCTTTCAGAATAATTCCAGAGTAAATCTGAATATGCTCAGGACGGCCCTGATCAATACAAGAAAGCTGAACAAAGCGCTGCAGGATATGCTTCATAATATGGACAAGTTTTTCGAGAGGCTTTTGGATCAGGAGTCTTACGGGGAACTTTTGCGGGAGCATCTGGACGGGAAGCAGGCGTAAGTGTTAATTCAGACAATGCGTTATCTTCTGAATATCATATCTTAAAAACATCAGACAATTTTTATATCTACAAGATGGACATCAAAAAATGTCTCCGGGATATGCGGGAAAATGAAGAATGGATCGAAAGCATCCGGCAGAAAGCAAAAGCAGCAGGAGATACGAAAGAGGATGTGTTAGATTTGCTAGATCTGATCGAACGGGGCTTTGATGACATTGAACACAGGATCTCCAATATGGACAGAGAGCATTCCAAATATGTGCGGGCAACCGTGAGCCGGATGAATTATCTGTTAAGCGGTGAGACAGATACGAAAGGTCTGGTGGTACAGCTTCTGAATAAAATGTCGGAAGATCCGGATCAGATGGAAGAGATCATCACAGAGACCGGAAAGCGCATGAATCTGTCGCTGCTGGAAATTCTGTCGGAGAAATCTTTATATAAGAGAAGAAAATCCAGAAAAGACTTCATCAGCCAGCTTCTTCCGGATGAGACGACGGGAGATCTGGATAAGGATGATATCTTAAGACTGAACCGGATCCAGATGCGGTTCAGCAAGAAGCAGATCGAAGAATTCATCGAGAATAATATGGAAGATGAAGTGATGGATGCGTCGAAGATCAATATTGCTGACGAGGAAGAATTTGAAAAACTGATTTTGGCTTATGATTACAGTACACGTAAGAATAGTAAGTATAAAGTGTTGGAAGAGGAACCGGAGATGGTGGAAAATGCCGGATACCGGTATCCGGCATTAAGATTTGTGAAGAGACGGGCGTAATAGTGTGTAATAATTTGTAATGCAAAACAGAAAGAAAAGTGATGAACAATAATATAAAGAAGTTCTGATAAAAGGAGTTCTAAGAATAATGATAGATTACTACGAACAGCTAACCCAGGAAGAAAAAGAAGAGGTCACAGAGGTCATCCAGACACTGTACCGTCAGACATTTCTCCTGGAAAGAAAATTTGATAAACGTGCGGGAAGGATGCAGTATACAAAAGAATACCGTACCTGTACGAAGCATCTGGAATTTTTTAAAGCATATTTTGAGGTGGCGGGGATCACACTGCGGGAAAATGTACATATGGGTGTGATCTATATCCAGGGAGAGCAGTTATGGGGTGAGAAGCTGCCGCGTCTGGCAACCATTTATCTGCTGGTATTAAAGCTTCTGTATGATGAGCAGATGCAGACTGCATCGTCGAGCAGCCATGTGGTGACAACACTTGGTGCGGTAAACGGAAAAGCTGGAGAATTTCATGTATTGAAGAGTCTTCCGTCAATTACGGAAATGAGACGGACGATCGCACTTCTGAAGAAGTATCAGATCATCGAGCCGCTTGATGTTCTGGAAGAATTAAACGAGTCGACCCGCCTGGTCATCTACCCTTGTATCCATACGGTACTTTTAGGAGACGACATCAGGGAATTATTAGCGACATTCAGTGAGGAGGATCAAATTGGAGACGAAGCAGCCATTCAAAGCACTCTCGAAGATATGCCTGAATAATTGGCATTACATAGATAAAAAGATACTGACGCTTAATGAAGGAATCAACTTCTTCACCGGACATTCCGGAAGCGGTAAATCGACGGTTCTGGATGCGATCCAGATCGTGCTGTATGCTAATACGGACGGCCGTGGATTCTTCAACAAGGCGGCAGCAGATGATTCGGACCGTACACTGATCGAGTACTTAAGAGGTATGGTGAATATCAGTGAAAATAATGAGTCACAGTATTTAAGAAATCGTAATTTTTCCAGTACGATCGTGCTGGAGTTGACACAGACGAATACCAGAGATAAACAGTGTGTTGGTGTTGTGTTTGACGTGGATACGTCGAATAATGACGTAAGCCGCCTGTTCTTCTGGCATACGGGAGAATTACTTCCGAATCATTACCGTTCGGAAGGCCGGTGCCTTACCACTGCGGAAATGCGTGAGTACCTGCAGCGTTCCTTTACGCCGGAACAGTTCTACTGCGGTCCGAGCAATGAAAGATTCCGGAGACAGCTATACGATATCTATCTTGGCGGTTTGGACATGGAAAAATTTCCAAAGCTATTCAAACGTGCGATCTCGTTCCGTATGAATATCAAACTGGAAGATTTCGTAAAGGAATATATCTGTATGGAGCAGGATATCCATATTGAGGATCTGCAGGAAAGTGTCATGCAGTATGGACGCATGCGCAGTAAGATCGAAGAGACGATGGAGGAGATCAGAAGACTGAAGCTGATCTGCGGAAAATATGAGCAGTATGCAGAAAAATCCGATGAGGAGAAGGTGTGCTCTTATCAGATCGACCGTCTGGAGATTATGAACCATGAGGTGAAGAGTCAGGAAGCCAGAGACCGGATCAAGGTAAGGCAGGAAGCCATCGAAGATCTGAAAAAGCAGCAACAGGTGCTGGAGCAGGAAGAAAAGGACCTGCAGAAAGAGTATGAAGAGATCATTCTGCGGATCGCAGACAGTGGGTATGCAAGGCTGGAATCAGATCTGGATACATTAAATGAGACGCTGGAGCGTCTGAATAACGGAAAAGTCCGCTGGGAGCAGACTGCAGAGCATCTGAAGGCATGGACGGAGAAAGACATTACGCCAAATCAGGTGATCTGGGATATCGAAAAATTCGCAGACGGAAGCATTTCCGAAGAAGAGCTTGTGCGCCTGCAGGAAGGCTTAAAAGATCTGCAGGAGGAGCTGGAAGACCAGAGACAGGAAGCGGATGCAGACCTTCGCCGGATCAAGAAAGAAGAGAAAGAGGCAAGAGCAGAATTAAAAGAACTGAAGCAGGGAAAGAAGGCTTATCCGAGAGAGCTGGAAGAGGCGAGATTCGAACTGCGTAACCGTCTGCATGAGCGCTGCGGCAAGTTCGTGAATGTGCATATTCTTGCGGATCTTCTGGATGTGAAGGACGAGAGATGGCACAATGCAGTGGAGGGTTATCTTGGAAATAATAAATTGCAGCTGATCGTGGAACCAAAGTATGCCAGGGCTGCGATGGACATTTACCAGGAGATGGATACGAAACGTTTCTTCCGGGCAGCAGTCCTGGATACGGAGAAGCTTACGAAGGACAAGCATCAGGTACAGCCGGGCGCGCTGGCAGAAGTAGTAAAAGCGAAAGAAGCGTATGTGCAGGAATACATTAATTTCTTCCTTGGAAATGTAAAGAAATGCGAATCGCTGGATGAACTGCGTGAGTGCAGGATCGGTGTGACACCGGACTGTATGCTGTACCAGAGTTACAAACTGCAGCACATGAATCCGGAGAATTACACCAGAAGAGCCTACATCGGTGAGACGAGTATGCGCCAGAGAATCCGTAAGCTGGAAGAAAAATGTGAGAAGTTAAATGGCGAGAGAATGCCGGTACAGGAGCTGTTAGAAGAGATCCGCCAGGCAATGCAGATGGAGATGTTGAAGCAGCCGGCAGAGGATTATCTCGGATGGCTGGCTGACAGCAAGGCAATCATTTCCAAAGAAAAGAAAAAGGCTCAGCTTCTGGAACAGATGCAGAAGTTAAAGGATGAATCCGTTGCTGCATGGGAAGACAAGAAGAAAGAAGTGCAGGCGGCACAGGATGTGAAGAAAGAATCCGTATCCAAGGTGCAGGAAGCAATCTGGGAGAACAAGAAAGAAATCGAACGTCTGAATGCAGAAGTTCTCGAATCGGAAGAACAGATAAAGGACGTGAAGAGAAAAGTAGCAGATAAGCGTTACGAGAAGGAGTTCCAGGAATATCTGGCGAGCAGAAAATCCGAGAATTATGAGTATCTGAGACGTCAGATGGTTTCGCGGGTATATACGCTCAGGGAAGAAGAGGAAGACGCTTACCGGAAGCTGGTGGAAGAGAGAAGCGGTTATATCAGAGAATATCCGAACCGTACATTCTCAACTTCTATCCGGGACAACGCGCCGTATGAGAAGCTTTTGAATTCACTGTCCTGCGATCATCTGGAGACTTATAGAGAGTCGGCGAAGACACAGGCGAAAGCGGCTGTAGAGCATTTCAAAGATGACTTCATCTTCAAGATCCGAAGTGCGATCCTGGAGGCTTATCAGAGAAGGGATGAGTTGAACCGGATCATCAGCAAACTAGACTTCGGTAAGGATAAGTATCAATTCGTGATCACGAAGAACAAGGGTGCAGATGGAAAATATTATAAGATGTTCATGGATGATTCCTTGCAGATCCGTCCGTCTGACTTAGATGATACGATGGACAACCAGCTTGATATGTTCACGATGGAGCATGAGAACCAGTATGGGGAGATGATGAACGAGCTGATCAACATCTTCATCCCGCCGGAGAATGCGACGAAGGACGAGATGGATGAGGCGAAACGTAACATGGATAAGTATGCGGATTACCGAACCTATCTGTCATTCGATATGCAGCAGATCGTACATGGCGATAAGGAGATGACGATCGGACTGAGTAAGATGATCAAGAAGAACTCGGGAGGAGAGGGACAGAACCCATTATATGTGGCACTTCTGGCAAGCTTTGCGCAGCTTTATAAGATCAATCTGTCGCCGAAGATGCACCGGTCACCGACACTGCGTCTGGTTGTGCTGGACGAGGCGTTCTCCAAGATGGATGCCGAGAAGGTGGCAAGCTGTATCTCGCTGATCCGCGGACTTGGCTTCCAGGCGATCATCAGCGCGACGAACGATAAGATCCAGAACTATCTGGAGAATGTAGATAAGACTTTCGTGTATGCGAACCCGAATAAGAGACATATTTCCATTCAGGAATTTGAGAAGACGGAGTTTGGGGAGTTGGCGGAGGAAGAATAAAAGATACAAGAGAAAGTAAAAGATACGGAAGAAGCTGCACCTGCGGGAAAGCACTTACAGGAAACTATAGTTGGTAAGTACTGTAAGTGCTTTTATATATAGTTTTTATTTGTAATTTTTATAGTTTAGTAGAAAAATAAAATTGGAGTCAAGTGAAAATTCCTGGTAGAGTCAACGGGAACAATAAAAAAGCAGGGAATTAGTGTTCCTCGTGGCTCCTACAAATCATTCATCAATAGCCATTTCCAGATCGGAATCACTTCAACACGAATTCCTTCACAGTCAAGAACAGCCTCTTCACTATTTGTAATCAGAATACATTTGGAGTCCGGTATGAAATTATTTAATTTGACGAAAGCACGGGTTTCACGTTCTCGTGTATCTATATTATCTAATACTTGCATACTGACCTGGATAGCCAGATTTTCTGACGGAACATAGAAGTCGATTTCCACATTATTTTCAAAGAAGTAAACATTTTCTACTCCGTAACGCCGAATTAATTCGATGGCGACAAGATTTTCCAGTTGGGCAGATTTACAGTCTAGTAACATAAGTCCAAGAAGTCCTGTATCCATGAAATAATATTTGGGAGAAGTCTCTTTTTCTACCAGTTTTGCAGCATAGTTTTGCAGAGTGAAAAGTAAATAGGAGTCTGTCATGTAGCCAACATAATTGATTACAGTTTGTTTGCCAATAGATGTTCCTGTACTTTTTAATATATTAGTCAGTCTACTGAAAGATAAAGGTTTCGTAATAGATTCGGCAATCTTTTTTAAAATCAATCTCACAGCAAAGTCATTGGTAATTTTATTTCTTGTTATGATATCACCAAGATATACGGTCTGGTAGATGCTATTCAAAAAAGCCCTTTTGTTATTTATTTCCGTTAATTCAGGGAAAGCTCCATATGTTACATATTGGTTATATTGGTTTTGCACATCAGCTTTATCTTTGGTGCTGATTACATCCAGATAATTCTTTTTCATATGATTGGCAATCAGGTATTCTGAGAAAGAATATGGATAAATATTCATAATCACAAAGCGACCGCCAAGAGTAGAGGCAATTTCACTACTTAACATTTTACTGTTACTGCCTGTTATATTGATCCGGTATTTCATATCAGCAATTCTACGGACAAATTTTTCCCATCCAGTGATATTTTGGATTTCATCTAAGAATAAATATGGTTTAACGTCAGTTCTGGATATCTCTAACCCGATTTCTAAAATAAGATTTAAGTCAGCGGCGGTCATTTCCAAAAGACGTTCATCTTCAAAGTTAACATAAACGATTTGTGATAATGGAATTCCATTTTCTTCCAATTGTTTTATCTGTTGATACATCATATAGGATTTTCCGGTTCTACGAATGCCAACAAAACAGTAATTGACATTTTCTTCCAGATAGTAATGTCTGGGAATAAGTGGATTATTAAGGTAGATTTCTTTTTGGTCAATCATGATTTGTTTTAAACTATCTCTATTCATAACATACCTCCAAAATATATAGAACAATTATATCCTATTTTTGTCTTATAAACAAGACAAAAATAGGATGTAATCGTTTTGTAATTAGAACAAATATAAAAAATCATTCCTGCAATCTACATGTCATACTTTGTGGTATGCTTTGCAGAAGGCATTTTTAAGACATACTTTAGAATATGAAACTAAGGATAATATATGAGAGGTAAGAAAAAAATATGAAAAAAATCAACAGCCGTTTCCAATCTTTGTGACTTGAAATGATACGGGAAATCATTTCTTCCAAAATCTTCTCATCCTGATTCTGAATCTTGGTTGTGCTTTTGGCTTTCAAATATCGTTCTGAAAATCAGTCGTGCAAGCGAACCAACAAAGATGAGCTGAAGTGGGAATGCCTGTCCCCGTGGATCACGCAACAGGCAGTTTCTATCTGTTGCATATTTTGCGCAGGTGGAAATATGCAGATGCAACAGTGGGAATCGGAAACGAAAATACGGTAAGGAAAAGAATCTGTAATCTGAGTAGAATAGAAGACAGTTAAAGAAAAGCTTTTCCCCTTATGCAGAACCGGAAACTGCGAAGGGAATCTACACGAATTTATTCAAAAAAGGAGAAAGATATGGAAGCAAATGCTTCAACAAACGCTGAATTCGTTCTTGCAACGTTAGGTAATGATGCAGGAATGTATGGAGCTGTGAAGATGGTATTATAAATATTTCTCTTCCACAGAAGTGTTCCGTGACTCCCGGGGTGTCATCCCATAGATCTCTTTGAAGAGGCGGTTAAAAATCGTCTGATTGGTGAAGCCACTTTCGCTCATCACCTCAGAGATTGACATATCCGTATTCATAAGGAGACGCCCTGCATGAGAAATACGTACTTCATTCAGATAACGAAGAAACGTAATGCCCATATGCTGCTTGAAAAAACGGCAGAAATATTCCCTGCTGAATCCTATCTGATTAGCTACTTCTTCCAGCGAGAGTTTTTCGGTGTAATGTTCATTTACATAAGTAATAATCTCTCGCAGAGTATCATTAGACTGACTAGTGCCCGCAGTCGCTCCCGGCAGGGAATATACAGAAAAATAACGAATCAAATCAGCAAGCATCAGCAATGCCGTGCCGTCCGAACGCATGGCGCTGGTGCTTTCGTTTTCTACATTTAGACGTGTCAGATCATGGGCAAGCTGGCAGATATGGATGTACTGGGTGGATTTTGGATCATCCAGAGGAACCGGGCGGCACTTTATATGATACAGTTCCAGATCCGGGCAGTAGACAGAGAGCCGCTTCTTGTCGACGTGGATACAAAGGAACATATAGAGGTTGGAATCCGAATGTATGGAATGTACTTCTTTGGAATCAAAAACAATCAGTTGATTGTGCTGAAGAGTAAGATGTTCGTGTTCGACATGAATACGGACGGATCCGTTCAGGCAGAATAAGATCTCCATGGCTTCGTGCCAGTGTGCCGGAATGTGTGTATTTTCAAGAGCTGCCATTGATACCTGGATGCCTAGATTGCCGAGTGGGTGTAGGGCTTCGCGATATGCTTTTGCCATAATAATCTCCTTTTTTATAAATAGTAAATATCAATATCGTTGTAAAACAAGATAATTATAGCACTGGTTTGAAAACGGAAACAAGGCTAAAATACAAGATGTAAACGGAAAACAAATGTAAATCATATATAGATAATAAAAAGGAGAGGTCAATATGAGCACAGTAGCAATTAGAAATACAATGGCAATGAACAATACAGAGAAAAAGGTTAGCTTAGTAGAGCGCTTCAAAAAATATCTTCTGGATAATGCAGAATATTTTGCAGCAGCTTCAGCAATGATGACCGGAAATGGTTATGCAGCAGGACAGATTATGCGAGATGCAAGATGTGTTGCGGCATCTAACAGATAGGAAGAATTTGTGGGCCATTGGGGACGGGAAAAACGGATTTTCCTCCGTCTCCAATGGCTTTTTTTGTTATTGTTATACGACTGAAATAAAATTAAATATATTAACCCTTGAATATATAAAACGAATATGCTACAATGCAATTACTTCAAAAAAGCATTCGCTTTTTACTATGATTCTTTATCGTGAAATTAGATTGTCAAAACTGCTGGCAGCAGATATTTTTATCCCAAACTGGTAACTCGCTGGAATATTTCAAATATACAAAATTTAGAGATGGAAGGTGCAATGGTTATGACGATCACCGAAATGAGAGAATTAAAAGAACAAAAAGGCTATACACTGGAAGAAATCGCCGAAAAGCCAGGCATTGATATAGAACTGGCTGCAAAAATATTTTATAAAAAAGAGCAGATCGGGCAAAAGGAATTCTATGACCTGTTGACTTACAGTGAAATCCGTGAATTGGAAAAAGTGTTTGTAAAAGCAGATAAGAACAAAGCAGCAGAAGCGCTGGGAGCATATCAGGTAAAGAAGCAGGGGGAATATACATTAGAGGATTACTATGCCCTGCCCGCTGACCAGAGATATGAATTGATTGATGGCGTTTTATATGACATGGCAGCACCTGCCGTTACACATCAGGAGATTGCTTTCGAGATTGCGGTGGCTTTGCGGAAATATATCAAAGATAAAGGAGAAAAATGTAAAGTGTTTATGTCACCGGTTGATGTACAGCTAGATAAGGATGATAAGACGATGGTGCAGCCGGATGCTTTTCTAGTGTGTGACCAGAGCAAGAATACGGGCAGATGTATCTACGGTGCTCCAGATATGGTTATAGAGGTTGCCTCTCCGTCCACCAGAAAAAAGGATTTCGGTAAGAAACTGGAGAAATATGTAAATGCAGGAGTACGGGAATATTGGATCGTGGATGTGAAAAATCGGAAAGTAATCGTATATGATCTGGGAGAAGATTTTGGAGAAAATATGGATCTGGCAATTTATGGAATGGATGGGAAAGTTCCTGTTGGAATCTATGACGGGGAATGCAAGATTGATTTTGAGGAGATTATAGGGAGCGTAGAAAATATTTAGAATATTTATATTATAAACAAAAAATGAATATTGTCTTAGAATCTGCTGTATAAAAACAGTTGATTAATTTCTAAAGGTTGAATATAATTGAAAAAAATGAAAGTGACGGGGATAAGCAAAT
>OHEZ01001418.1_pt1 | contig 10133 bp, 7 predicted proteins | sample 1567391 | NCBI WGS metagenome assembly OHEZ01 (sample SAMEA3879518, study PRJEB24766) | human gut metagenome | biome: human-associated habitat; feature: feces | place: USA | collected 1985/1987
AGAATGCTTCGGAATAGCGCGCTCCCCAAAGCTCATAACGCTCATACTGCGTCTCTACTTTACGGGCGAAGTTTTCCCAGTCCTTCTTCTCCAAAGGCGACCAGACATTTTCCGCCAGTGCTGACATACGTGGGAAAACGGCAAACTCCGCTTTCCAGGTAGTAGGGATATACTCAGTCCAGAGATTGGCCTGCACACCGAGGACATGGCTCTGCGCCTCTGCAGGAATTCCAGCGCAAGGCTCGCACTGGTAAACCTTCTCTACAGGAAGATATCCGCCGATTGCAAGAGGCTCGAGGCTCAGGGAATCTGACTGATAATGGTCGAAATACATATAGTCATTAGGGGTCATGATAACGTCGAATCCCTGCTTTGCAGCCTGGATTCCGCCCTCAGAACCACGCCATGACATCACTGTAGCACCCTCTGCCAACTTTCCCTCGAGAATCTCATCCCAGCCGATAATCTTGCGGCCATGGTCATTGAGATACTTCTGAACCCTTGCAGTAACATAGTTCTGAAGATACTGCTCGGCGGTATGCTTGGAATCAGACTTGAGCCCGAGCTCCTTGATACGCTTCTGGCAAGCAGGGCAGGTCGCCCAAGCCTTCTTAGGGCACTCGTCACCACCGATATGAATATACTCTGAAGGGAACATCTCCATAACCTCGTCGAGAACACCCTCGATGAACTCGAAGGTAGTCTCCTTACCAGGGCAAAGAACTTCGTCAGCAATACCCCAAACAGGTCTTACGGTATAAGGACCGCCAGTACATCCAAGTTCAGGATATGAAGTCATGGCAGCAACCATGTGTCCAGGAAGGTCAATCTCAGGAATTACGGTAATACCGAGGTCAGCAGCATAAGCCACGACATCCTTGATTTCCTCCTGAGTATAGAATCCGCCGTAACGCGTATGGTCAAACTCATCCCAATTCTTGCCGATCATAGTGCTGTCTCTCCACGCACCTACTTCAGTAAGCTTAGGATACTTCTTGATTTCGATTCTCCAACCCTGGTCCTCAGTAAGATGCCAGTGGAATCTGTTCAGCTTATAGGCAGCCATTACATCCAGGTAACGCTTCACCTCATTCACATCGAAGAAATGGCGGGCAACGTCGAGATGCATACCTCTATAGGCAAAACGAGGCTTATCCTTGATGGAAACGCAAGGAAGCACCCAATTCGCACCACTTGCGGCAGTCTTTCCGAAATATGCGGCAGGGAGCATCTGGCCGATGGACTGGGTCGCGAAACGGAATCCATCTACAGATGAAGCCTGAATCTTCACACCCTCCGGTGTAACATCCAGATAATACTCCTCAGGAGCAAGTTCCTTATTCAAAACAAATTCGATGCATTTTCCCTTCGCATCAGCATTGACCTCCGTCTTCTTTCCGGTAACGGTAGTCAGTCTCTGCGCGAAAGTGTTGGCCCACTGAAGAGAAGCTTCGTCGAGTGCCGCATCGGCCTTGACAGGCACTCCGGCCACCTTGAACTTGCCGTTCTGCACTTCAATGCTTTCCGGGCATGGGATAATACGAGGTTCAGGAACTTTGGCACAGCTGGCAGCAACGAGGCATACCGATGCCAAGATAGTCACGAGTTTCAAATTCATGATTGTATTTTGTGTTATTGGTTATTTCGCAAATTTAGGCATTAATGCCAGCTTTTCCAAATCGCGCGGAGGCGCAGGAGGAAGGTCAATGCCAACCTGACGGCTACGTTCAATGCCTGCAGGCGAAGGTCAGGTCAATGCTATTCCGCGGCCGAGAGAGCGAGGCGATATCGACCACGCAGAATACCAAGACAGCCAAGACCATAGACGCCCAGAAGAACAGTGTGCATTGCAAGTTTGAGGATGACTTTCCCGGCGGAAGCCGTGCCGATATTGACTCCAGGGAAGACGAAATCATCGAGCAGCATTGACGCGACACATATCACGGCAATCACCGCGAAAATTGCACAAATCCGCTTCCAGCTATACGGTATCGGATAGTGACGCGCTCCGAGAACCGCACTGATTATAAACATTACGAGATAACTTGCCAAATGTCCGAAAGCCGCTGCCCAGAACGAGAAACGAGGCATGAACAGGACATTGACAATGATAGTCACGACCAGTCCTGCGAGGGTAATCCAGATCGCCATGCCCGTCTTGCCGGAAAGCTTGTACCACATGGAGACATTGAAAAGCATGCCGAGAAGCATGTACGAAAGGAGCATTATCGGCACGACGCCCATGCCAGAGCGGAAATCTTTTCCTATTATCAATGCAAATATGTCGAGATAGAGAAAGACGCCCAGCAGAATAAGTCCGCAGAATGCCGTAAAGTACTCCATTACAATGGCATAGAGCTGTCTGGAGCCTTTATTCTGCGCCCGCTGGAAGAAGAACGGCTCGGCAGCGAAGCGGAACATCTGGATAAACAGGTTCATTATCACTGACAGTTTTACTGCCGCCTGAAAGATACCCAGACTTGACCTCCACGCCTCAGCATTGGTATCCAGATAACGGAACAAAATCCTATCCAGAAAGTCATTGATAATACCCGGAAGGGCAGCCACCATCAGCGGAATGGAGTATGTCAGCATCTGACGAAGGAGTTTGCGGTCGAACTCGAATGAGAACCTGAGAAGGTCTGGGATGAAGAGGATTCCGCAGACCATGCTGCTTATCAATATCGCGAAAATCACGTATGTGAAATCCGGCGTCGGGGACACGAAATGTCCCATAAATGACGATACATGAGCAGGATACCAGAAGAACAGCACCATATTGGCCACAGTCTCGGTAAGAATCTTCACGGTCTTGAATATGGCGAATTTGAAGGCCTTGTGCTCCTGACGGAGTTTTGCGAAGAGAATCGCGGTAATGCAGTCCAGCGCCAGAATTCCACCCACATATATGATACAGTTCTCAAATCCCGCATAGCCCAGGGCAGAGGAAATCTGTCCCGAGAAGACTATCATCAATGCCAGGAAGGAGAAGCTGACTCCCGTCACCACGCCCAATGCATTGGAATAAACCGCTCTGGGGTTCACTCCTTCCTTGTTCGCGAAGCGGAAACATCCGGTCTCCAGGCCAAGTACCAGAACCACCTGAAGCACAGCGATATATGCCATGAATTCCGTAACGACGCCATAGCTCGATGTAGTAAGCAGACGCGTATAGAACGGCACGAAAAGAAAGTTGATAATCCTGGCCAGAATCGTACTCAAGCCATAGATGGCGGTCTCCCCCGCGAGTTGTTTCAATGGATTTCCCATCAGTATCTCCTTAAAATTTTATACAAAATTAACGTTGTTTTTGAAAACTTGAAACTTTCTCTTATTTTTGAGGGATGTGACGAAAGTCATGAAGTTCTACAATAGGCGGCAAAACACAAGTAGCCGCATACGGGGCAAATAATTTTTAACGATTACATAGTTATGAAAGCTAACATTATTATCACATCAATGGTCTGCTTTGCAGCTGCTGCAGTCGCCGTAGGATGCGGCAATCAGAAGAAAAAGGCTGAGGCTGAGAAAGCAGCGGAACAGGCAAGATTGGATTCATTAAAACAAGTCGAAATGATCGAAAAACAGAAAGCAGCAGGAGATCTCATGTCAAGACTCCCGGAGGAGCCGGTGTTCGATATCGTCACCAGTCTCGGTACTATCAAAGTGAAGCTTTACAGCAAAACTCCTAAACACAGGGCCAATTTCGAGAAACTTGCTCTGACAGGATTCTATGACAGCCTTCTCTTCCACAGAGTCATCAACGGCTTCATGATCCAGGGCGGAGACCCATATACGAGAGACACCACCATGGCTGACAAATATGGCCAGGGCGGTCCGGGATATACCATCCCTGCTGAATTCGTTCCTGAATACAAGCATCTTAAGGGCGCTCTTGCCGCTGCCAGAAGAGGCGATGCGGCCAACCCTGCAAAAGAGTCGTCCGGCTCGCAGTTCTACATCGTCCAGGACGAGAGCACCTGCGCACAGCTTGACGGAGAATACACCGTATTCGGACAGACAGTGGACGGGTTCAATGTCATTGACAAAATCGCGGCCGTACAGACAAATCGCCGCGACCGTCCTGTCACTGACGTCCGCATCATCTCCATCAAAGTAGCTCCTGAGTCAATGCCGGCAGACCCTGCTCCGGCAGCTGACAGCACAGCAACTTCTACTGATACAACAGCGAAAAAATAAAACATTTACTACAAAAGCGCCATTTTGAATAATAAATGGCCAATTTTTACCAACGATTCCTATACTATCGGCACGGATATTGCAATAATTCCAGTCGAATAGTTTTTTCATAGGTTAAGTTTTAGGTTAGAATTGCGTACGGCTTGCGATGTGAATCGCGAGCCGTACATCTTTAATACAGGTACCGGCCGCGACCGGCATCGGCGCCATGGCAACATTGACCTTAGACATAAGATACAGTCGGGCCCGGACTTCAGTTCTGCCATCTGACAGAAACAGGAGCCCGGGCCCGACTTCAGTTATTTGTTCCGAACTGGCGGAACTATGTTATTGTTATTTCTTGTCTCTGGCAATAGAGAACTCTACCATGTCGAATTCATCCGCACCACCGAGAATCTTTCCGGTAGAATCGGTAAATCCATAAGCCATAGTCTGGACTTCATACCACTTGTCAACTTTGAAGGAGGCTGGTGACATGCCAAGGATCTCTTGAGTACCGCTGTCGCGAACCGTAGCACTATAGATGACATTGTCATAATCAGACAAGTAGGTCTGACCTGCATACTGGAGAACACCCATGAATCTGAGCTGTGCCTTGCCCTCCTGTGTTTCCACATCCGAAATGAACTGATTTCCATAGATGTCCATTTTCTTGGTAGCCTTGTTGTATTTTGCTATGAATGGAAGTGTCTCACCGAACGATTCCGCAGACCACCCGTAAACCTTATAGCTGTCATTGACAACAGACTGTTCAATTCGCAGATTATAGGTCAATGGCGTCTTGTAGTCTTTAGATGATTTTCCGGTCACTGTCCAGTTTCCGAGGAATGCAAGATATTCAGCCTCAGGATTGGAGGTATCAGGCTCTTCGTCAAGAGTAGCGGTAGCATAAGCGAAATGCCACTGGTCATTGTACATCAGCATTATGCCGAAGAAATACTCAGTACCAGGCTCGAGGTCATTTGCAATTCTGGTGAACGACTTCTTGGATGCCAAATCAGCCGCCTCGTTTTCCTGGATAGGCAGTTGGATAAGATTCATCAAAGCATCAGGATACTTCTCGAACATCTCTTCCAGAGTTGAAACCTCATATGCTGCGGCATACTGACTAAACGTCGCATCCCACTGAGCCTTAGGCATCAGGTTAGCAAAAACAGCTTCAGTATAGACATCACCGAAGTTCTTCAGAGAAACCTGAACCTTCAAAGTGTAATAACTATAGTAGTCCTGGGCAGGGCTGTCATACGGAGCCATGTCAATCTTGATCTCAGGCTGAGGGACAGGCGTGGTATATTCCTTGGTTTTGATGAAGGTATCACCATCTACAGTAACGCCGAGAATGGCAAGAGTATAGGAAACGCCAGAGTCAACTCCCCAAGAATCCGTGTAGGTATTGCCTGCACCGAGTGCATACTCATAAAGGAAGTTCTTCAGATCATCACCATAATTCTCGCCGAACTTCTGCTTGAATTGCTCGGTAGGATAGAGATCATAGTAGATGTAGCTGACCTTGCTCTCGTCGAATGACATTCTGACAGCAATCTTGTCGGTAGTAACGACCTCGTCGGTAAACGTGATATCACCTTCGCCGTTGCCATAAGGAGGAAGAGTAACCTCTACAGCCTCAGGATTGCCATTCCAGCCTGTCTCACCGTCGATGTAGCTGAACAGCAACACGTATTTCTGGCCTCCGAGAAGCTTTACGGTCTGGTTTCTGCGCACGTTCTCATCGCCGTTTTTCCATGTAACAGTCTGCGGTCCGGTACCTTCAGAACCATAGTCTGCAAGCATGTTCCAGATAAAGACCTTCAAATCAAACTCTGAACCTTCATCCTCCATAGCCTTGGCAAGCTGATGGTTGAAATACCAACCTTCGAGATATGCATGCTGATATGTCTCGCCGTCATTTACATTGATAGTATATGAAAGGCTTGTCTTAGTAGGCTCGCCTGCGACCAGATGGACAGGAATCGCGGTTGTTGTCACCTTGATGGAATCAGTCTCACTGTAGAGAGCGCCACCCTTTGCCGCAGCAAAGATCCAGTAGGTCTTCTCCGGCTCAAGTTCCTCAAGCGTTACAGAAAGCGGCTGCGTATATTCAGCAGATGTTCCGAGAGAAAAGACATATTCCGGAGTCTGAAGTTTTGCACCCTCCTGAGGATCATTGGTGCAATAATAGGAAACCACGTCCGCATTGACACCGGTCAACAAGAACGAAATCGTCTTGTCAGCAGCGCTTACAAGCTGGATGTCAACCTTCGGTACCGGAGGTTTCGGAGTCGGATTCTCTTCCTTGCAGGCCAACACTGAGAGTGCTGTCAATGCAACCATGAAGACATTGAATAACTTTTTAATCATTTGTTTAATATTTTAGTTATAAAAACATTCTGGTCAGTTCGTCCGCAAATATAGGCATTTTTTCCGCACCCGCCGCACATATTGGACTTTTTTGCGAATTTTTTACACTTCTCCGGCACCTACATTTCAAAGGAAATTTTGCAGTTACACAGCAATTTTATAAATTTGCACGATTAAATGTCTGACTATAATAATTTTATAATATTTTTATGGCAACAACAGCTGATTTCAAAAACGGAATGTACCTTAATTTCAACGGCAAACCATGCATGCTTGTTTATTTCCAGCATGTAAAGCCGGGAAAAGGTCCAGCATTCGTAAAGACTAAACTTCGCAACCTCGAGAACGGACGTATCCTTGAGAATACTTTCACCGCCGGTGCAAAAGTCGATACTATCAATGTCGAGAGACGTCCTTACCAGTTCCTTTATGAGGATGAGGACGGATTCAACTTCATGCACGAGGAGACTTTCGAGCAGATTCACCTTCCTAAGGATGTCGTAGAGAACGCAGACCTCATGAAAGAAGGACAGCATGTAGAGATGATGTTCGTAGTGGACGAGGAAAGATGCCTCACCTGCGAGCTTCCTACATACGTAACTCTCAAGGTTACTTACACAGAGCCTGCAGTGAAGGGTAACACCGCTTCCACCAGCGCCCTCAAAGAGTGCACACTCGAGACCGGAGCGAAGATCATGGTTCCTCTCTTCATCAACCAGGATGACGTGATCACCGTGAACACTACAGACCGTTCATACGGCCAGCGCGTCTAATCACGAGCACTGTCAATGTTACCCGGCCTGACGGCCAGAGTTCCATTGCCCATCATATAGGCATTTCAAATGTTTGCGGACTCCGCATCATCTGAAATGCTTATTTTCATTTATTCCACCCACGAAAGTTCCATTCTAGAATAATATTTGCTATATTGTGCTGATTGGGCATAAGCCAAGAAAACTTAAGAGAATTATTGACATGAAAATACTTGTAGTTGATGACGAGAGAGCCATCAGAAACTCTCTGAAAGAGATTCTGTCTGATGAAGGATATAACGTTGACGTAGCGGAAGACGGTGCCACTGCCATTGACATGGCCGAGAAAGAAAGATACGATGTCATTTTCTGCGACATCAAGATGCCGAACATGGAGGGAACTGAGGTCCTGGAAAAGCTCAGGACTGACGGAGTAGATTCTGCAATAATCATGATATCAGGTCACGGCGACATAGACACTGCCGTAGAATGTATCAAGAAGGGGGCTTTCGATTTCATCCAGAAGCCGCTTGACCTCAACAGGATTCTTATCACGATAAAGAACGCTACCGAGCGCACACAAATCATTACCGAAAACACGAACCTGAAGAAGAAGGTCTTCGGCAAGCAGATGATCGGCGAGTCCGCTCCGATTCTCCATTTGCGCGAAATGATAGAGAAGGTCGCCCCGACTGATGCCAGGGTTCTCATCACCGGTCCGAACGGTTCAGGAAAGGAACTCGTGGCCAGAAGCCTTCACCAGCAGAGCAACAGGAGCGCAATGCCTTACATTGAGGTAAACTGCGCAGCCATTCCGTCCGAACTCATTGAAAGTGAATTGTTTGGGCATGAAAAGGGAGCTTTCACCTCCGCCATCAAACAGCATAAGGGCAAGTTCGAGCAGGCTGACGGCGGCACATTGTTTCTGGATGAAATCGGAGACATGAGCCTCGCAGCCCAGGCAAAAGTACTGAGAGTCCTTCAGGAGAAGAAACTTTCCCGCGTCGGCAGTGACAAGGATATCGAAGTGGATGTAAGAGTCATAGCCGCCACAAACAAGGACCTGAAGGCCGAGATAGAAAAGGGCAATTTCAGGGAGGACCTCTATCACCGTCTCAGTGTCATCGTTCTCCACGTGCCGTCCCTGGACGAGCGCAAGGATGACATCCCGCTGCTGGTCAACTATTTCATCGACCAGGTCAGCAACGAATCAGGAATGCAGCCGAAATCCATCAGCGACGATTCCATGAAAATGCTCCAGAACCGCAGCTGGACCGGAAATATCCGAGAGCTCCGCAACGTAGTAGAGCGTCTCATGATTCTCGGCGGCAATCCCGTCACCCCTCAGGACATAAAAGATTACGTGATTTTCTAAGGAAATCTACATCTCAGACAGTTTGGCGGCTTCTTTGGCCGCCATTATTGCCGCATGCTCGGCGCGGGCCTTCTCGACGGCAGGCGAACGCTTGAGAATGAAGCCGGAACTCAGGTACTTGGTACGGACATCCTCGTCGTTTGCCAACTTCTCCGGTGTACCGGACTGGAGAATCGTACCTTCGTAAAGAAGATAGGCCCTGTCAATGATAGCCATCGTCTCACCGACATTGTGGTCAGTGATGATGACACCGATATTCTTATACTTTAGCTTTGCGATAATATACTGGATATCCTCTACCGCAATCGGATCGACACCGGCAAAAGGCTCATCCAGAAGAATGAACTTCGGGTCAATGGAAAGGGCACGGGCAATCTCGCAACGGCGGCGCTCGCCACCTGAAAGCTGGATACCGAGGCTCTTGCGGAAAGATTGAACTCGTCGATGAGAGACTCCAGGCGGTCACGCCTCTCGGCCTTTGTCATATTGGACATCTCCATGACGGACATGATATTGTCCTCCACGGACATCTTCCTGAAGACGGAAGCCTCCTGCGGGAGATAGCCCACGCCCTTCAGAGAGCGCTTGTACATAGGCAAATCCGTAATATCCTCATCATCAAGATATATCCTGCCGCCATTCGGAACAATCTGTCCCGTAATCATATAGAAGCTTGTAGTCTTACCTGCTCCGTTAGGTCCGAGGAATCCCACGATCTCTCCCTGCTGCACCTCCATCGACACACCCTTCACGACAGTCCTCACACCATATTTCTTTACAAGATTTTCACAACGAAGTTTCATCTTTTCTAGTATTTACTTGACATCCAGATCAAAATCCTTGACCAGATTCTCGATTTCCTTATTAGCGGCCATCATCGCCTTCGCCTTGTCTTCCGGCATATAGACCTTTTTCTCAACTTTCTCTTCAGGCAGGACCTGTACGCCGAGCCTTACCCCGGTACTTTCCGTCAGACGCTGAAGTTTTCCCTCAAGTTCACGGAGAAGTTCCTGCTCCACCCAGTTCTTCTGGGCGACATTCTGCACAAAGAACTCCAGGAGCTTGTATGAGCCCTTGTCCGAAACTACCACACCGGTAGATTCCAGAGTGGAATACAGCCTCGGTCTTGACTTGTACTCAGGCGGAAGTTTCTTCCATGCATCCTTGATTTCCTGGTCATCAGGAATCCTTCCGGACAGTCCACGGTTATCCGCCACGACGGTCTCCTTCTCATCAGTTGACTCCTCTATCGCATCCAAGGACAATGAAGCCGCCTTGGAAGCACGTTTTCTTCTCGGAGCCGGCTGAGGGGCCGGACTTTCAGCAGGTGCAGTTTCCGTGACGACAGGTGCCGGGGTCTCCGCAGCAGGCGCCTCATCCTGAGCAACTTGCGGAGTCTGAACTGTCTGAGCCGGCGGCTGGACCTGTGCTTCAGCATTGACAGAAAC
>OHEZ01001420.1_pt1 | contig 10129 bp, 9 predicted proteins | sample 1567391 | NCBI WGS metagenome assembly OHEZ01 (sample SAMEA3879518, study PRJEB24766) | human gut metagenome | biome: human-associated habitat; feature: feces | place: USA | collected 1985/1987
GCAGCAGCCCTCAGCCGTGCTTATTTTTTCAGTTTATTATAGCATATATACTAAAAATATACAATGATTTTTTAGTTTATTATTGAAAAACACAGCAAAAAGGCTCCCCAAACGGAGAGCCTTCGGTTGTAATTTTAACTTAACCCATCTTTTCGAGAGCCGCCATATATTTCGGGTTCGTCGGGATGAACATATAGTTGAGGAAGAGCACCTCATCTATAGCGTTTGTCTTGACGAAGCTCGCAAGATTGACGTCCATCTGTCTCGGGTCTACGACATAGATGGTCTTGTAGTTGTTGCAAAGCCACGGCACAAATGCATTTGCGTAGCTCTCTTTTATAACTACGATGCTGCGGTCGCCCGGTGCGTCGGTGGTTATCTTTGTTACTCCGTGATCGCCGCCGAGGAAGGCAAGATACTTGTTCGAGGATTTAATTTCCGTGTTTATGACCTTGACCTTGTAGTTGCTGCCGAGTGTCGGGTCGGTGTCGGAAGCTATGGCCTCGGTGTGGGTCTTTGGAATGAAATATTCGACATAGTCGGGATGCTTTTCAACCGCCGAGCTCTGTGTTGCCCTGTAAAGCGTGCCGAGGAACGGGGAGAGTTTGCCGGTCTCGAGGGTGTTGATGTCAACGGGAGTGAATCCTGCGGTCTTTGCGAACGCCCTGTATGCATAATATGCGCCGCGAGCCGTCCAGTGGTGATCGCTCCTGAAATACAGATATTCGTTCGTGTGGGCGGCTATCTCCGGATAGGCATCGACGGGAGTTATGCCTTTGAGCTCGCCGTAGATATAGTTGATGCCCTGATACTGCGAATGTGATTTGCCGGAGTTGTACTTCTTGGGAGCGTAGAACTCTATCGAAGTCGGAGCCATGAGGCTGTATACCTTGACGTCGGGCATCTGAGATTTGAGCTTATTGAGCGTCTCGGCATAGACATCCATCTTCTTGTAGACATTTGTGTACTGCTCCATGAGGCGGTTATCGAGGAGGACTATATAATTGTTCGTGTAGACGGTCTCTTTGTCGCCCTCGTTAACTTTAAAAGCGTTTTCCGGTTGGGTGGTTTCGGTGTTTGCCTCGGTCTGAGAGGGGGCGGCGGTGGTCTGCTCGGAGGTGGCGGTGTTGCTCTCCGCCTCATGCGAGAGGGCCTCGCCGTCGCCTACGCCGCCTTTGTTCTGCAAAATGGTGGCGCCGTCGCCGATTTTAAGGAACGAGTAGAAAGCTTTTATCTTGTTGCTTATTTTGACAAGCCCGTTTCTGCCGGGGAACTGGTCGTTGTAGTATTCCTCAAACTTTGAGGCAAAGTCGCCCGAAAAATATGAGCTGATTGATATAGCGGGCTTTTGCGCGAGATTTCTGTTTTCCATCGCCGAAGACTTTTCGTCCTTGTCGAAGAAGCTGTAGAAGCCGACAGAAGCAAAGACTGCCAGAACAACGCTGAAAGAGACGACGGTAAGGATTTTTTGAAGCTTTTTCATTTTATCTTAACGCCTCCTCAGAATCTGAAATACAGGAACGGATTATATGTCGAGCCTGCAAGCGATGCTACGCAGAGTATGAGCATAGCGACATTGAAAACGGTGCCGAATATCGGCGCTGTTACCGGGGCGCGCTGCTTGAGCTTTGCTACGCCCGCCTTGACGAGCTTTGCTACGGGCGCACAGGCGATAGCGGCGATTATGATGAACGGGATGTTGTTGATTATCATTGCGTTCATAACAGGATCGGTGAGCGAGTTGCCCGAAGCGCCGAACGCTACGGAGAACGCCGACTTCATCGCCGAGAAATCCTCGAAGTAGAAGATCATCCAGCCGATGAGCACAACGAACATCGAATACATCCAGCGAATGACTTTCGGTATCTTGTCAAAGAACTTTTTGAGCACGAACTTTTCAAGGCAGAGGAATACGAAATAGTAGAGTCCCCATATCACGAAGTTCCAGCTCGCACCGTGCCAGAGTCCCGTAAGACCCCAGACGATGAAGAGGTTGAGTATTTGACGCGGCAGGCTGACTCTGTTTCCTCCGAGCGGGATATAGACATAATCCCTGAAGAAGGAGCTGAGCGTTATGTGCCATCTGCGCCAAAAGTCGGTTATCGAAGTTGCTATATAAGGATGCTTGAAGTTTTCGGGATAATCGAAGCCGAACATACGCCCGAGTCCGATAGCCATATCGGAATATCCCGAGAAGTCGAAGTATATCTGGAATGCATAGAACAGAACGCCTATCCATACGCTGAGCACCGCCGCATTGTCGACATCCTTGAGCAGCGATTCCGCAAGGGAGCCCGCGTAGTTCGCTATGAGCACCTTCTTGCCGAGGCCGGCCATGAATCTCGTCATGCCGTTTGCAAAGCCGTCTATTGTGATTGTTCTGTGGTCTATCTGTGTGTCGATATCCGAATATCTGACAATCGGTCCCGCTATGAGCTGCGGGAAGAGCGAGACGAACATCAGGAAGTTGATAAACGACTTCTGCGCCTTGACTTCGCCCTTGTAGACGTCGAGAGAGTAGGACATCGTCTGGAATGTGTAGAACGAAATGCCTATCGGCAGAGAGAAGGTCGGAACATGGAGCGAGAGGCGGAATATGCCGTTGAGCGTTGAAACAAAGAATCCGCTGTATTTAAAAGCCGCGAGCAATCCGAGATTGATAATGACCGAAAGCGCTACAAACAGCTTTGTTATCTTTTTGCCTCGGTATTTTTCGATTCCGAGCGACACCGAATAGTCGAGCACGGAGCTGAATATCAGCAGGCACACCCAAACGGGTTCACCCCACGAATAAAATATAAGCGATGCAACGACAAGAATAATATTTTTTGCCTTGTCGTTCTTCATAATAAAATAGAAGAACAGAGTCACGGGAAAGAAAATAAAAAGAAACACGAGACTCGAAAAGACCACTTGACTTCCCCCTTTTTGTGCATATAGTATGTGCATACGGTAACTTATAATATACCTAATTATTATACACATTTTAAGCGGTTTTGCAATTACAAAAGAGTTACAAATAAAGAGCGTCGAGTCTGCGCCGGACAGAAAAAAGAGACACAGCGAAAACTGTGTCTCTTTGGCGCCGACTGTGCGGCAATTTTTTAGAGAATATTGATTATTTGCGGGATAAGCTCCTTGAGGATTTTAATTATAATCTTCGCAATAACCGGAGCGATGACGCTTGTTATCTTTATTATATATCTGGCAACCTCAATTGCTATCTGTATTACGACATACCACTTGCCGAGATAGCGCTGAAGCATATCGGTGTCCATGCCCTTGTAGTTGGGGTCGACGGGGGAGTAGGATGTGTCGGTTTTGACTATCTTGCACTCGTCTATCAGCTCTTCGCTGTCGACGCCGTAGGTCTTGAGAGTGAAAGAGTTCTTCGTAAACTCGACGGTCGAATAGCTCGGCTCTTCGGAGACATATTTAAAATCAAGCCACTCGTAATCGTAATCCTCGATACGGTTCTTGCCGGAAGCGGAGCTCGCGGTAAAGTATACGGTGCCGACGGGATCGACAACTGCGCCGTCCGCATTGTATTTCTGATCCTTGACGGGCTTTGTGTCCTTCATGAAGAAGGAGCGTCCGTAAAGATGCTCGTGACCGGTCAGGCAGACGTCTATCTCAAATCTGTCGATAAGCGCGCTGTATATAGCCGCAAGCAGCTTATTGTCGTCATCTGCGGCGTGGTGTCCCGTTCCGTAGATATCGTGATGCATAACGGCTACGCGCCATGTGGCATCGGGATTCTTGGCGATAGCGTCAAGGGTGAACTGATACTGGTCATAAACATTGAAAATCTGGGTGTTATAGACGATGAAAAGCACATCGCCGTAACGGAACCAGTAGTTCTCGTCAACGTTTGCGGGTGTCGTGCCGCGGTATTCGTTGGGGTTGTTGACATAGAGAGGATATGTCTTGCCTCTGCGGTCGTGGTTGCCGACGGTTGTCGCAAGGGGATAAGATCTGAGCGCCGCGGGGGAGAGCGTACCCGCCCACTCGTTTGCTCTGTCTCCGTGCTGGGTTTGGTCGCCCGCGGAGAGTATAAAGCTGATGTCGCTGTTCTTGTCGAGTGCGGTGCCGAGAGTTTTCTGCCACACATAGGCTTCCTCACGTCCGTCTTCAACGTCGCTGCTGATCTGGATATCGCTGATATAGAGGAGTTTGAATTTCTCGGTGGAGAGAGTTCTGTACATAACGGGACTGCTGAACTTTCCGTTGCTGCCGTAGATATAGTAGTAAACGGTGTTCGGCTCAAGTCCGGTTGCCGTCACTTTATAGATGCTCTGCCCGGTATAGCTGTCGGTCGAGGCCTTGCCTACGAACTCTTTAAACGAGGTCATGTCGGCACTCTTGCCGATTCGAACAACGCCGTTTTTTGCCGTATCATCCGAGTGCCAGCAGAAATTGAGCTGCGTTGCGTCTGCACCCGGGGTGAGCGCGATGAGCGTGTTGTCGTTTCTTACGGTTTCCCAGTAGCTGTCCCATTCCTGCTTCGAGAGCGCATAGTTGCCGTCTGCCGAGGTGCCGATAGCGAGGCAGGAGGCGAGCATGAGCAGCGCAAGCAGAACGGATAGTGTGCGTTTTGCTGTTTTCATTGAAATTCTCCTTCTTGAATTTTTGAGCGATAGTATTATAACATATTTATGTTGATTTTGGTAGATTTTTTTTGATGTTTTTCTACTTTTTTTATAAAAACTATGGAAATATCCGGAAACTGATGTTATAATTTATCGTGGATTTTAAGAATGAAGAGGAATATAAATGAGAGTTATTGTTTTGAAATCAGCGGCACAGGTCGGCGAAGAGGTCGGCAAAATTTTCTGCGATGCGGTCAACGCAAAGCACAATTCGGTTCTCGGGCTTGCAACCGGAGCTTCCCCGATTCCTACATATGAATATATGATTGAGCAGTACCGCGGCGGCAAGGTGAGCTTCAAAGACGTTAAAACCTTTAATCTTGACGAATACTGCGATTTGCCGAAGGCGCACCCGAACAGTTTCTATTCTTTTATGGAAGAGAATCTTTTTTCAAAGGTCGATATAGCACCCGAAAATATAAATTTCCTTGACGGAAACACAGAACCCGTTGCGGAGAGTGCACGGTATGCTCGGGCTATAAAGGCTGCGGGCGGGATAGACATTCAGCTGCTCGGAATCGGCAGAAACGGGCACATCGGCTTCAACGAGCCCGCGGGTGAGTTCACGGACGAGGCTTTTAAGGTCAGGCTTACCGACAGCACTATAGCTGCCAACTCAAAGTATTTCACCGATATCGCCATGCCTCATTACGCCATAACCATGGGTATCGGGTCTATAATGAGAGCGAGAAAAATCATTCTTATTGCAACAGGCGGCAGCAAGGCCGAAGCGATAAAGGCAACTGTGGAGGGAGAAGTAACTCCGCATTGCCCGGCATCGATACTTCAAAAGCATGACGATGTGACCCTGTTTCTTGATGAGGCCGCCGCAAGCTTGCTGACAAAATAATAAGCCGTAATAAAAGAGACCTTCGATACACAAAAGTGCATCGAAGGTCTTGTTACTTATTTCTTGCCGGACTTTTTGAACATCAGAAGCGATATTGATACCATCGTCGCCACTATTACCGTTATTCCGACCGCGGTCACACCCTGCTTTACTCTCGCCGCATTTCGCGTACTTCCGCTGTTCGGGAGAGTGTAGGTCTCGATTTCGCCGTCATAATTTATTACGCTGTCGTTGGCTAATTCCCTTGCCGAAGCAAACTGCTCGGAATTGGAAGTGCCCGCGTTTGTTGTTTTGGATTTTGATTTTGTCGTTTTGTATCTTGTTTTTGTTGCCTTTGATTTTGCTTTTGTTGTTTTAGCTTTAGATTTCGAGCTTGTTTTCGACCTTGAGCCTTTCTTCTTTTTCTTTGTTGTGCTTTCTTTTTTCGCCGATGATTTGTCGGAGCTTGATTTTTTGCCGGCTTTTGTGCTGTCGTCGCGGCTATCAGGTTTCGTACTGTTAGGCTTTGCGGTGTTAGGCTTCGTAATGTTGGGCTTTGTTGTGCCGGAATTTGTGCTTTCCGATTTCGTGCTTTGCTCGGCGGTCGTCTCCGGAGGTGCTATATAGGTGTCTATCTCAAACATTTTTGACGGTATACCGCTGTCGTCGGTGACTCTGACGAAAATTTCGGGGTCGGCGCCGAACGAATATTTTCTGTCTATAAGCGCCTCGCAGGTCATTCCGTCTCCCTCAAACTTTGCGCGCGATTTAACGCTGAACAGCTGCTCGTCATATTCGGCTTTGCCTGTAATATCGATTTTTATCGGGTCGTTGCCGTCGATATATATTTCATAAACTATCGGGCTCTCATCGGTCAGCTCGGCGTAAGAGATATCTCCGCTCATTGCGACATAAAGCGAACCGCTTTCGGTCTTTGTATAATATGTGACGAGCGTGCAAATGCCGTTTCCGCCGTTTTTGTTTTCGCACTGCATCTGAACATTAGCGCTGTGCACCTCGTCGTGCGATACGATACCATCCACAGATATCGCAAGCGTCTGCATTGACAATACAAAAATAAACGTTATTGCAGCCGCTGCCGTACAAAAACGCTTTACCAATCTCGTTATTATCTCCAAAACCGAATCACCGCTTATGCGTAAAATATATTATGGAGAAATTATCACAATTTTGTCGTAAAAGCAATAGCTAAAGTCGATTTTTGTAAAATCAGCACAAAAATGTTTGTGAATATTGCACAAGAGAAATAGCGCCGAAGCTGTGTTTCGCAAATAAAAAAGCTGCGCCCGAGCTCAAAAGAGCCGGACACAGCCAAGTGTCTTGAGTGTTAAATTTTCATCTTTTTCATGGCGACCGAAAGCGCCTTGCAAAGCGCTGTTCCGAGAACGGAGCAGGTGGCCGCCTCGATAAGTCCGTTGATTCCGACAAACGCTGCGGCAAAGGCAAAAACATTTGTCGCGCCGAAGGTCTCCTTGTACTGAAGGATTATCGGAGCGTTGCTGAACAGAAGAAGCAAAGCGGAAGTGAACAGCACCGTATTGAGTATAGGACCCGATATGCTCGCTACAAGATACTGCACAAAGCTTGTTTTATCCTTCGAAGCAACAGCCTTGAAGATAAGCGCGGTCAGCCAGCCCATAAGAATTCTGGGCACAATGCAGACGATTGCGGTGCGCAGGGGACTGACGCTGAAAAGCGCAACGCCGAATGTGCTCATTCCGAAGCACTGGATAAAGCTTGTTATTCCGAATACCGCGCCTAAAAATGCTCCGCCGGCCGGGCCGAGAAGAACGGCGCCGATAACTATCGGTACGGGGATGAACGTTATCTCGATGGCTCCGGACTTGAGATAACCGAGCGGCGTGAACGCCATGACGATTATCAGCGCGGTGAGCAGTGCCGTGAGCACGAGACGCACGAGTTTTTGCCGCGATGCGGCAGACGATGTTTTTGACATGATTTTTTCCTCCTTGCTGTTGCTCCTTTAAGGATGCAGCGCAAATTTTTGAGTCTATATCAAAAGCATTGCTTTTAATATGCGGTTTTATTATTTCCTGTTCTTTTCGTATATTATACGAAGTCCCTTGAGAATAAGCTCGGGGTCATAGATCATCTGATGATTGCAGCTTTTGATTATCTCGCCGGAAAGGCCGCCCGTTGCAACAAAAGATTTGACTTTTTTGCCGAGCTCCCGTTCCATTCTGTCGCAGAGTCCGTCGAGCATGGCGGCGGTGCCGAAAACGACGCCCGACTGCATACAGTCTATCGAATTTGTCCCTATGGCCTTTTTTGGTGTGGAAAGGCTTATTGCCGGGAGCTGAGAAGTTCTTGCGGAAAGCGCCTCGAGCGAAATGCCGACTCCGGGAGCTATGGCGCAGCCGCAGAAGACTCCGTTTTCGTCTATGACATTGATTTTTGTGGCGGTTCCGAGGTCAATGACAAAGCAGGGCAGTTCATAGAGATTGGCTGCCGCCACCGGCGCCCGCCTGCGACGGGTCGTCCGCCAGAATGTTAATGCCTGTTTTAACTCCGGGGCCGAGCACGACGGGGTCGTTCCCGGTTATGCGCTTTGCCGCATGGGCGACAGCGCCGGTGAGCTCCGGAACAACGGAGCTTATAGCGCAGCCGCTGAATTGGTCGAAAGCATAGCCGTGGAGGTCAAAAATGCTCTTGAGCTCAATGGCGTACTGATCCTCCGTGCGCGAGCGGTCTGTGGCGAGTCTCGCAACAAACTTCAGCTCTTCGCCGCTGTATGCGCCGATAGTTAAATTGGTGTTGCCTATGTCAACAGTCAGGAGCAATGCGATCACCTCTCGGAAAGCGTTTGAACTGCTTTAATTATACACTATAAAGTTAAAAAAAGCAAACTTATAATAAATTTCACTGTTTATTTTCCCGTTGCATTATGGTATAATTATTCAAAGAAAGGAATGAGAACCGTTATGCTGTGTACGCTGTGCCCGAGGCGCTGCGGTGTAGACCGCGATGTCAAGCAGGGATATTGTCTGAGTCCGAGTACCGTAAGGCTCGCGCGGGCGGCGCTGCATTTTTGGGAGGAGCCGTGTATCAGCGGCACAAACGGCTCGGGCACCGCGTTCTTCTGCGGCTGCAATCTTAGGTGCGTGTATTGCCAAAACAGCGAGATAAGCGGCGGAGAAGCGGGTATTCCGATGACAGATGACGAGGTCATGCGAACCTTTGACAGGCTCATTGAAAAGGGCGCACACAATCTTAATCTTGTCACCCCGACTCATTATGCCGATTCCGTGGCGCGGATACTCGAAAAATACCGTTCGCCCGTGCCGGTTGTGTATAACTGCGGGGGCTATGAATCATTAGATACTCTCAAAATGCTTGAGGGGCTTGTCGATATATATCTGCCCGATTTCAAATACGCCGACTCCGCTCTTGCGGCGGAATATTCCAACGCGCCCGATTATTTTGAGCGCGCGGGCGAGGCGATAAAAGAGATGAACCGCCAGGTCGGAGTGCTGAAGCTCAACGATGACGGCATAGCCGAACGGGGACTCATTGTGCGCCACCTCGTGCTTCCGGGGGCTGTTTCAAATACTAAGAAAGTACTTCGTTGGATAAAGGAAACCCTGCCCGAGGGAACGGTGGTCAGCCTGATGAGTCAGTATACGCCCTGCGCCAAGGCTGCCGAGCATCCGCCTCTTGACAGGCGCATTTCAAAATACGAATACGAGATAGCGCTCAATACGATGATCGAGCTCGGCTTTGACAACGGCTATGTGCAGAGCCGCCGCTCGGCACAAAAAGATTTTATTCCGGATTTTCAGTCCCTTGAGGGGCTTATATAAATTTAATTTGTTGACCGAAGGGAAGGTTTAATATGACAGGTTTTATCGGAGCGGGCAATATGGCAAACGCCATTATAAAAGGCATGGTATCGTCCGGTGCCCAAGAGGGCAAGGATATAGCGGTCTACGATATTCACCCCGAAAAGCGCGAAAAGGTCGCAGCGGATTACGGAGTCAATGCGATGTCGAGCCTTGAGGAGCTTGTGAGCGAATGCAGCGAGATAGTTGTCGCAATAAAGCCCTATGGCTTTGAAAAGCTGCTCGGCGGACTTGATTCTTTGCTGAAAGAACGCGACCCGCTTATAATCTCCATCGCGGGTAAAACCCTCGAGGCTATTTCGTCTTATCTCGGCTATGAGCCCGCACTCGCGCGCGTTATGCCGAATATAAATGCCACTATAGGCGAGTCCGTCAGCGCATACTGCGCAAACATCCGCGTCACCGCAGAGCAAAAGGCGTTTGTCGCAAAGCTCTGCTCGTCTATCGGTGAGACGGTCGAGCTTGACGAGAAGTTCTTCTCTGCGTTCGGCGTTATCGGAGGCGCAGCGCCCGCGTTCGTTTATATGTTTATCGACGAGCTTGCGCGCGGCGGAGTGAAAATCGGCATGAACAAGCAGGTTGCTCTGAAGGTTGCGGCTCAGACCGTGCTCGGCAGCGCAAAGATGATAGCAGAGAGCGGGGAGCACCCCTATGCGCTTGTGGATAAAGTCTGCTCGCCCGGCGGAACAACTGTCGAGGGCGTTGCGGCGCTCAACGAAAACGGCTTCGCAAATGCCGTTATGCAGGCTGTGACGGCGGCATACGAAAAA
>OHEZ01001429.1_pt1 | contig 10049 bp, 9 predicted proteins | sample 1567391 | NCBI WGS metagenome assembly OHEZ01 (sample SAMEA3879518, study PRJEB24766) | human gut metagenome | biome: human-associated habitat; feature: feces | place: USA | collected 1985/1987
GTCAAGTGCGCGCAGACACAAATCTCGCGATTGAAAAATTTTATTTTTCAATCTTAAATCTCCGTTTCTTTGCTTTGACTGCTTTCTGCAGGATTCGTCATTCCTAACCAGTCATCCTTATATTCTGCGCTAAAACGGGATAATTGTCAACACCTCATTGTGGGACAACACCGGCAATATGGGACATAGAATACTGTCTCATTGTGGAACACCCACGACAGCTTTCACCAGCCGGAACGCCTCTTTGCAGGTGTTCGTCAGATTTTGCATCGCAGCGTCCCGATCCATCGCCTCTTCCAAGCTGACGGCCCTTTTCTGAATGCAAAACGCTGCGTCGATTCCGATCTCATGGCAGGCTGTAAAGCCCTCCTGCAGTGCTCCGGCAAAAGCGATCACCGTACAGCCATGCTTTTTCGCGAGCTTTGCCACGCCTACAGGGGCTTTCCCCATCGCAGTCTGTTCGTCCATCCTGCCCTCTCCGGTAAGGACAAAATCCGCGTCCGCCATCTCGCGTTCCAGCCCGGTCTCTTCCAATACAATCCGGATTCCCGGCTCGAGCCGCGCACCTAAGTAGCTCTGGAATGCAAATCCAAGACCGCCAGCAGCACCCGCACCCGGACAATTTTCATCTGCCTGTAGAAAGTGCTCTTTCGTCAGCTGTGCATAGGAAAAGAGCCATTGATCCATCTGCCGGATGCTCTTTTCATCAGCACCCTTTTGCGGTCCGAATACGCTGCTGCAGCCAAGCTCTCCGCAGAGGGAATTTTCCACGTCACAGGCAACCCGAAACGTGCACTCCTTTAAAACCGGCAGTACATGTCCACTCCGAATTTCCGCAAGATCGGCTAACCCGGCCGCTCCGTTTCGCACCGGATGACCACTTTTATCCAGAAATTCAAATCCAAGCGCCGAAAGCATCCCAACTCCGCCGTCGTTTGTCGCACTGCCGCCGATCCCGACAATAAAATGCCTGCAGCCTTTCCGAATCGCATCCCGGATCAGCTCCCCAACGCCGTAGGTCGTTGTATGTAGCGGATTGCGTTCTTCTTTGGAAAGTAACGGCAGCCCTGCAGCTGCCGCCATTTCTATTACCGCTGTTTTATTTTTTTCCAAAATACCGTAGGACGCTGAAATTTTCCTGCCGAGCGGGTCGCTTACCAGCGCTGTTTCCATGCGTCCGCCCATTCCGGTTGTCAGTGCTTCCACCGTGCCTTCCCCGCCGTCCGCCAGCGGACGCACGACGATCTTAGCGTCCGGGAAAACTGCTTTCACGCCTGCTGCCGCCGCGTTTCCAGCCTCCATCGAAGTCATACTTCCTTTAAAAGAATCGATTGCAATTACTGTTTTCATCCTGGACTCCATCCTGACTGCATTATCCTTTTCTTCGCACCATTTTCTCACAAGCGCTGCCAGTGCTGTTTTTTCATTTTCCATCCTTGCGCCAGATCTATTTTCTTGCCGCCGGCAGCCTTGTCCGAAACAACTGATGCCCGAGCTGTTTTCCATGAAACGGCACCAGTGGATACAGATAGCTTCTGCTGCTCACCGTCCGGTTAAACAACAGAGAAACCGCCAGAATCACGATTCCTCCAACATATCCCCAGACGCCAAAAATTGCCGTCAGCACCAAATTGATAATCCGCATAAATTTCAGCGCATAGCCAAGCTCCAGGCTGTTCTGTGTGTAGTTGGCGACTGCGACGAATGCCATGTACAACATGACCTCACTATTAAACCACCCACTCTTTACGCTGAACTCTCCCAAAACCAACGCCGCCATGACCGACAGCGGTGTACTGAGCATATTCGGGGTGTTGACCGCCGCAAGCTTCAGACCGTCGATTGCAAGCTCCAGCAATAAAAGCTGCCAGATCAGCGGAATATAGACCGTATCCCGCACTGCGATGAACTCAAAGCCTTTGGGAATCCACTGTGGATATTCCATCAACAAAAGAAACGTCGGTGTCAGAAAATACGTTACAATGGCGATCAGCAGGCGCGACAGCCTCAGATACGTTCCCGTGATCGGCGGAAAATAATAATCGTCCGCTTCCTCCAGCACGTCAAACAGGGAGGTCGGTGTGATCAGCGCCGACGGCGAGTTGTCCACCAGAATGATGATATTTCCCTCCAACACCTGTGCCGCCGCGGTGTCCGGACGTTCAGAAAATCGGAACTTCGGAAACGGATTCCACCAACGTCCCTGATACAGGCACTCCGCAAGGCTTTCCTGGTTCAGCGTCAGCGCATCCACCTGCAGGTTCTGAATCCGGTTCCGGATCTTTTCAAGGAACTGCTGATCTACCCGATCCTCCATATAGCACAAAACGATGTCGGTGTGGGACGTTTTTCCTGCCTGCAGCATTTCCATCCTCAGCTGCGTGCTTCGGATCCTGCGGCGGATCAGCGCCGTGTTAAAGACAATGGTTTCCACAAAACCGTCCTTCGAACCGCGCAGCACCTTATCCTTTTCCGGCTCACCGACACTTCGCGCCGGATAGGTTCTGGCATCGATCAAAATGCCCTGCTCATATCCCTCCAACAGCAGGGCGGTCACGCCGGACATCACCTGCCTGCAGATTTCATCCAGATCGTCGCATAGATCGACCTCTCCATAAGGCACAAGCTGCCTGCTCATCTCTGCCGCGTCCTCCGGCATCTGCTCTTTCGTGATTCCGATAAAATGCTGCAGCAGCTTCTGCATCACTTCATCTTTACAGAATCCGTCGATCATATACAAAGCTGCATTTTTCTTCCCGATCTCCACATTTCGGTACAATACGTCAAAGCTTTCCCCAACGCCCAGCTGTCGATCCAGATAGTCTCTGTTCTTCGCCAGATCGCCGCTCACTTTTTTCATCGTCATGGAAATCTTCCTCCCGGACTTTTTGCTTTAGTCTGTCCAAAAGGGTTCTCTTTTATTCTACCTCTGTCTGAAGCTCCTGAAGCATTTTTGCAATCCGCTCCTGCGCCCGGGCGATCGTCTCGTTGACCGTATTCACATGCTCTTTATAATAAGTATCTTTTTCCTGCTGCTTTTGCTGTACATCCGCATTCTCCGAATCCTGCGTTTTGGCTTCCTGTGCCGCCTGCATGTCCTCGCAGGCTTTTGCAGCTTCTGCAATCGCGTCGTCGGTCGTCTTATTGACCGCATCAGTCAAGTTATTTTCATCCGGTGCGGTGGGTGCCGGAACTGTATCAGATGTGGTGTCGAGTGCGACATCGGAAATTGTGTCGGACGCAGGGTGGACTGCAGCCGTAACGGTCATGTTCTGTCCTGCAGCGGGCGCGCCCTGCTCTGTGACTGCCGTATCGTTTTTTTGACTCGCATAGTCCGTTTTTACGATTTCCTGCGATTTTTCCCTGTAGTCATCTGCTTGTCCCTGCGTTTTTTCGGCACGGCTAGGATTTTCTGCATATCCCCACTGCGTTCTTTCTTCGCTGTAGCTGTCTGCGCCCCACTGCCGCATCGCTTCGCTGCGTTTTCCAGCACTATTTCTGCCTGCATTTCCTGTAACCTTAAAGAACATCTGTCCCAGACCATTCTTCAAACCGTCCAGGCTACTCTGTCCTGCACTTCTTGCATGATCTGACTTTAAAGCTGCCAACTGCTGTTTTAACTGCCGAATCTCCTGCTGTTGTTTCTGGAAAATCGTCTGAGCCTCTGCCTTTTTGCGCTTTAATTCTGTTTTCAGGCTGTCCTCCCGGCTCTTCCATTCTGCCAGCCGTGCTGCAGTGTGTTCTTTCTCCTTTGCAAGCGCAAGTTGCTGCGTTTCCAGCTGGACACTCAGATCGTCAGCTTCCGCTTTCAATTCCTGCTGCTCTGCACGCAATTTTTCTGCTTCGGTTTCCAGTTTGACTTTCTCAGTCCTCAGACTTTTCAGCTCTGACAAAGCTTTCTCTTTCTCAGCTTCTAAAACTTCTGTTCTTGCCTGTAATTCGTCCTTTGCCTTCTGCAGCGCTTCAACTTCTGCCTGCTGTCCGGCTTTTTCTGTATTTAAGGTTTCAACTGCCGCTTCCAGCCCGCTCTTTTCTTCCTGCAGCTTGTTCAGCTCGGTCTGCAGTTCTGCTTTTTCTGCGCGCAGACTTTCTGCTTCTGCTTGCAGTGTGCCAAGTTCCGACTCCATCGCATTCTTTTCTTCTTCCAGCTTCTCCGTGCGTTCCTGTTCATCCGAAAGCTGCTGGCTCAGTTTCTGCCGCATCAGGTTTTCCTCTTCCAGCTGCTGCGCATATTCCTGCTGTGCGCGTTCCGCAACCTGGCGTCCCCCTTCTATCTCCGCCTCAACCTCCTGCATGTAGTTCCATACTTCTTCTTTTTGAAATCCGCCGAATAAAACTGTTTTAAATAACTCCTTATTTCCCATCTGCCGATCCCTCTCTATATAAAATAAATTTTTAGTTCGTTAAAAATATATAAGAAGGCTAAGTTTTCTCACATACTCTTACAGTATAGCATACTCAAAACAGAAAAATCTATATGAAGCAGCACAAGATCTTTCCGTTAAAAACTTCTTTTTGCTATTTTAGGTTATCGTTCATCTACACCATTCGCCAAGCTGCATCTTCAATGCTTTCCGCAGCTTCCCATGTGCCTTTATTTTATGTTATACTGTTTTGTAAATACCAGGATCAAAAACAGGAAATCAAAGCGAGGTTATGTATGGATCAGCTGAATGATATGTCCGTTGTGGAACAGCAGTATGCTACTGCAACCAATTTGCAAACGAGAATTACCATTCATGATAAATATTCGACAAACAAGATGGGATTCGGAAACTGGATTTTTTCCAATTATAAAATTGCCCCCGGAATGCGCGTTTTGGAATTAGGCTGCGGGACGGGCGATATGTGGAAAAACAAAGAAGATTTGATCCGTCTGTGTTCCAGGCTGACTCTTTCAGATTTTTCAAAAGCGATGATCGCAGCTGCCAAAAGCAATATCGATGACATAATCGAATATCTTTATTCTCTTTCCAGTATGACGTCGATCACCGGCATTCCCAAACAGGCTATAAAAGATATTTTGATCGCTCATTCTGCAAATGGAATTTTAAATGTGCCAAAAGAATATGGCATGTTTATCGTATCATAGAACAATCGGGAGTTGATTGAGGAGTGATAGATTTATGAATGCAAATGTTGATTTAACAGGTGTTGTGCTTGAAACAGATAGACTAATCATTAGAGAATGGAGTGAAATGGATTTAGAAGACTTTTTTGAGTATGCAAAAGTTGATGGAGTAGGTCAAATGGCTGGATGGAATCCACATACATCAATTCAAGAATCAAAAACCATTTTGGAGATGTTTATTAATGAGAAAATGACCTTTGCTTTAGAATTGAAAGAAAATCATAAGGTAATAGGTTCATTAGGACTTGAAACGCTTAGTCTTTTGTTGCGTGATGAGTATGAGAATTTAGTAGGAAGAGAACTAGGATATGTATTAAGTAAAGAGTATTGGGGAAAAGGTTTAATGCCAGAAGCTGTTAATAGAGTAATTAAATTCTGCTTTGAACAAGAAAATTATGATTACTTAATGTGTAGCCATTTTGTTATAAATAGTCAATCAAAAAGAGTTATTGAAAAAAGTGGTTTCCGCTTTGTAAAGGAAAATACCCAAATTGCAAGAGATGGACATGAGTATATTTCTTTGTATTATGTATTAGATAATCCCTAAAAAAAGAATTAGACAACTTTCAGTTGATATTTCACATATTTTAGGAAATTTAATAACTGTTATATTTAATTATCAAATTCTTCGCAAACCCTTGAAAATACTAAGTTTGTAGCAAGTGAGCTTTCCCTTACTCTTTCCCTTGTGTTATATTCTCACATTGGTTTTCATGAACCTTAATATGGGAAAAAATAAGGGAAAGAAAATTTCATAACACAGTATAACAATAACGACATGGTGAACTGATTGAAATGTTTTCGATATTTAACTCTATAACTGATTATTAAAAGAAAATGGAGATAAGATACGATGAGAACAATTTATGCAGAATACAACATAAATCACGATAGTATTGATGTTTACACAAGTGCCGGATATATGCTTCGCATTGATTGCTGGAAAGCTGAAAAAAATCTAAAAACCACATACGGATCAGAATGTGCGCTTACTTCATTGGCTGTGGATGAGCCTTTGGAATATGCAAGATTATATCTTGAGGGTAATTTACAGATGTGGGTAGATGCAGAAGACTCACTAGAGTTATAATCCTTATCCATATAAATAATATGCAAATATATATCCCATCAATATAGCGAATATACTGAAATAAAAGTATCTTTATAATCAATTTTAACCAAAAGAATATGTTCTTAGAGGAGGTGTCTCCCGAAAGAACATATTCTTCTATTATGGGTAATTATAAATATAGAACATGCTTTTCTTGTGCTACAATTTCTTCACTATGAGTTACAACAATAACTGTTTTTCCCTGTTCACTTAACTCATGCAATATATTCATAACAATCTCACTATTTTTTTTGTCTAAGGAACCAGTTGGTTCGTCTGCTAATACAATCGAACATTTCTTTAGCATTAAACGAGCTAACGCAACTCTCTGCTGTTCGCCACCAGATAATTGATAGACTTTTTTGTTAATTACTTTCTGTAAACCAACTTTTTCAAGAGCTTCATTTATTGAAATATCCGTTCTACCTGATTTTTTTATTATTTCTAGATTTTCTTTTACTGTTTTGTTTTCCAAAAGGGCAAAATTTTGAAATAAAAATCCAACAACTTCTTTGAAATATTTCTGCTTTTTTCCTTTTTTTGCCACATCAAAACCATTCACAATAATAGAACCTTTGTCAGGAGTTTCAATACCTCCAATCATATTAAGTAAAGTACTTTTTCCGCATCCACTTTCGCCACTAATTACCAAAAAACGGCTATCTGGAATTTCCAAATGAAAATTTTTGAACAAAATTTTATCATTATATGCTTTGCATAGATTTTCAATTGTTATCATAAGCAACCTCCTTTTAATGATTTCGGTATGTTTGTTTTTTCAACAATTGTGATATTAAAGAAAATAATTGTAAATTCTATTAGTGCCATAAATGAACTAACAAGAATGCTAATTCCTACTTCAGTCTGTACCGATAATAAAGAATAGATAAGCATACCTACTAATATCACAAAATTTTCCACTACAATCATTTTAAGAAGTGTTTTGTGCCGTTCAAATAAACTATATCCAAAGATTTTCATCAAGGAAATTTTCATTGCATTTTCTCGGAACTCTAGTCTACTTACTGTAACAATAATCATAATATTTAAAAGCAATACAATCGTACAAAGAGAACTTAAAAATCCCACGAGTTTTATTAAAAATGTGTGATTATATAAATACTGTTCATGTACGTTTGTAATTACTAGCTGATAATTTCCAAGCATATCTTCATACTTTTTGCTGATATTTCTTAGCTGTTTTTCATCACATTGAAATAAAACTGCTCCTGCTTTATAGCTTTCAAGATACCCACCATTGACTGCTAAATCTTTGTTTGCCTGATAAATAATTATCGGATTTTTGCTTTTTTCGATACCATTTATTCTACTTGTATCTAAATAGGAAAAGTATTCTGTTTCGCTATACTCTATGTACTGAATATTTAATTGTTGTAAATTATCATGATTTAAAACATGGCTCAAGGAGTCATAGGCTAATTGCTTGTTTTTAGCAAAATATCTATTCTTTGGAATGAAAATAATCAAATCAGAAGATTCATTCTCTACTGCATTTATCTGCTTCGTAAAACCTTGTAACATATCTTTTGCATGATTATTTACATATATCACATCATTTTTATCATTTAAAATATTCAAGCATATTACAGGCTTTAATGTGTTATATTCATTCTTGTATAGTTTATTCCAAAAAGCTTCTTCTTTTTCAGCATTAAAATCAGTAGTCTTTACGGTAAAATAATTTGCATCATAATATTCTTCTAACAAATGTTCATTTGTAAATAGGTTATTATGAATACTACTAATATTAGTGGTAATTGTAAAAACAGCGGCTACCCCTGCTATAAATTTTAACGAATAAATTAAAAAATCCACTCCTCTTTTGTGTGTTGCATTTGCGAATGCCTTTCTAATATCAAAAAAGCAAAAAGAACAATATGGAATAGTGGAAAGAATAATTCCAATGGAATATAAAATTGTGACGAGTCTATTCTCATATGCTCCCGATATATAATTTGACAGCAATATTTTTGCAACAATAAATAATGCAATGTCAAAAGTTACATCGAATAAAGCAGCCTTAAATGCTATGAAACCAGCACTTTCTCCTAAGGAAACTCGTACAACAACCTCTTTTTTTCGCCTAACCACTTCAATTACATTTAGAACAATCATCAATGCAATAATCATACCCCATATAATAAAAATCATGTCCTTTTCCGTAGAATTCCAATATTCTGGATAAGTTAAGCTATATTTTTCTGATAATTTCTGATATGCAGAGATAATATTGTCCTCATTTCCTATGTATGAGATAAAGTTTTCATAACCCACAGAGGTACTTTGCAATTCTGAGAGATTATGAAATTTTACTTTCGTAATTCCGGAAACTAAAGCGGTATATTCTGATTCTTCTATGTTTGCAGTATTTTTTAATGTTTGTCTGATTACTTTATCATCGCCATAAATATGAAGTGTTGAAAGGTATTTATTATTGATTTCATTGTACTGAGAAAAAATATGTACATCATTCTCCGTTGCAGTTTCTGATACATCTTTCAGAAACTGCGACATATCTTCACTAGCAACTTCATAGCGTGATGACGTAAAATATGCTGTAGAAAAGTTCCAAAGCTGATCTTGAAATATTTCAGATTGCATAAGTATTCCAAAAATCAGGAAACAAAACAAACATAAGTTTTTAATTGCTTTCATTTATTTCAACCCCAGATTCCATACTTTATTTGCTTTTTCAAATATCGTAGTCAATATTGTGCTATTTTCATCAACAATCCATTGATCTTCTTGATCTTCAGCTTTTTTGCTACTTGACAACATAATTTGAGTATTCAAATCCTTATAGTCATTAAATAGCACGCCTTGACTTATTCCTTGGTGAAATGGTTTTATCCAAATAATTAGTGCATATCGAACATCTGACTCAGCTATCGCAAGATTTCCATTCCAAAGCAAATAATCAGGGACAGACACACTATACTGGAATCCATCTTTATCTGTGTAAATTTTTACTCCAGATTCTTCTATTTCAGGGAAGTCTTTCTGAAATTCGTTATATGGTTTATAACTCCCGAAGTACCAAAATAAATTATAGCAACAGAACAAAATAACCAAAACAATTCCTATATATTTTATTTTTTTCTTCATTTATATACACTCCACAAAAAAGAGTGGTTGGAATTCCAACCACTCAGCCATTATCCCGAACCTTTGTTTAGTAGCTATTACCGTAGGTAATACTATTTCCTTTATGAGCAACCTCAATTTTAGACCAATTACCTTTACCAACATTTGAACCCGAAAAAGAACCATTTCCATTCTTGACATATGCGTAATGATCTTTAGTTGAATGATATGCGTGTGCATAATCTTCATTAATAGCAAGAGTATTATAACCATAAGTCAAAACACCTTTTCCGCCATCAGATGTAGTGCTCAATTCCCACTTTTTATCAAATGTCTTATTCCCGTTTGTAACAGAAAATGCCATTACTGGAATTGATGAAGAAATTAACATTGCACTAATAGCTACCCCTACAATCACTTTCTTTGCTCTCATAAGTTTTACCTCCTTTGATCTGCTGTATTTCTATTTATATTTTATCAAATATTTTGTATCTAGTCAATCAGTATCTTGACTTATATAGCGTCGAATTGTAAGATATATTCCTTGTAAAATTAACCAAAAGAACAACAGATTTATTGATAATGCTTTTTTAATTACTTCTCCAAAATAAATGATGACAGCCGCACTTGTCAGTATCATCAGTAGGGTAATAACATCCCAACAGTTTTTCTTATATAATTCTATAACCTTTATTTCTATCA
>OHEZ01001434.1_pt1 | contig 9984 bp, 10 predicted proteins | sample 1567391 | NCBI WGS metagenome assembly OHEZ01 (sample SAMEA3879518, study PRJEB24766) | human gut metagenome | biome: human-associated habitat; feature: feces | place: USA | collected 1985/1987
CCATTTAATTTTACTATTTTTGTTTATTGTTTTTTCCCTAATCTCATCATTTATTTTTTCTCTCCTACAAATTCTACCACAGCGTATGGTCTTTCCTCCATATCGCAAAGTTCCACCACGGTACGGCTTGTTTCTTCGGCAATCTTCGGCAAAATAACATCTCCATAAACCGCTGATTTTTTATACTCTACTCGTACCTGTCTGATCCTCATGTCTTCCCGCAGCACTTCCATCGCCATCTGCACATATTGGCAATTATTTACATGATTGTTTGTATCAATATGATACTTGCGTACCGGGAACGTGTCAACCAAAATCGCTTTTTCCGACAGTTTTATTTTTCTCGGAGCATATTCCATCTCAAGCGCCGGTTCCATCCCATATGCTTCCACCTCTTCCTTTCCCGGTTTTGTTGGTCTTCCGGCAGCGAGGTCCATGAACACCCAGATAGAATTGGCATATGCCAGCATTTCCCCTGATTTTGTCTTCATCGAAAAATTCCTCGTCGCATACAGTCCCTTAAAATCAGTTGCCCACGTGCCAGCCTCAATCGCCTCTCCAAGTTCCGGATAACGTTCCACAATAATCTGCCACGCGGAAAGTATCCAGGCTTTCTTCTTCTCTTTCAGATAGTCAATCCCATGTCCGATCTGCTCAGACTGTGCGCTGCTGCAATCTTGAAAATAATTGATGATTCCCGGAAGCGTTATTCTCTTGCTCGTATCACACTCACTGAATCTGATCTGTCCTTCTAACTTATACATCTATTTTTCCTCCGCTATGTAACTTGTCTCCGTCACAATGACGCAACGGTATCTTTGGTCAATCTCCCTTACCTTTTTTCGAAGTGTCCTGCAGATTTCCTTTTGCTTTTCTTTATCATACTGAAATGGAACGAGCATATCAAAGATCAAATTCACCTGCTCATCTCCATCCACCATACGAAAATCATGGATACTCACCTGCGGATCGATTGCTCTCACCGCCTCTTCCAATTTCCTTTTTGCATATAAAACACGCTCGTCTTTCATCTCAATCGGATCCATATGAATGACCAAAAACACACCAAGCTCTTTTGTAGCTTCCCTCTCAATACGGTCGATGATCTCATGAGAGACTTCGATATCCACATCATTTGCCACCTCGGCATGCAGCGAAGCCATACTTCTTCCCGGACCATAATTATGTACAATCAAATCATGTGTCCCAAGGATTCCTTCATGGGATTCCACAAATTTTGTTATCTCTTCATACACATCTTTTGGAACTGCCTGACCAAGCAATGGCTCCAACGTATCTTTTGCGATCCCTACTCCTGCCCACATAACAACAAGAGACACGCCGATTCCTACAATCCCATCAATATTCCAGCCCGAAAACTGAAATACCAGCAATGAGACAACCGTCGCAGATGTTGTGATCACATCGCCCATCGCATCCGCTGCCGTTGCAAGCATCACATTTGAATGAATCCTCGTTCCAAGCTTCTTATTGAACATCCCAAGCCAAAGCTTAATCCCGATGGACAACAATAAAACAATGACAGATACCAGATTAAATTCTATCTCCTGTGGATGTTTTATCTTTCCAACTGCATCTTTAAAAAAAGTAAACCCAACCTGCAACACCAAAAACGCGACAACCAAAGCCGCAATATACTCCATCCTTCCGTGTCCGAACGGATGCTCCTTGTCTGCCGGCTTACTCGCAATCTTGACTCCGATAAAGCTGATGATCGATGAACCTGCATCAGATAAGTTGTTAAATGCATCTGCGATAACAGAGATACTATGTATCATCATCCCAATTGTTATCTTCATCAAAAACAATAAAACGTTGCAAAAGATGCCTACCATACTCGCCAGAATTCCATAGCCAGTACGCACAGACACCTTTTCTGTCTTTTCATAATCCTTCACAAAATGTTTTACTAAAAATTCAGTCATGAATTCCTCCAATCACAACTTTGCCTATCATTGAAAGAAGAACCATTTAATCTTGAATTTTGTGCCGGCGGTCACCATCTCATATTCTTCTTCATCCAGTACTTCTTTCAATTCTTCTTTTCCCTCTTCCGGCACAACCGCATTTACCGCATCGATAAAACAGAGATTCGGGTAAAGCACACACCACCAGTTCTGTCCTTTTGCCTCCCCGATCTCAATTCGGAGTGCTTCATATTCCCCCTGTGGGAATGTCACATCTCCGTATGTCTTATCCGGGAAATAGCAGGTCGTAACCTTTGCCTTTACCGGATAGTCATATCCGGCTTCTTCAATGGTCCGTGCAGCCACTTCTTCAATCTCATCCGTATGTGTTCTCGCCCACGCCTTCGTCGTCTCCACACCATCCGAATATGGCAGATCTTCTTTCATATATGCAATGATTTCTCCTTTTACTTTCATCTTCAGTTCTTGATCTTCCTCGCTGTCGCTATTTGCAAGCACATGGAAACGAAATACTTCTTTCGCCATCCTCTTTTGAACACTTGCAATCTTTGCCTGTGCAAGCATTCCCTTCTTCTCTGCGGTTACTCCTGTCACAAGAACTGCAAACACAATCGCTGCCGCTGCACAAATCATCTTCTTTTTCTCATATATCCATCTCATAAATATGTACCTCCTGTTTGATAATCGGAGTTTTCACATATTTTTCTGAGATTATACAAATATTCTATTTTTTTGTGCGAATCGTATCAATCACAGCTGCCACTTGATTGTCTATGTGGCGGCTCACCGCTTTCATCGCCTCTTCTTTGTCACGCTTTTCAATTGTCTCGATAATTCTCTCATGTTCTGCAAGAAGAGTCTCATGCGCATCTTCTCTTTTTAAGTATTCCACACGATAACGGTACATCTGCTCTCTCAAATTATATAAAAGCTGAATCAGTCTCTCGTTGTCTGTTGTCCGGTAAATGATATCATGGAATTTCACATCGGCTTCCGCAAATCTCGTAACATCCTCACAGTCCAATGTCTCTTTAAATTCCTGCGCCGCTTTTTTTAATTCTTCAATCTCCTCTTCTTTGATCTTGTCGCACGCAAGTCTTACCGCCAGCTCTTCCAGCGCCTCTCTCACTTCCAAAACATCCCGCAGGCTCTTTTCGGTAATATCCGCCACCTCTGCCCCTTTTCTTGGAATCATCAGCACAAGCCCCTCAAGTTCCAGCTTTCGGATTGCCTCCCGAATCGGAGTACGGCTCACCCCTAATTTGTTTGCAAGCTGAATCTCCATCAGGCGCTCTCCCGGTTTCAATTCTCCACGCAAAATCGCCTGACGCAGTGTATTAAATACAACATCGCGAAGCGGTAAATATTCATTCATATTCACTTCAAAATTTGTATCCATCTTTTTATCTCCTTTTTGTATTGTGTACATTTGCCAAATAGACCTGCTTTGCAATCTGCAGCTCTTTGATCTTCCTCTGCGCTTTCTTTGCTGTCTGCCGGTCTTCAAAAATTCCAAACACCGTCGGTCCGCTGCCGCTCATCATGGCGTTAAGCGCCCCCTGTTCCTTCATCACGTTTTTAATCCTGTCGATCACCGGATAGGCATCTACCGTAACTTGTTCGAGCACATTCCCCATCGATGATGCGACTGCTCTCAAATCCTGGTTTTCAAGTCCGGTAATCAGACCGTCTATATCTGGATGCTCTGTGATCGTAAGTGCATCTAATTTCTCATAGACCGTGCGGGTTGACACACTGATTCCAGGCTTTGCGATCAAAATATAGCACTTTGGCAGCGGTGAAAGTCGTGTGAGTTCTTCTCCGATTCCTTCTGCAAGCACCGTTCCGCGCATAATACAGTACGGAACATCTGCCCCTAATTTTACACCTCGTTCCATCAAATCCATTTCACTGAGTCCAAGTGAAAACATACGGTTCATTCCGACAAGAACCGCCGCCGCGTTCGAGCTCCCCCCTGCAAGTCCTGCTGCCACCGGGATATGCTTGTCCAATGTAATATGGACACCATCCCGGATCTCAAACTCGTCCATCAGCATCTTTGCCGCTTTATATGCAATATTCCCCTCATCATTCGGCAGAAAATACAAGTTGGATTCCAGCGTAATTCCCGGTGTCTCTGTTCGTTGTATCGTAATATTATCATACAGATAAATTGTCTGCATCACCATGCGGACATCATGATACCCATTCTCTCTTCTTCCAAGTACATCCAGCCCCAGATTGATTTTTGCAAGAGCTTTTAGCTGTTGTATATTCCCCATCACGTTCTCCTTTCACATCTCACTTCCCATCCCGGCAGAGTTTCCACCGGGACAGTGTTTTTTGTATACATAATACCTATAGTATACTCATATTTTCTTTGAAAATCAATATCCGGTCTCCCGGTTTTATCATTTCATCGGTCATCTCGTTCACTTCCATAATGCCTTCTTTTGTCGTGCTATAACGTTTTGCGAGTGTCCAAAGGTCATCTCCTTCTTTTACAATATAACCAACAATCCCCGGTCTCTTTTCCAGCTCTTCCATCGAAATTTTTTCCATTTTCAAATCCGTGATGACATCAGCCTTCACTGATTTTCGCAAAAAACTGTGAAACGCAAGCACTGCTTTCACCTCCACACTGTCGCCTCCCATAAGAGAAACACTCAGCTGCTCCAGTGCACTTGTAATGTCGCAGTGCATATCCATTTCCGATTCATTGCTCTCAACTAAATAAGAAAACGGAACCATTCCCTGCCACGTGTCGAATGGAACTTCGTCGTCTGGCTTCACAAATAAAAAGCTGACATGGAGTACACCGTCAATCTGAACCCCTTCCTCAGTCACCTCTGTGCGGTCAATCTGCACCCTTCCGCTGCTATGACAAATCTGTAGAATATCATCTTTTAACTCCGGCAAAGACAGCTGCTCTGCTATCTTACATTTCGAGTGATTCTGCATCAGCAGCTCTTCATAGGAAGCTTCTTTTGTCTCTAGTCTGCAATGTTGCTCCAAAGAATATACATCTTCCAAAAAATCTATGTTTTCTTCCTGATAAATGGCAATTTTTAACTCTAACGTCCCCTCAATTCCAAGCGTGCGCATCTCTCCGTCTTCATCCATCCGGATATCCACGTTGATATCTTCCAGATTCGCGTTCAGATGATGATACATCGCTTCATCGACTCCATAGCACTCCACTCTTCCCTCATACGGGATCGTCTGCCCAATCCAGTCTATTTTCCCATCCGGCGATTCATAGAAACAAAATGCCAGCAGTTCTCCGGAAAGCAGCAATTCGTCCGCCCCAAGTTTCGTATCTAGTTTTCGGTTCGAAATATCTGTCCAAAGCACTGTCCCAATCGTCTCTTTCGTTCCCGGAAGCGTCAGTTCTTCTTTAATCCGGTATGTATCTTTCTTTGACGTATGAAGAGTTAAAAGTTCCATTGCTTTTTTCTTTTTATAAAGTGGCATTTCACTTTCCACATCGACTGTAATGTCCTCATCAACCTGCATTTGAGGACTGATTAAAAGCTCAATCATTGCTTTGATATTCAATTTTCTCGAATGAATCATTGTTGCAGTAAAATCTACCCTTGTATTTTGAACAACAAATTCTCCGTCTGTCCCCTCATCCGCATACACCATCTCCTCAAACGGAATTTTTCCTTCCATGGATGTCAGTGACGGTTCTGCTCCTTCTGTCACATACAGTATCTGAAAATACAGTTTTCCCGTAACTCTGACGTAATTTTCCACCGGTCTTACATCCTCGATTTTCACCGTGCCCTCTCCCGCAACGACTCGCTGCACATCATTTTTTGTATCCGGCACATTAAAATCATCGTCTACCAGAAATTGATCCACCATTTTTTTGCCGACCTGATTTGCATGAATTTGTTTTTTTACTAATTCCATTGCCTCTCTCCTTTACTCAAACACCACATTTTTGTCGATAAATTGCATTTTCACTGCCACATACGGAAATGTCTTTGCCTCCACAATTTTTTCTTCCTTTGACGGTCCGATCAGATTCGTATGTATATAAATGGCATTCTCTGTCTCATAACATTCTTTCACCTCAATGCTGTAACCGCTCGTCTTCTGTTCTCCATACCCCCGTGCAATATAGAGTGCATCTTTGTCCGCATACGTAATCTTAAACGGTCCGGACTTTTTTTCTTCAATCTGTGTCAGAAACTCCTCCGGAATTTTTTCTTCTTCCAGTACAGTGATCTCTACATCTCTGATTTTTTCCGTATTCATCTTCTTTACAGAACAGCCCTGACATAACATAAGCAGGCAGACACATAACATAACTGATGCTAATTTTCTCACATGCATCCCTCGTCTATCTTCTCCCTATATACATACACCTGAACGTCTTCAAAAATGACTGTTTTTTTCAAAAATATTGCCTTTATTTCTGCACTTTAGTATAATGAGAAAAACAGGAATCAATAAAAAAGGGGACATCACTATGAATTTTGAAACTGCTGAAGTGACTTATGAAAAGCCACATCGTCTGTCCGGGATTTTGCTTCATCCCACATCTTGCCCATCTCCATATGGAATCGGAGATTTGGGACAGGATGCCTATGATTTTGTGGATTTTCTTGAAAAATCAGGACAACACCTATGGCAGATCCTCCCACTTACGCCGACCGGTTTTGGGGATTCGCCGTATCAAAGCTTTTCAGCATTTGCAGGACAGCCGTTGCTGATCAGTCCTGCACATTTAAAAGAACTCGGACTCTTAGAGGAAGCAGAACTTTCCGACTGCCCGCGCGGAGACGGACACCATGTTGACTATGGGACGATCATCCCTTGGAAATTCAAGATTTTAGCATCTGCATTTTCACGTTTTCTCCATACCTCCGACAAGATGTTATTGGAAGAATACGATGCGTTTTATAATGCCAACCAGTTTTGGCTTGATGACTATGCACTTTTCATGGCTTGCAAAGCAATGCATGACGGAAAGGACTGGCTTTCCTGGGAAGAAGCATACCGCAGACCGACCGACAGTCTGAAGAAAGAACTGAAAAAGCAGCTTTCTAACGAGATACAATACCATTACTTTGTTCAATTTCTATTTTTTAAAGAATGGTATGCACTAAAAAAATATGCAAACGAAAAGGATATACAGATCATCGGCGACATCCCAATTTTTGTCTCTTTGGACAGCGCCGATGCCTGGGCAAATCAACATTTGTTCCAACTGGATTCAAAAGGTTATCCGACTTCAGTCGCCGGTGTCCCGCCGGATTATTTTTCGACAACCGGACAGCTTTGGGGCAATCCGCTCTACAACTGGGATGCCCATAAAAAAGAGGGCTACAAATGGTGGATTTCCAGAATCCGCAACCAACTGGATCTTTTAGATTACTTAAGAATCGATCATTTCCGTGGGTTTGAAGCTTATTGGGCAGTTCCCTTCGGAGAGGAGACCGCAATCAACGGTACCTGGAAGCACGGCCCGAAAGAAGATCTCTTCCTCGCCATAGAAAAGGCGCTTGGAAAAAATCTTCCGATCATTGCCGAAGATCTTGGTGTCATCACACCTGAAGTCGAAAAACTCCGTGATCAATTCCATTTTCCTGGTATGAAAGTCCTACAGTTTGCCTTCGAATCGACTGAGGAAAGTACATTTCTTCCTCATCAGTTCACTACAACAAACTGTGTGTGCTATACAGGGACACACGACAACGACACCAGCGCAGGCTGGTATCAGACTGCAAGCGAATATTCCAGAGACAAAGTCCGCCGCTATATGAACACGGACGCAAGCAGTATCCATTTTGACTTTATCCGCACCTGCCTTGGCTCGATTGCAGCTTATGCGGTCTTTCCATTACAAGATGTTCTCGGCGTTGGAAAAGAGGGTCGTATGAACTGTCCGGGTGTGGCAGATGGAAATTGGGCATGGCGTTACCAAAAAGAGGCGTTGTCGGACAGTCTCGCCGAAGCGCTTTGTTCTGTGACTCGTCTATATGGACGATAATTAATAGAAGGGAACTTAGATTTTATGATACGTTTTATTTTTGTAGTAATTTTTCTGATTACTTATCTGATTTTGTCCATTCCGGTCTTTTTCATAGAGTGGCTAATCGGAAAATGTAACCGAAATGCAAGAGATTACAGCTCACTTCGGATTGTGCAATGGGGATTCAAAATAATTTTAAAGATTACCGGTGTGAAAGTGACGGTGATCGGGGAAGAGAATGTTCCTGATGAACCCGTTCTTTTTATCGGAAATCACAGAAGTTTCTTTGATATTCTGCTGACTTATGTACTCTGCCCCGATGTCACCGGTTATGTTGCAAAGAAAGAAATGGAATCCATTCCTCTGTTATCAATATGGATGCGTTATCTTCATTGTCTCTTCCTTGACCGTAAAAATATTAAAGAGGGAATGAAAACAATTCTTTTGGCAATAGAAGAAATGAAAAATGGGATTTCTATCTGCATTTTCCCGGAAGGAACAAGAAATCGAAATGAAAGTGAACTCGATCTGCTTCCGTTCCATGAAGGAAGTTTTAAGATTGCAACCAAGGCTGGATGTCCAATTGTACCGATTGCCATTCACAATTCAGCCGGAATTTTTGAAGCGCAGTTTCCGAAAATGCGACCGGCAAAAGTAATAGTAGAATATGGCGAGCCGATTTATCCGGATAAACTGGATAAAGAAGAGAAAAGACATATTGGTGCATATACGCAGAATGTGATTTTGGAAATGTTAAAAGAAATGAATCAATGAAAATAATAAGATTATCAAAAAAAAACTCTGGCTAAAAGGTCAGGGTTCTTTTTTTTTGCTCTTTGGCATACATTATTGGTAAGTCGGCGAAGGAAGGGCAAAATGAGGCAAAAAATCTATACAGGAGTGTTATTGTGGTCGGTTGTTATCATTTTATTAGCGCTATCCGGCTGTTCGATTGAAAAAGTAAGTGCACAAAAACAAGATAAAATCGAATACACCATTTTAAAAGAGGCGGAATTTCCGGAAAAAGTGCAGGAGTTGATAGAGAAAAATAAAACAAAAGAGTTTCAGCTTACTTATCAGGAACAGGGAAATTTGTATCTGATAAAGGGGTATGGAGAGCAGAAAACAGGCGGTTACAGTATCCGGATTGAGGATGTTTCTCTTTGGGAGAATGCCATACATGTACAGACTATGCTGATTGGACCCAAAGAAGAAAATTTAAAAGATGAACCGTCCTATCCGTATCTGGTTATTCGGATGGAATACAGGGATGAACCGGTTATTTTTGAGTAAAGTAAAAGCAGAAATAATAAAAAGAGATAGAAAAGAGGGTATAATGTGGAACTGATTACAAAACGAGTACATACAATGCGGACGAAATGTGAAGCAGTAAGTCAGGTTACGTTTGATGAAGATTTGAATGTACCGGATGTAAAACCGGATGTGGGACGTATGATACAAAAGAAAGGAGAAATCCAGATAGACGAAATGCAGGTATCAGACGGGCATGTCTTTTTTAACGGAGCACTATTGGTGGCTCTTTTGTATGTCAGTGACAGTATGGAACGAAAGATCCAAAGTCTGCTCGGCACACTGCCGATTGCAGAAACCATGCATTTGGAAGATTTGCAAAGTGGGCAGAAAGTAAAACTTGAATGGGAACTTGAGGACTTGAGTGTCCAGCTGATTCATTCCAGAAAATTAAATATTAAGGCATTGATTACATTTACTGCAAGGGTGGAAGAACTTGAAGAAATTCTTCTGCCGGCAGGAGTGGAAACCCCTGAGATTTCCCAGAAAAAAGAAGAAATTCCGGTAATGGGAATCTGTATACATAAAAAAGACACCATGCGGGTAAAAGAAGAAATTTCCCTTGCTTCGAATAAGCCTAATATTCATGAACTTTTATGGGATACTGTTGAAATAAGAGGTGTGGACATTCGTGCAAAAAGTGATAGAATTGCAGTAAAGGGAGAATTATTTTTATTTGTACTTTACCGAGGAGAAGATGATAACTACTCTCTTCAATGGCTCGAACATTCCATTCCG
>OHEZ01001439.1_pt1 | contig 9960 bp, 6 predicted proteins | sample 1567391 | NCBI WGS metagenome assembly OHEZ01 (sample SAMEA3879518, study PRJEB24766) | human gut metagenome | biome: human-associated habitat; feature: feces | place: USA | collected 1985/1987
TCGGCATCTTCCCTTTATACACATAATCTCTCAATCCCTTAGGCTCCATCGCCTTTACGCCTATGACTCCAGAAGTACAAGCGGTCTTGAATCCGATTTCCGTTCCCCATAAAGATTCCGCATCCCGGCCGTTATCCATTCCGAAAATCTTTTCATAAAGATGGATTGGACGACGGATCTGAGTCAAATCGAATGGAATAAACCCTATCGTCGTATTGGTTTGGCCAATGCTATAGATATAACCCAGAATTTGTGGACTACTGTATTTCTTCGAAATTCTGATAAGTATTTTCGTCCAAGTCTGGGTATCGATATTTATTATCCCATCCTTATTCGTATTGAAAGGATTGAATCCTGCCAATGGCATATTCTCATCATACACCCTATGGTCATAATAATGTGAGAGCCATTGACCATTCCACGTATTAATCTGATTTCCTTTGAGTTTGGAAGTTTCATTGAGACATTTCCGGTACTGGCCCCACCCCTTGAAAATATCCATAAGAATCTCCTTTTTGCTAAAAAGTATTGAAAAGCCACCCTGCACGCCGACACCAAGCGCATCACCAATCCAAGAAGCATATATTTCTTCCTGAGAAGAAGACAATCTCATATCCGTCACTTGACCGGATGTTGTGGCAGCCACATCCAGGGACGGATAACCACGCGCAATGCTGGCATCAGCATCACTCTCCTCAATCTTCTTGATCAATTTATCAAAACGGCTTTTTCTCTGCTCAGGTGTTTCATATGGCTTTTTCCCGTTTATCATATCATCCCAACTCAATTTTGGATTTTCCAAAGGGGAATTGCCTGCGGTCATCATATACTTGTTCTGATCAAAAAACAAGGGATAGAACTGCTCCAAAAAGAATGTCCTGGCATCATAGCCGGTGCCATATTCTTCATTGTAAGCATCCAAAAACATCTTTCCTATATTTGACGTTATCATAATCTACAGTATTTCAAACGATTGATAATATTCAGTTTTACACATGGCCGGCAACAACCCTTTTTCATTGTCATATCCTTTGTTCGGAACAACAAACGGACGTGTCCCCTTGTCAAGCTGCTCAAGTTTTCTATGCGCCATGGAATGATAGCTCACAGGAATCTCCATTTCAATTCTCTCCAAGCCATTGGCTGACAGATATCTCTCTTTATCTTCCTCAGTAATGCAGACAGCAGAGTTGATATCAAGCGCCTCTAGCAGAGCTGATTTCGGATAATGACAAAGAGCCTTCAGCAACCACGTTCCACCAGAGAAGGCAACTCCGGCATAATCAATATTATGAAAATCAATGTCAGGGTAAACCTTATCTATCATTTCCTGAACATGACATTCCTCCATAATTCCGCCATCACTCGGCAAAACACCGAAAGTAGCCTTCAGCACATCCAGACTATATGGAAGAGCATCATTTTCATCCTCAGAAGGAGCAATGACATATATCGGCTTATAATGTCCAATAGTATTCCTTGTACGCTTTCTGTTAATTCGTCCAAAGCGTTGGGTAAGGGCATCAATAGGAGCACACTCAGTAATCATCACATCGAAACTGATGTCAAGACTTACCTCCACCACCTGGGTTGAGACAACGATACATGGGACATTTTCCAGTTTATTGAAATCTTCACGTAAATCCGTTTCCAATCTTGCCCTGTCCATTCGCTTGAATCTGCTGTGGACAAGCATCTTTTCCACCTCCGGGTACAAGTATTCTACCGTCTCATAAAGTTCCTGGGCCCTTTTCACCTGATTACATACAATGAGAAGTTTAGAATTACGTTCCACAGCTGAAGCTATTACATCATAAGCCTCCTCAATGTCATCAAGTTTATATACCTTATGCCGATTGAATGTTTGGAGAGTCTGAGCACCAAGCTTAATCTCATAAACAGATTCTGGTCCTCCCAACAATTCCAATATCTTTTCATACAGAACAGTCGGCATAGTTGCAGTACCGACATGTATCCGGCAATCCAAAGCGACAAGAATCTCTATAATGCGAAGGACAATCGACTGCATGACATCTGAATAAGTATGTATCTCATCAAGAATCACATCGCAACCACGCAAATCCAAAGCCATCGCCTCGTATCCTTTGATTCCAAAGACGATTGAGGCCATCTGATGAGGAGTTAGTACTTTTACAGACGCGCCGACATGTCGCTGCATGATACTCTCCTCCACTTTATTATCTTTCACTTTCAGATTAGAGGCAGCATGAAGCAAGTATACCTGCGCATCCGTATCAGACAAGTCAGACTTGATCCGGTCGTACATTGCATTGATAGAAGCCTGAAAAGGTAATGTGTAGAAAACCCTTCCCCGGCAACGCCTCAGCAGAAAATCTGTTTTCCCCGCACCGGTAGGGGCCGTCACCAATGTATGTTTGCTCGAATTGTCAGCAGAAATCATTGACAATGGATAAAGTTCATTCCTTCTGTCGTAAAAAGACATATCCGGCTTGATGAACAGTTTGTCCAATGGCATTTCAAACTCGGTTTCCATCGCTGAGGCCATATGGTCAGCCGCCATCAGCAAGCCCCTCCATTCCGAGCACCCTTTGCTTTTATTTTCGCAATAATCAATGACATAGCCATAGTTTTCCTCAGCCTCTTCCAGTGAGACCACATGCGTTTTCATTCCAAGGCTTTCAAGGATTTCCAATGCAATGTGGCTCCAATCTTCGAATCCGCGTGAATGTTCCCCAAAGCAATCCATATTATCATCCAAATCCAAAATCCCCAATTCCCGCACATCCTTATACATAGATTTGTGATGAGCAACCACCATGTCAATGACAGCATTCCGATGTTCCGCCTTTACCAACGAGATAAAGAACAACGATGCTATTTCGTGACGGAAAACAGCACCAGGCCTCTTACTGTCTGGGGAGGCTATCGATTGCTGAAACAATGGACTCGTCTTACCTATGTCGTGCAGTAATGCTCCCTCTACCGCTATTTCCTCATCAAGACACTGGTGATTAGCCACAACACGAGCTATATCAGCAACATTCTTGAGATGCTGATACAGACAGATGCGTCCGTTCTGCTCACTCTTGGCCAATATTTCCTGATGGATATTCATATAACTCCGACAATTACAGCAACGCCTGCCCGTTGAACTCTATCCACCCCAACATCGGTCTATTGTCATCAAAGCGATTATACCCCACAAGAAAAGACTGTTCAGAATCACCAAAACGCAATTCAAAACCAGGCAATTGACCGAACTGTTCTTCCTCCATTACACTGATTTCTGATTCCGGCAATAATATATCCTCATTGCGGCACACACAGACATGTTGCCTGGAGGCAATGACAGCATCTTCCTCTTTTTCAAAGGCAAGAGACAAAACCGGGTGCAAGAGGACCGAACGCTTCAATATGGAACGTCCCCTGATAAATGTCCTGTTCTTATATTCCCAGCCCCTTGTCTGTGTCACTTCCTGCTGGGAATCCATCGAATCATACTTCAGCTTGTGTCTGAGAATCTTATGAATCCCTGAAACTTCCAGCAACTCAGGGAACAGTTTCTTTTCTATACCTTCTATAATGGAAGGCGTCAGGAACTGCTGGCTGAATGTTTCTCCATCGCGGACGGCAGTCCATGGCTTTATAAACCCGAACAGCCCCTTATATGTCACGACATACATGATAATGCTCCTTCTTTGTTAATAAATCGCCCCGAACCCAATACCGGTACAGTTGCCGATGCCTACGTGCCAGGCAAACAGTTTCGTCTCAGGTTTCGCCTTGATGACAACCGGGCAAAGACTCGCCTTGTTACCCACGCCCCTGTAACATATGAATTTGAATTTCTTCCTTTCATAAGACATGTCAAAACGTATATCCAAAGTATCGTCTTCAGGCAATCCCGCTTCTCTCATTTTAGCCTCCAGCGTTTCTTTCAGCAACATACCGGCCTGCTCATCATTGTAAGTAAATTGTTTGATACTGCCGTCCTCCATCTTCCTTTTTATGAAAATGGGACTCGCACAATAGAACAGCTCGCGATTTTCCAATGACGGAGTATCGTCAATGTCAATGCTTGTCACCGACATGCCGCAAAACATAAGAGGATTCTCCAAAATAGTCTTGATGACCTTCCGCATCGTATCATCATCGTAGAAACTGAGAAACATTGTCGCACCTTCGGGAAAATCCAAAGCGTCCGACACTTTCCTTCCACCTTGCAGCCACGAAAAGGAATAAAGAGAAATCCTGTCATGGATCGAATTTTCTCCAATCCATTTATGAATGGTTCCTACCAACTTTTGCTGGTAGTTGAAAGGGACCAAACTGGTATTTTTTGTCGTTGAAATGTGAATTCTCATTATATCTTTGTTTTTCTTTCAGAATAAATTCGCACGAAAAATATAGCCGCACAAAAAAACGAATGCTGCCAATCAGATCCTGTTTTTGTGCAAAGGTTATCAGTCAACCATAAAGGTACAAAACCCTTCCAAGAAAAGCAAGGCAGTAATGCAACTATGTGGACACCCTCCGCCACGAGAATTAGGACATTACAGCAGGCGCCATTTGCTGATTTCGCGGCTGAGGACCTCGTTCAGAGGAGTCATGGACGGGCGGGAGGAGGAGGGTTTGAAGAGGCGGAAGAAACTTGAGGATGTGGATGCTGCTGAAGAATCAGAAGCATCGAGATTGTCTATCCAGGCGCGGTATTTCATGGCATCGGGCGAGCCGAGGTCGATGAGATGACGGATATTGCTGAGGCAGAGGCGCTCCAGGAGGGCATGGAAACGGGGGCCGTGATTCGGCTCCTTGAGGTGACATAGTTCGTGGAGGAGTACGTAGTCGCAGAGGGGTTCTGGAAGACGGATTAGATTGAGGTTCAGATTGATGTTGCCGGCACGGGAACAGCTTCCCCAGTTGGAAGAATTGTGCTTGATGGTCACCTTGTGGAAATGGAATCCATACTGGTCGGAAAAATACGAAAGCTTCTGAGGCAGAAGGATTTTCGCTTCCTCACGAAGCACCTCGGCAAGGACATCCCGAAGGGCCTTCTGAGGGATAACAGACGAAGGATCCACACCATCATTGACCTGAGCCAATGGAGGCAGCTGGAAACCGGCGGGAACTTCGATGATACGGATATGTGTGGGATTGTCGAGGCTGAGCCACAGACGGCCGCTGTCCTGAGGATTGTCAATGACAGACGTGCGGATCCTGAAACTCAGTTTTCCAGCCGAAGCCGCAGAAGGCAAGACTGGCGAAACCTCTCCGGAAGGACGGAAAACAATCTGGGACAAGAGGGTACGCATGACGAAGCCATCATGAATCTGCGCACTGGCATTGACCTTTTCCTGCTTCCTCAACGCCTCACGAACCCAGTCCCGGCGGGTATTGAGATAATCAATGCCATCCTGCAGGGTGCGGGAATACGGGACGGTTACAGAAATGCGGCAGCCTGTCCGCCCCTCAGAAGCACGGACACGGATACTGATAGAACGGCTGCGGGAATTCTTCCGGACCATTATCGGCCCGAACTCCCTATCTGTAAAAATCCTGTTCAGAATCATCGCCAAATCACTCTGTGGCATTGGACTGGAGAACCGATACCGCCTGTCCGACAGACAAGGCATCCTCCACACGGAAACCACCGGTACGAGTCCTGCGCAAGCTGTCAAGATGGGCACCGGAGCCGAGAGCCTCACCGAGGTCACGAGCCAAAGCCCTGACATAAGTACCTTTGGAGCATGCGACACGGATGTCCGCATGAGGCAGCCCCAGCGAACTATTGTCAGTCACGTTGATACGGCTGTTGCGGAGATTCACCGAGCCGTCGGCATTGAGAAGCCCCGTGTCGCACTGTTCGAGACTGTCGGCAGGAATGCCGTCAGGACAGAAACGGATAAGGTCAATGTCAATGATATTGATGAGTTGCTTGCTTAGCGTCTCCACGGCTGAATGGTCGAAGCCGACAGCCTGACCTTCGGAAGCGGAAACCTCCGCCGCACTGGCATTGACCTCAGCCTCAGCATGTTCGGCCTTCTGCTCCTGCATCCGTTTCCACTCCTTGCGGGCAAGTTCATATGCACGCACGCCATCCACAGACTTTGCGGAGAAAAGTGGGGCGACCTGCTCCTGCTCGCCAAGGAATCCCGGAAGGACACGGCGGAGAGACTCCTCGCTCACGCCATCCACAGGATACCTCGCGTCAATTTCCTTTTCCAAGTCATAAGACGGAGTCGTGGCGCCGAACGTTATTCCCGCAACGTACTCTTTCTCATGCTTCTGCAGGTCCTCGGCCAGCTTCGTGGCCTTACCGATGCATACCAGCAGGACACCTGTCGCCAGCGGGTCCAGAGTGCCGGCGTGACCGACTTTCAGATTCTTCTTATGGAAATGCCTGCATGCACACCATTTGACCTTACGGATGACATCAGCCGATGTCCAGCGGTAAGGCTTGTCTATAGGAAGAATAATCCCCTCCGGATAATCATCAATGTTTCCGGAGAGGACCAATCCATTTATATTTTCTTTGCTTAAGATCAATGCCATCAGCAATAGATAACCGTTATGTAAATCTGTCAGAATCCGTCTGCAACATCCAGACGATACCGGATGTTACAGACAGGGCAAAAAATTAGCGACAAGCTATTTTCTCGATGCGTCTTTCGTGACGTCCACCCTCAAAAGGAGTCTCAAGCCATACCTTGGTAATCGCCTGAACCATTCTAAAAGAAATGAAACGGGCAGGCATCACGAGGACATTGGCATTGTTGTGGGCCTTTACAAGACGTCCGATTTCAGTACCCCATGCAAGACCGGCACGAATTCCCTGATGTTTGTTCAGAGTCATAGCCATTCCATTGCCTGTACCGCACATTGCAATTCCACAATCAACCTTGCCACTTTCAACAGCCTCAGCCAAAGGATGCGCAACATCCGGATAATCCATGCTCCCAGTAGAATGAGTGCCGAAATCCTCTACTGCATAACCCATCTTTTCAAGATAAGGAATGAGACGACTTTTGTAGTCAAAACCAGCGTGGTCGCTGCAAATACCGATTGTCATAAAAACAAACTTTAACAATGAATAATTTATGGTTGGAACTCCTGTGTCGAGTTCACTAGTAGCGAACTATTCCCTGCCCAATCTCTCTCCGGCATAAGCCATACGGGCCTTGAACTCATCCTTGCCGATAAACGAAAGGATATCAGCGATTCCGAGGCCGCTGGCAGCTCCTGTAATAGCCAGACGGATGCAGTTCATGACCTTGCCCATAGGCCAGCCCTGCTCGCGGATATAATCTTCAAGATATGGTTCAATGTTTTCCTTTGTGAATGCGCCGTCGAATCCGCAGACATGCTCAGTCACCTGATATGCAGGCTGATAGCCTTCAGGTTTCCAGAACTTGTCGGTATCTTTCGCCAGGAACGGAGCCGTAAGCGTATCGTCATAAACCTTTGCACGAGGGTCAGCGGCACGTCTCGGGTCAGCCGGCTTGGCGGCCTCTGCCGCAGCGCCTGACTTGACACCGTATTTCTCATATTCGAGCGGTGAAACGAACAGGCAGGATGCATTCAGCCAGATATCCTTGACGAAAGAAGCCCTTTCCTTAACAAAAGCGACAACGTCATGGACATATTCCTTAGTAACGATATGATTCTTGAAGTCAACGCCTTTGCCGGCGAACTGCGCGCCTGCCGTCAATGCACATGCAGGACACTCCACGACATTGATTCCGTGCTCCTCGAGAACCGGAACAAACAAGTCAGTGAGTTCGTCGTCGGACTTCATGCGGAGATACTCCTTGTTGTACCACTTCGCCTTTTCAGGATTGAAACGGGCGCCGGACTTGATGACGCGGTCGAGGGAGAAGACATTGACAAGTTCATCAATGCTGAAAATCTCCTGCTCTGTTCCCGGATTCCATCCGAGCATTGCAAGCATGTTCACGAACGCCTCAGGGAAATAGCCGTCCTCACGGTAGCCGTGGGAAACCTCACCTTCGGCATTGACCCATCTGAGCGGGAAGACAGGGAATCCGAGCCTGTCGCCGTCGCGTTTGCTGAGCTTGCCCTTTCCGTCAGGCTTCAGAAGGAGTGAAAGGTGCGCGAAACGCGGCATCGTCTCTTCCCAGCCGAAAGCCTTGTAAAGCATATAGTGGAGAGGCAATGAAGGGAGCCACTCCTCGCCGCGGATAACCTCGGTAATTTCCATAAGATGGTCATCCACAATGTTTGCCAGGTGATATGTAGGAAGTTCGTCAGCCCTCTTCCAGAGGACCTTGTCATCCAATGTATCGGTATTGACCTCGATGTGACCGCGGATGAGGTCGTCCATCTTCACGACCATATCGTTAGGCATCTTGAAGCGGATGGTCCAGCTGTCTGTGGTCTCCAGCAGTTTCTTTACCTCATCCTCAGGGAGAGTAAGGGAATTGCGAAGCTCCATCCTTGTTTCCTGATTGTAGATGAAAGTCTTTCCGGCAGCCTCTGCCTCAGCGCGTTTCGCGTCAAGTTCCTCTGCGGTATCGAAGGCATAGTATGCGTAACCATTCTCGATAAGCTGGTCAGCGAACTTGCGGTAAATGCCTTTTCTCTGTGACTGGCGGTATGGCGCGTGAGGATGCCTCTCGGACGGTGTCTCCACTACGTTTCCGTTCTCATCCACACCTTCATCAGGATGAATGCCGCACCAGTTGAGTGCTTCAATGATATATTTTTCCGCTCCCGGAACGAATCTGTGGGAGTCAGTGTCTTCGATTCTGATTATGAAATCTCCTCCGTTCTGCTTAGCGAACAGGTAATTGTAAAGTGCCGTCCTGACACCGCCCATATGAAGAGGGCCGGTAGGTGACGGAGCAAATCTTACTCTAGTCTTTCTTTCCATTTCAAAACTTCTTGCTGCCGGAAGCACCATTGCCCCAGCCAATCCACAAAATTAAATAAAAACTATTGAAAAGCCACCAGCCAACCGCAACTATTATACAAATAACCGTTTTAGTATTTTGCCAATAGACAAAGTACTTGTAACTTTGTGGCGAAATTAGCTAGCACAACATCATGAGTGAATCATACAAACTGCAGGCATCGCCGGAAATGATGGCGAACGCTACAGAAGGCCTGGAACTGACAGAGGCCGAAATCAGGGTCATGGAGAACGTAAAAGACATCCACGAAAATCTTCAGAAAAACAAAGCCGACAACTTGTTGCTGTCATTGAGAAAAAGGCTGGACCTGCTGCTCAGGACCGGACAGCTTTTGCTGGAAAGCGCAGCGGACACTAACCGAATCCGCAGAAACATGGTAAGAGCAGCTCTTTTCCTCGGTTTCAACGAGGAAAACCTCCATATCTTCATTGACCATAACATCTTGATGGTAAACTTCAGCGACGAAGCCCACTCTTTCACGAAATTCCAGAAACGCGTCAAGGACGGCATCAACTTCACTACCATCGAAGCCATCAGCCACCTCACATACAAGGCTGTGCGCAAACATTTCTCCGCCGAACAATACGAGAAGGAACTGGAGAAAATCGCCGAAAGGCCACGCAACTACAACCAGCTGGTGACTTCCGCCGGTGCAGCATTGGCCTGCGGCGGATTCTGCATCCAGTTCGGCTGCGACTGGATTGCGTTCCTCTACGCATCGCTCGCTGCTTTCCTCGGATTCAACTGCCGCGCCACTTTCAACAAGCTCGGCGTCAACAAATATTTTTCCATCGCCATCGCGGCGTTCGTTTCCACAATGGTAGCGTGGCTCACCACATATCTCCCTGCGTGGACGACAACTCCGCTCCACCCGCTTCTCGCATGTGCGCTGTTCATCGTACCAGGAGTTCCGCTCATCAACTTCGTGGATGACATGTTGGACACCAATTTCAGAGTGGGTCTGGAAAGGGCCATCAACACCATAATGATGATGTTCGGAATGGCCTTCGGAATCCTGCTGGCATTGAAAGTCTGCCGCTGGACCTTC
>OHEZ01001445.1_pt1 | contig 9919 bp, 5 predicted proteins | sample 1567391 | NCBI WGS metagenome assembly OHEZ01 (sample SAMEA3879518, study PRJEB24766) | human gut metagenome | biome: human-associated habitat; feature: feces | place: USA | collected 1985/1987
GCGGTCTGTCTGGACTGTTCCTCTCTGTCTTTCCAGAGTACTCTTTCATATTCCGCAGACTCTCTGGCACATTCCCGCAGGATTTCTCCGTCCAATACCCTCCACATATGCTCCGAATCTCTGTACAGATACGGCAATTGCAGTACATTCATCTCCGGTGCCTGTTCTGCGATCTGCGACAAGGAAACTCTTGCAAAAGCGATCCCGCCGTATTTGATCTGTTCCAGTACTTCGCTTTCCGAACCCAGTTTTGCTTCACTCTCCACGATGATGTGGATCCGTCCTCCGGTACGCTCCTGCACCAGTTCTGCAAAACCTCAGCGTTACCCAGCGCCGCATCCGGGTGCCATTGATTCGCTCCGACGTCTCTGTGACCGATGCCGCTCTCGTCCAAAGTTCCCGGCAGATGCATCTGCGCTGCCGTCCCATCCGTCAATATTACCTTCCACGTTCCCACCAGTGAAATCCCCATCGCAATCCCTCTGTTCTTATATAATTTTTTATATTTTTCAGTCATCACGAAATATAGTTAGTTTCATTATAGACTTCACCTCAAATTCAATGCAACGGATTCTCCTTCATGTTCTATGCAAAAAAGAACCACATTACCGATATTTCTATCAGTAATGCGGTTCTTGAATTCTTATCAGTATGCCCACGGTTCAAATACAAAATGCCGCATAAAGCGGAACCACCTTTTTGTTGTCCTCAAACGCAAAGTTTTTCGCGGAAAGTTTGATCGCGTAAGCCGGCTTATAGGTATCCATATAGACCTTTAAGCTTTTGGCTCTGGTATTATCGGCGGATTTCACCTCAATCGGGATCAGCTGACCATCCCGCTGGATAACGAAATCTATTTCAGCCCCACGCTCGGATTCCCAGTAGTAAGTGTTATAACCATTGATGGCAAGCTGTACATTGACATAATTTTCTGTCATGCCACCTTTAAAATCATTCAGTTCCTCCACCATATAGAGAATATCGTTTGCAGCCAAATCCTTCTTGGCGCAAAGCAGCCCCAGATCCGAAACGTAAATCTTAAACGCATCAATATCCCGATAATTTTCCAAAGGCTTCTTGATCTGCTCTACCCTATAGACCTGTGACACAATTCCCGACAGACAGAGCCATTCAATCGCATTTTCAAATTCAGAAGCACGTCCACCCTTTTTGATCAGCTTATATTGAAAGCGGGTATTTTTCTTGGAAAGCTGAACCGTAATATTATCATAGGCAAGTCTGGTTTTCTTAATTTCATTCAGATTATTGTATTTGCTCATATCATTCAGATAACTTGTCAGAATGGTATCCTGCGTATGGCGGATCAGGATATAATCCCCTGTCTGGACAAACTGCATCACACACTCCGGCATACCGCCTACCACAAGATACTGACGGTAAAGCTGCATGGCTGCATCATGGAGTGCGGATGGCATCGGCCGATTCGTTTCAAAACATTTTTTAATCTGCTCTACAAGTTCATCCTCTCCCACAGCAATCATAAATTCTTCCATATCCATCGGATACAGCGTTTTCATATCAACCTTACCAACGGGAAATGAAAATTTTGCTCTGTTGACGGCAACGCCCAACAGGCTGCCTGCCACAATAATATGATAATCCGGGGCATCCTCACAAAAATATTTCAATGACGTTAAAGCCCTTTCGCAAAGCTGTACCTCGTCAAATACAATCAATGTTTTTTCTTTTACAATCGTCTGACCTGCAATATGAGATAAAATCGGTATCAAATAATCAGGACTGATCTTTTCCTCAAAGGTTTCATTCAGTTTTGGATTCGTTTCAAAATTGAAATAGGCTACATTTTCATAATGAATTCGCCCGAACTCTAAAATAGAATAAGTCTTCCCCACCTGTCTTGCCCCCTGCAAAATAAGAGGTTTGCGGTGTTCATTTTCTTTCCATGCTTCCAGAAAACCCATGATTTTTCTATACATGATCCATCCTCCTTAAAGGTCCTGAATATAGTATAATTATTATTCATGTAAAATTCAATATGTTTTTGTGCTGTTTTTGCATTAAAATGCATGAATATTTTTATGAAATCGTCATTTTTCGACGTGTTTGCTATGGTTTTTACGTTTTTACGTTTTTTACACTTCTTTACAAGGAATCGCGTTTGCAGTAAAAGCACCCCCCGCCACAGGTTTTATTCCTGTAGCGGGGGGTGCTGTAAAATATGGGATTCAACTATCGCAGATCAGTATTCCAATACATAGGTTGCTGTCTCGGTAATCGGGAAGCATACCTGTCCGCCTGCATTCGAAACTGTCTTGACAATGCGGGTTCTGCCGTTGGCATCTACCTTGTAAACCGTCACTTCTCCGTTTTTCACAGGTACTGTGGTATGGAATACAACGTTTGTACCCAATGCCTGTTTGTTGGTAAAGTCGATGGTTCTGGAATGCTCTGTAACAGTATCCTTATGTTCAAAGTTGGTTTCCTTGTAACCGGACAACTTGCTCTTTGCAAGGAAGGTTACTGCATCTGAGTTGCTGATGAATACATGCAGGCCACGCAGAGCTGAGGTGGACACTGCTTTCACTGTTGCTGCAGGAATTGTCTTGTCAAAGCCGCTGGCATCTACATGAAGCAGATCCTGGTTGGCACCGGATACATTCTGCTGCTTGTCTTTTGTCTGGGTAGAGATCACTTTTGTAATGGCATCCCATCCGGTGATCTGCTCTCCTGCGATATTTGTGGTGGTCAGTACCGGTTCAGGAGCTGATGAGCCGGAGTCAGAGGAATCACTGCTGGTGTCTCCGGCGGACGGTGCAGTTGTCGGGGTCACAGGAGCAGGTGCCGGAGTCGGGGTTACCGATGGATTTTCAGAATCATCCGATGTTGTGCCCGGAGTTCTCAAAACATAATAGGTATACTTACTCATCCAGTTTTGTTCCAGACTTTCCGGAACCGGGTTATAGCCTACACCTCCTTTTGCGGTGTTATAAGTAATATAACATACGGTATCAAAATTATAAATTCTTCCTATAATAACAGCATATGCATCATTTGGGTACGGATGTTGCACAAGATATTCATTCGCAAACTTTTTTGCTTCTGACAAGGTAAAGAAAGGCAGGTCAGCACTTTCCAGTTCTTTTATGGTCGTTGCTTTCACCCAGTCTTTACTTCCTTCAGGCCATTTTTTGCACCAGTGCGCATTAATTTCCGTTCTTCCATTATATACGCTTCTTAATGATATGTCCTCCTTATTACTTTGGGGGTCTTCACTCTGAGGATCTTCATACCACCCAGTAAATATATAGCCCTCTTTCGTAGGTATCGGAAGATCTGTAAATACTCCTGCTACCGTTGTTATAGTATCTGTCTTCCACTCACCGCCGTCAAGATTTAATTTAACTTCCTGTGAAGGGAAAAAGTAATGATTAGCTACAGAAATATCTATAGTATCAAGAGTCTTAGAACGAACTTCAATGTCCGCACCATAAAGGCATATATATTTTCCACCCTTTTTTCCTAATATGTAATACTCGTTTTTACTTGACTTAATATAACTATGAGCCCATTCAGCATTAAAAATAAAATTATCATATGTAGTCTGGCTCAAATTGTCCAAAACGGCTACCTTTGTGTCCAAGTCGTCTTTATTGTCCTCCGTCACCTGTATCCAGCCCGAGTTTTCACCCTCTGCTGCTTTCGCGCGCATCTCCGGCACCATACCTGCTATCAATGTAACAACAAGCGCCAGGCTAAGCACCTTTCCTAAAAATTTTGTTTTTCTCATTCTCTTTCCCCTTTCTTCTGTACTTCCGATTTCTATAAATCTGAGTTGTGTTTATTATAACAGCATTTCCAGAAAATAAGCGGCAGATTGCACCAATCGACCCAAAAACGACATCAATCGACCGGGACGGAAATATCGTGCTTTAATTCAGACGAAATAGTAACAAAAAAGAACCTCATTACTGATATTTCTATCAGTAATGAGGTTCTCATCTTATTCTCATATACCCCAATTTATTGCTTGCGCAATACCCTCTCAGATCTGCGTGTTTACCGCCAAATTACTTATCGGCGATAGCAGCCTGTGCTGCAGCCAGTCTTGCGATAGGTACGCGGAAAGGTGAGCAGGATACATAATCCAGACCGATCTTGTGGCAGAACTCTACGGAAGAAGGATCTCCACCGTGCTCACCACAGATACCAACGTGCAGCTTAGGATTTACAGGCTTACCAAGCTTGATAGCCATCTCCATCAGCTTGCCGACACCTGTCTGATCCAGTTTTGCAAATGGATCGTTCTCGAAGATCTTGGTATCATAGTAAGCGTTCAGGAACTTACCTGCATCATCACGGGAGAAACCGAAGGTCATCTGAGTCAGGTCGTTGGTACCGAAGCAGAAGAAATCAGCTTCCTTAGCGATCTCATCAGCAGTCAGAGCTGCTCTGGGGATCTCGATCATGGTACCTACTTCGTACTTCATGTCGATGCCTGCTGCTGCGATCTCAGCGTCAGCGGTCTCTACTACGATCTTCTTAACGTACTTAAGCTCCTTCACTTCACATACCAGAGGAATCATGATCTCGGGCTCTACATTCCAGTCGGGATGTGCCTTCTTAACCTCGATTGCCGCACGGATAACAGCCTTGGTCTGCATCTTGGCAATTTCAGGATAAGTAACAGCCAGACGGCATCCTCTGTGACCCATCATAGGGTTGAACTCATGCAGGGAAGCGATGATGGTCTTGATCGTCTCAACGCTCTTGCCCTGTGCCTTAGCCAGCTTCTCAATGTCAGCTTCCTCGGTAGGAACGAACTCATGCAGAGGCGGATCTAGGAAACGGATGGTAACAGGGTTGCCCTCCAAAGCCTCATACAGCTGCTTGAAGTCGTTCTGCTGATAAGGCAGAATCTTCTCCAGTGCTGCTTCTCTCTCCTCTACAGTGTCGGAACAGATCATCTCACGGAATGCTGCGATTCTGTCCTCTTCGAAGAACATATGCTCAGTACGGCACAGACCGATTCCTTCAGCGCCCAGCTCACGAGCCTTCTTAGCGTCTGCAGGAGTATCTGCATTGGTACGAACTTTTAACTTACGATATTTGTCAGCCCAAGCCATTACACGGCCGAACTCACCGGCGATGGTAGCATCAACAGTCTTGATCTCGCCATCATAGATGTTACCGGTAGTACCATCGATGGACAGCCAGTCACCTTCATGGAAGGTCTTGCCAGCCAGAGTGAACTGCTTGTTCTCCTCATCCATAGCGATATCGCCACAACCGGATACACAGCAGGTACCCATACCACGAGCAACTACTGCTGCGTGAGAGGTCATACCACCACGAACGGTCAGGATACCCTGGGAAGCCTTCATACCGGTGATATCTTCAGGAGAGGTCTCCAGACGAACCAGAACAACTCTCTCTCCTCTTGCATGCCATTCTTCTGCATCTTCTGCGGTGAATACGATCTTACCACATGCAGCTCCGGGAGAAGCACCAAGACCCTTGCCGATAGGAGTTGCAGCCTTCAGAGCAGCGGTATCGAACTGAGGATGTAACAGAGTATCCAGGTTACGAGGATCGATCATTGCAACTGCCTCTTCCTCGGTTCTCATGCCCTCATCTACCAGATCACAAGCGATCTTCAGAGCTGCCTGAGCGGTTCTCTTACCATTTCTGGTCTGTAACATGTACAGCTTACCATGCTCAACAGTGAACTCCATATCCTGCATATCTCTGTAATGATCTTCCAGAGTCTTACATACTTCCTGGAACTGAGCAAATGCCTCAGGGAATTTGTCAGCCATCTCAGCGATCTTCATAGGTGTACGAACACCTGCTACTACGTCCTCACCCTGTGCGTTGGTCAGGAACTCACCGAACAGGCCCTTAGCACCGGTAGCCGGATCTCTGGTAAATGCAACACCGGTACCACAGTCATCACCCATGTTACCGAATGCCATAGACTGAACGTTAACAGCAGTACCCCAGGAATAAGGGATATCGTTGTCACGACGATAAACGTTTGCACGCGGGTTGTCCCAGGAACGGAATACAGCTTTGATAGCGCCCATCAGCTGTTCCTTCGGATCTGTCGGGAATTCAGCTCCGATTTTTTCTTTGTATTCAGCCTTGAACTGATTAGCCAGCTCTTTCAGATCTTCTGCTGTAAGCTCAACGTCCTGCTTAACACCCTTCTTCTCTTTCATTGCATCGATCAGCTGCTCGAAGTACTTCTTACCTACTTCCATAACAACGTCGGAATACATCTGGATAAATCTTCTATAGCAGTCCCAAGCCCAACGAGGGTTGCCGGACTTCTCAGCGATTACGTTAACAACGGTCTCATTCAGACCAAGGTTCAGAATGGTATCCATCATACCGGGCATGGATGCTCTCGCGCCGGAACGAACGGATACTAACAAAGGATTCTCGTGGTCGCCGAACTTTTTGCCGGTGATCTCTTCCATCTTAGTAATGTACTCGTTGATCTGACCCTGGATCTCTTCATTGATCTCGCGTCCATCTTCATAATACTGTGTACATGCCTCTGTTGTAATGGTGAAGCCCTGAGGAACCGGCAGACCAATGTTGGTCATCTCAGCCAGATTCGCGCCCTTACCACCAAGCAGTTCGCGCATGTTTGCATTACCTTCGGTAAACAAATATACCCATTTCTTCATACTTCTTTGTCTCCCTTTTTATAATATTTTTGACAAAACTTTGTAACCCAAACCATTACCGGAGCATTTCGGCCTCGGTTTTTAGTACTTTGATATTGTAACAATCTACCAATATAATATCAAGCCGAAATTGATAATTTTTTGACAGACTACCGATTTTCGTGCATAATGTCGAAAATAGCTATTGTGTTTTTGTTTGTTTTGTCTAGTACTTTGGTATTATGTAACCGCTTACATTTGTTCAACTTTCTTTACATGCTTTTTACAGAAGCTTTTTGCATAAAAAACTCCCACCGGATTTTTCCGATGGGAGTCTTTGCACTTTTATTCCATATACAATTCTAATCCATCATGCCGTCCTTGATCACATTGTGGTCACGCAGCAGTTTTTCCACTACAGTGCCCTTCACTACGCGAAGCAGCGGCTTCTTCAGTGCATTTAAAGGTCCGGGCAGTTCAATCTCCAGAGGAGACATGCCATCCATCAGCTTCACGCTGCTGTCCAATAACTCTCTGACATCATATACACTTCCCCATACCTCAGGCACACCTCTGTCTACACCTAACAGTCCGTAGACAGCCTCCATAGCGGTTCTCACGGAATACTCTGTGGTGAACACGGTGTCTCTCGGGGTCTCTGCAAACTGGCCTAAGAAAGCAAAGTTCACACAGCCGTCGGGAATGACATCGGGACGGTCACCCTTGGTTCTGGGCATGAAGAATGCGGTAATATAAGGCATCATGGTAGGTACGCAGACTGCGCTGTGCTCTGCCAGATCCTCGATATCTTCTACGGGCACACCTAAGTGATACAGCCACTCTTCGGTGATCTCTTTACCGGTACAATCCTTCATGGGCTTCTTAATATAATCGCCGGGTACGTCGGTAAACAGACCGTATACCCATACACATACCTGATTTTTGTCCTGTTCCTTGAACTGTCCCTGACGGTTGATTGTCCAGCTCATGAGCCACTTGGAATCCTGGCAGCTTACGATACCGCCGGTTACGACCTTACCGCTTCTGGGGTCACGCTTGCAGATATTGGTGATATAAGGAATGATCTTGTCATCCAGTGTGGTCACGGTAGCGGATTCCCAGTTAGTCTTGGAGACATCAGAACAGAACTTCTCGGGATGTCCGAAGGAAGGATCCTGTTTTGCGATATTTTTCCACAGGCTCCATACGCCGCTGGTGCGAACCTCCGCGTCACCGTTGGGTGCATGGTTCTGGTCACCGTAGATAGTACCCTCGGTACAGCTTCCGTTGGTAACGAATACCAGGTCGTTCTCGGTGAGGACAATGCCCTTCTCTACACCTTTTACCTTGCACTCGATAGCCTTTGCCACCTTTTTGCCGTCATTGATATCAAAAATAACATTTGTCACTTCGGTGTTGAACTGGAAGTCCACACCTGCTGCCTCCAGATACTTCTTCATGGGAAGGATCAGAGACTCGTACTGGTTGTACTTGGTGAACTTCAGGGCACTGAAGTCAGGCAGTCCGGAAATATGATGGATAAATCTTTGGAAGTAAAGCTTCATTTCCAGTGCGCTGTGCCAGTTCTCGAAAGCGAACATGGTTCTCCAATATAACCAGAAGGTGGAGTTAAATACTTCATCATCGAAAACATCTTCAATGGTCTTGTCATACAGATCCTCGTCCTTTGTCATGAACAGCTTCATAATCTCCATGCAGCCCTTCTGGCTTAGATTGAATTTGCCATCGGTATGGGCATCCTGTCCACAATCCTTCGTTGCACGGCACAGAGAATAGTTGGGATCTTCCTTGTTCAGCCAGTAATACTCATCCAGCACGCTGGCTCCGGGTACTTCCAGAGAGGGAATGCTGCGGAATAGATCCCACAGACATTCAAAATGGTTCTCCATCTCACGTCCGCCACGCATGACGTAGCCTCTGGCAGGATCAAAAATACCGTCACAGGCACCGCCTGCGATATCCATTGCCTCTAAGATGTGAATATGGGAACCGGGCATCTGTCCGTCACGTACAAGGAAACAGGCTGCTGCAAGAGAAGCCAGTCCGCTTCCTACGATATAAGCATGTTTGTCATCTACGCCTTCCGGTTTTCTCGGACGTGCAAATGCTTCATAGTTACCGTTTGTATAATAGATTCCCTTGCTGTTTTTCTCATATTTTCCACGTTCTGTATTGCGATATTCACTTGTATTATGAAGTGCGTCATAATCTTCTTTTTTCTTTGTCTCAGCTGTTTTATACTTCTTTCCTGCTGCCACTGCTGCCACGCCTGCTCCAACTGCCAATGCAGATACAAGTCCTAAACCTTTATTTTTACTCATAATACACATCCACCTTTCTTAAATTCTTCTTTAGAAGTTCTTTCAGCTCTGTGATTTTAAATGCTTTTCGTTCTCTCTGCTTTACCCATTTCCCGGAAACTCTTTTGCCTGCCGGAAATCTCCTGATTTCCCGGAAAGACATCTTCATAACTTTTACATTCTTATCTGTATGTTTCCCATATCATAAGCATTTCATCCGTCTGAATTATCTGTTTGTTGCTATGGCTGTATATTAACAGTTAAAATATGATTCTACAATTTACAAAAGCCGCCGAATGATAAGTTTTTTATCACCCTGCGGCTTTTGTAAAGAATTTTGATGTAATTATACTGTTTTTTCTATATTATTTTTCTGAAAGTTATGAATGGATGTGGTCACTGTATCGCGAAGTGTCAGATCCATCATTCTTACCAGATCTTCAATATTTTCTTTCATTCCTTCCCTGATCCACTCAAGCATGATTCCCACAAAACCATATTTATAGAAGTCTGCAATAAATTTCTTATCCTCTTCTGTGATATTCAGACCCTTGCTTTTTTCTTCCACCACACCCACGATCAGATCATAGGTTAATTTAAAAAGATAATTTTCTATCCGCTCCCTGTCCACATTTCTGTAAACATTCATAATAAACGGTTTGTTTTCCAGCACTGCCTCAAATATCTGGGTCAGCCCTTCTGTCCAGGACTCAGAAGTCTTTTTGCCCTGAAGGGCTTTTGTCCCATCTTCCACACAGGACCATTCAACCAGATCATAAATATCCTTGAAATGATAATAAAAAGCCATGCGGCTTATTCCACAGTCTGTGGTAATATCTGTTATCGTGATCTTGTCCAGAGGTTTCTTCAGAAGAAGCCGTTTCAGGGATTCTTCCAGAGCTGCTTTTGTGGTATTTGGCATATAACTCCTCCTGTCTGCTTACT
>OHEZ01001446.1_pt1 | contig 9912 bp, 7 predicted proteins | sample 1567391 | NCBI WGS metagenome assembly OHEZ01 (sample SAMEA3879518, study PRJEB24766) | human gut metagenome | biome: human-associated habitat; feature: feces | place: USA | collected 1985/1987
CTGCTGTTTTTACCCGGCTGGTTCCTCCTGTTCCTGATCGGCGCCGCAGCCCTGGCAGAGGGCATGAACCGCCGCCGGAACCTGAAGATCGGCTTCTGGCTGTTCACCATCGCCTTTGCCACCTCGGTGCGCTGCTCCCCCCTGACCACCGTGGCTCTGCCGGATTTTCTCATCGGCCGCACTCTTCTCTCGGCTTCTCCGCAGGAGAGCGCCCGCGATTTTGCCGCCATTGATGACCTGGTCTATGACCGCAAGGATCTGCCGCAGATCAAGGCCATTGCCAGCTGGATCGACACCCACTGCGCCGATGGCGAAATCGCCTACATGATCCCCCACGACACGCTGTACTGCCCGGATCACTTCAAGAACTGCTTGCTGCCCCAGACCCCCATCAACAACAAGCTGGCCTTTGGCTTCTCGGTGCCTGGCACCCACTACTTCCCCATGCAGTTCTTTGAGGCAAAATACGTTCTCACCGCCGATCCTTTCCCGCTGACTCATGTAAATGACCCTGAGAACGAGATGTCCCACAAGCTGAACGATAGGTTCCTGGCCGTGCGCGACGAATACTTCGCACTGGAAGAGACCTTTGACATGGGCAACGGCACCACCTTTACCATCTGGCGGCGCACTGTAGCCCCCAGCCGTGCCGAGGTGGAGTATTACCTCAGTGCCTTTACCGAAGAAGATGCCAAATACCCTGAGATGTTCTCTCAGGTCGCCGAAAACTGGCTTGCTGCCCGCGGGCTGTAAGCGCTTACTGGAATGGAGGTTCCCTGCCATGGAACAAACCGCAAATGCTCTGCCGCCGGTCACGCTGGGGCAGTACAAGGGCCTGCCGGTCACCCGCCGGGTGCGCCCGGTGACCGAAGCCGCCGTTGCTTCTGAACTGAAAAGCCTTGCCCGCCGTCATGCGCCTTTCTGCGCCACCAGCGCCCCCGCTGCCCGGGGGATGCGGGTCACGCTGGATTTTGAGGGCTTTCTGGACGGCGCGCCCATCCCGGACAGCCGCATGGAACAGGTGACCGTGACACTGGGCACCGCCCAGCTCATGCCTGCCGCCGAGCAGGCCGTGTACGGCCACTGCGCCGGAGAGACCTTCCGCTTTGATTTCACCTACCCGGACGAGTTCCGCGTGCCGGAACTTTCCGGCAAAACGGCGCAGTTCGAGATCTGCCTGCACACGGTGGAGCAGAAGCAGGAACCCACTGTGGACGATGCCCTGGCCCAGCGGCTGGGCTTTGCCACGCTGGACGCCCTGCGGGAGAGCATCCGTGCCAAGAAAGCGGCTTCTCACGAGGCCAACGCTGACCGTCTGGCTGAGGCTGCCCTGCTGGACCTGGCCGGGGCCAACCTGACCGTGGAGCTGCCTGCTGCCGTGCTGGACCAGAACGCCGACCACGCGCTGCAGCAACTGAAGGATAAGCTTTCCCGGAGCCGCTTCTCGCTGGAGCTGTACTGCCAGGCCAACAACACCACGCCGGAACAGCTGCGGGCCGGCTATCGCCAGGATGCCGCACGCCGCATGCGCGCGATGCTGGCCGTGCCGGCCATTGCACAGGCCGAGAACATCACTGTGAGCAATGAGGAAGTGGACGCCGAATACGCCCGTCTGGCCCGGTTGCACGGCAACCCGGAGGAGGAGATCCGCCGGGTTCTGGCCCGTGATGCTGTGGCCGCCGCCATTACCAACCAGAAGGTCCAGCGCTTTCTGCTGGACCATGCAGCTGTCACGTCGATCGTAGAAAAGGAGTGATCGTATGGGCTTTTTTACAAGAGCTGCGATGGATGCACTGATGAAAACCACCCATCCGGAGATCAACCGCCGCCAGTGCTGGAACCTGCACCCGCACCGCAAATCCTGCACGGCCTGCAAGGATATCTGCCCCTACGGCGATCAGATCTTTACCCGTCCCAACCTCGTTAAGGACTGGGACCCCTGCACCGACTGCGGCCTCTGCGTATCCGCCTGCCGCTCGGGCTGCATCATCCCTTCGCCGGAGCAGGTACAGCGGGACACCTCGCTGGCTGATACCGACAACGACACCCTCTGGCTGGGCTGCGAGAAGAGCACCCGCAAGAACACCGCCGTCCGCACCTGCATCGCCTCCTTCTCGTGGGAAACGCTGGCCTATCTGGCTCTGAACAAGAAGCTGGTCCTCGACCTGACCCCCTGCGGTGAGTGCGAGAACGACGTCTGCGCCGCCCAGCTCCGCAAAGAGCTGACCCGTCTGGTGGAGTTCCTCGGCCCCCAGCTCTTCGAGAGCCGGGTCACGCTGGCCTATGAGCAGGACGAAGCGCCCTACCATGTGCAGGAGCTGAGCCGCCGGGAGATGTTCTCCCACATGACCGAGGGCTCCCGCGCCGGCACCAAGAAGCTGCTGCAGATGCTGCCCGGCCTGCGCAGCGAGGAGGACAGCGCCGCCGACTTCCGCCTCATGCTCCACCAGCGGACAAAGCAGCTCAAGGCTGCTTCCGAGACGCCGCTGCGCTACGGCTGGTATCTGCCGAACTTCACCCAGAAGTGCTTCGGCTGCGGCAAGTGCGAGAAAGCCTGCCGCTCCGGGGCGCTCAAGCTCGAGGATATGCCCGACGGCCAGACCCGCATGGTCGTCACGCCCTGGAAGTGCAGCGAGTGCGGCGTCTGCGTCGCGGCCTGCTCCAACAGCGGCATCGACGGCATGAAGCTGCGCCAGCTCACCACCCTTGGCCCGGTGAGCCTGCACAAGTGCACCAAGACCCTGTGCAAGAACTGCGGCAAGCCCATTGCTCCGGACAGCGCCGAGGGCCTGTGCTCGGTGTGCCGCATCAAGGAGCGCACCAAACAGCGGCAGGAAGAAGCCCGTGCCCGCGCACAGAAGCTCAAGGAAGAGCGGGAGGCCAAAAAGGCCGCCGAGGAAGCCGCCAAGGCGGCAGAGCAGGCAGCTGCCCCGGCTGCAGAACCTGCCGTGGAGGCCGCTGCTCCCGCCGCACCGCAGTCCGTGGCTGCCATGCTCACCGATGAGGCTGCCGCTGCTGCCGGTGCAGAAACTGCCGCCGCTGTGCCCAAAACCGATTGACGCCGCACGGATTCAATGTTATACTTGCGTTGGTTACCCGTTGGTAGCTGTACGCTGTTACAAAGAGGTAACGGATGGATTCCGTTGCCTCTTTTTTCGGTTTGTGCCAGCGGGGCAATTTCATCCGATCCAGACCCGAATCTGAAAGAAAGAGGGATTTTTTATGCGTCATACCATTACCCGCCGCCAGTTCCTGAAAGTCGGCGGCGCCGCTGTTGTTTCCACAGCGGCAGCCGGCCTGCTGAGCAGCTGCGGCGGCTCGTCCGCTTCCGGCAGCTCCACCGGCGGCTCCGGCAGCAGCACCTACACCCTGCTGTACTCCCGTCAGCCCGCCACCCTGAACTATCTGATCTGCTCCGCAGACCCGGACCTGTACCACGGCACCCAGTGCGTGGACACGCTGGTGGAGTACGACAACCGCGGCAAGATCCGCGAGGGTCTGGCCACCACCTGGGAGTGGGATGCGGATACCCTGACCTGGACCTTCCACCTGCGGGACGAGAACTGGGTGGACTGCAACGGTGAGGTGCTGGGCCCGGTCACCGCACAGGACTTCGTGGATGCGCTGCAGTATGTGCTCACCCCGGCCTATGCATCCTCCACGGCCAGCCTGGTCACCCCCTATGTGGCCGGTGCCGAGGATTACTACAACTATCTGTTCTACAAAGCCAGCGCCGAGAACGGCACCGTGGCCGAGGACGGCACCACCTACACGCTGGAAGCCGACGGCTCGGTGACCGCCGCAGCCGCCGATGGCACCACCACGAGCTATGCTCCTGTGGATTTTGATACCGTGGGCGTCAAGGCCGTGGACGAGCACACCCTGACCTATACGCTGTGCTTCGACTTTCCCGGTTTTGTCAGCCTGCTGAGCTACGCTCCCTACGAGCCGGCCTACGGCCCCCTGCTGGAAGAGCTGGGCGACCAGTTCTGCACCAGCGCCGAGACCGCCTGCAGCTGCGGCGCGTTCTATCTGGCGGAGTATGTGCCGCTGGAAAGCTGGGTGATGAAGAAAAACCCCGAAAACTACGACAAGGACAACGTCTACATCGACACCATCCGCTACATCTACAACCAGGAAGAGCTTATCAGCGGCCCGGAAATGGTCCGGCGCGGCGAGATCGACCAGGCCACCATCAGCTCCGACATCCTCGACAGCTGGCTGTCCGACGACACCACCAAGGATATGGTGTCCATGGAGCGCCCGGAGACCGGCAAGAGCTACTTCTACATCTTCAACTTCCTGCCCTACGCCCACGAGTTCTCCAACTGGAACGTCACCGGCGTGGACGCCCAGTATGAGCCGGACAACTGGGCCAAGGCCGTCAACAGCACCAACTTCCGCAAAGCCTTCCTGTACGCCATCAACCCGTCGGTCACGCTGGCCGTCACCGCCCCGGAAGGCTACGACAACTACAAGCTGCACACCATCACCCCGCCGTCCTTCTGCGCCAACAGCCAGGGCGTGGACTACACCGAATGCGGCGATCTGGCCAACCTGTCCGACTTCTTTGACGAGGCAAAGGCAAAGGAATACCGCGACGCCGCTGTGGAAGAGCTGACTGCCGCCGGAGCCACCTTCCCCATCAAGGTGCAGTACCCTTACAACCCCGCCGTGGTGGACTGGGATAAGCAGTGTCAGGTGTTCAAGCAGCAGGTGGAGGGCGTTCTGAACGACGGCTTCGACTTTATCAACATCATCATCACCCAGGGCCCCTCCGACAACTTCCTGAACGCCGTGCGCCGTGTGGGTGCCTATGAGCTCATGTCCTACTACTGGGGTGCCGACTACTCCGACCCCGAGACCGAGGTGTACCCCTTCTATCAGGAAGCCGGCGACCGCGGCACCTGCTATGCGTTCCTGCGCACCGGCGTGGAGGACGGCATCATCACCGGTGAGACGGCCGAGTACGTCATGACCTACATGAGCATGGTGGAAAAGGCCAAGGCCATCACCGAGGATCTGGATGCCCGGTACGAAGCCTTTGCCAATGCCGAGGCCTATCTGATCCAGAATGCCCTGGTGGTGCCGCTGGGCCTGCCCGTGCCGCCGTACATTGCCACCCGCCTGAACCTGTGGGAGGGTCAGTACGCCCCCACCGGCCTTTCGTCCAACCGCTTGAAGGGCGTGCACATCCTGGACCACTACGTCTCCATGGACGAGTACGACCAGAACCGGGACGCCCGGTAAATCATTCTGAATATTCTCCGCTTCGCTCTGGATATTTTCAGCGGAAGTTCATTTTTAGTTGCAACTCGGAAAAATCTGCAGATTTTTCCGAGTTGCTTTTTCACGGGGAGGGAACTCCCTCAGGTCTGCTTCGCAGCCGTGACTGAGGGAGTTCCCACCTCCTTTTCAACAGCTTTTGCTCCAAAAATCTTCAAATCACTTTTCAAAATCAAGAAATTGCGGTATTCTATTCTTATCTGTATTTTAAAAGAAAAAGAGAGGTGCACACTATGGTGCAATATCTCGCAAAACGCATCGGGCGTTCTCTGCTGACCTTGTTCATCATTGTAACGCTGGTGTTCTGCCTGCTGCGGCTCATGCCGGTGGAAGGCTATTTTGCAAACTACGAAAAAATGACCGCGGCCCAGATCCAGGCAGGTCTGCAGTCCATGGGCCTGCTGGACCCGCTGCCGGTGCAGATCGGCCGGTTCTGGAAAGACGCCCTGCACGGTGACCTGGGCGTGAGCCACATCTACAAGGTCAACGTGCCGGTGACCGAGATCCTGGCCCAAAAGCTGCCCATCTCCATCCAGATGGGCGTGCTGGCTATGCTGCTGAGTCTTGTGTTGGGCATCCCGCTGGGGCTTGTCATGGGCCGGTGCAAGAACCGCTGGCCCGACAAACTGGGCACAGCCCTCATCGTGCTCATCCAGGCCGTGCCGGCTGCCGTGTACTTTTTGTACATCCAGATGTACGGCACCTCCGTTCTGGGGGTGGGCCTGCTGTTCGACGCCGCCAACTGGCGCTACTGGGTGCTGCCGGTGTGCGGCATGAGCCTGGCAAACCTGGCCTTCTACGCCATGTGGCTGCGCCGCTATATGGTGGACGAGAGCAACAAGGACTACGTCAAGCTGGCCCGTGCCAAGGGTGTGAGCGAAAGCAATATCGCGCTGCATCATGTGTTCCGCAACGCCATGGTGCCGCTGGTGCAGTACATTCCCTCGGCGTTCCTCAACACGGTGGTGGGCTCCATTTACATTGAGAGCCTGTACAGCATCCCCGGTATGGGCGGACTGCTGGTGACCTGCGTGCAGCGCCACGACAACACCATGGTGCAGGGCATCGTGCTGCTGTACGCCTGCGTGGGCATCGTGGGCCTGATCCTGGGCGATGTGCTCATGGTGCTCATTGATCCCCGCATCAACTTTGGCAAGAAAGAAGGTGGCCGCTGATGCTTTCGTTCCTGAAACGGGAAAAATCCAAAAAGCTGGAAAACCAGCTCAACACCCTGCAGAAGGAAGGCCCTGCTGCCTGGGCAGACCTGCCGGAGGACGAACTGTTCACCCCCGCCGGGTTCCACGCCGAGCAGGCCGAGGCCACGGCCAGCTCCAACTACAGCTACTGGGGCAGCACCTTCCGTGCTTTCTTCAAGAACAAGGTAGCCGTGACCCTGCTCATCGCGCTGGTGGCCGTGGTGGCCTTTGCCTTTCTCCAGCCTTATCTGCCGGGGCAGGCAGACCCCAACCTCTGCGCCGTGGACCCCGTCACCGGCATCCAGTACCGCAACATCGCTCCCGGGCAGGACGGCTTTATCTGGGGTTCCAACTCCATCGGGCAGGACCTGTGGGCCCGCATCTGGGCCGGTGCCCGCACCAGCCTGACCATTGCCTTTTTCGTGGCTCTCATCGAAGCCGTGGTGGGCATCACTGCCGGTGTGCTGTGGGGCTATGTGCGCGGGCTGGATTTTCTGTTCACGGAACTGTACAACATCTTTGACAACATTCCCACCGCCATTGTGCTGATCCTCATCTCCTATGTGGCCTCCCCCAGCATCTGGACCATGATCCTGGGCATGTCCATCAAGGGCTGGATCGAGATGGCGCGGTTCATCCGCAACCAGATCCTCATCATCCGTGACCGTGACTACAACGTTGCCTCCCGCTGCATCGGCACCCCCACGGTGCGCATCGTGCTGCGCAACCTGCTGCCGTATCTGGTGTCGGTGATCATGCTGCGCATGGCTCTCACCATTCCGGAAGCCATCGGCAACGAGGTGTTCATCACCTACATCGGCCTGGGCCTCTCGGTGGAGACGCCCTCGCTGGGCAATCTGGTCAACGACGGCCGCAAGGTGATGATGCAGGCCGGTCTGCGCTACCAGCTGCTCTACCCCACCTTGATTTTGAGCTTTGTCACCATTGCGTTCTATCTGATCGGCAACGCGTTCTCGGACGCCGCCGACCCGAAGAACCACCTGCAGTAAGGAGGAATGCATGATGAACGAAAATGACTGCATCCTCTCGGTGCGGGGGCTGGATATCCGGTTCAACCTGCGCGGCCGGGTGCTGCACGCCATCCGCGGCATCGACCTGGACCTGTACCGGGGTGAAGTGCTGGCCGTCGTGGGCGAGTCCGGCTCCGGCAAGAGCGTGTTCACCAAGAGTTTCATGGGCCTGTTGGACACCAATGGCTCCATCACCGGCGGCACCATCGACTACTGCCCTACCCCCGGCGCAGAGCCGGTGCGCCTGTCCGGCCTGAAAACCGGGAAGGACTGGCTGCGCATCCGGGGCCGCGAAATTGCCATGATCATGCAGGACCCCATGACCAGCCTGAACCCCCTGAAGACCATCGGCGACCAGATCATGGAGGCCGTGGAGCTCCATCAGGGCCTCAAGGGCGCTGCCGCCAGGGAGAAGACCCTCGAGTACCTGCGGGATGTCGGCATCGCCGACCCGGAAGTGCGCTTCAAGCAGTATCCCCACGAGTTCTCGGGCGGTATGCGCCAGCGCGTCGTCATCGCCATCGCTGTGGCCTGCAACCCGCAGATCCTGATCTGCGACGAGCCCACGACGGCTCTGGACGTGACCATTCAGGCCCAGATCCTCGAGCTGCTGAAGGAGATGCGGGTCAAATATAACCTCACCATCATCCTCATCACCCATGACCTCGGCGTCGTGGCCAACATCGCCGACCGTGTGGCCGTCATGTATGCCGGCGACATCGTGGAGATCGGCACCTCGGACGAGATCTACTACGACCCCCGCCACCCCTACACCTGGGCGCTGCTGTCCAGTATGCCCCAGATGGGCGTGAAGGGCGAAGACCTGTTCAACATCCAGGGTACGCCCCCGAACCTCTTCACGGAGATTCACGGCGACGCTTTCGCGCCCCGCAACCCTTTGGCGCTGAAGATCGACTTCGTCAAGCGTCCCCCTTATTTTGATGTCAGCACGACCCACCGGGCCAAGACCTGGCTTCTCGACCCCCGCGCACCCAAGATAGAACCGCCCGCCGCTGTGCGGATGCTGCAAGAGGAGGGCAAATAACATGGCAGACGAACGCGAAGTTCTGGTCGAGGTAAAAAACCTCGAAGTGACCTACGGCTCCGGCCGCAAGGCTTACAAGGCCGTCAAGAACGCAAACTTCACCATCTATAAGGGCGAGACCTTCGGTCTGGTGGGCGAGTCCGGCTCGGGCAAGACCACCATCGGCCGGGCCATCATGCGCATCCTGCCCACCTCGGGCGGCGAGGTGTTCTATAAGGGCCAGAAGATAAACGGCAAGATCTCCCACGCGCTGGACAAGCAGGTCATCAAGGAAATTCAGATGATATTCCAGGACCCCCAGTCCTCCCTGAATGAGCGCGCCAAGGTGGGCTACATCGTAGGCGAGGGCCTGATGAACGTCCGGCCCGACCTCTCCGCCGCCGAGCGGGACGAAAAAGTCCGTCAGGCGCTGCTGGATGTGGGCCTGCTGCCCGAGTTTGCGTCCCGCTTCCCCCACGAGTTCTCGGGCGGCCAGCGCCAGCGCATCGGCATCGCCCGGGCCCTCATCGTGGAGCCGGAATTCATCATCGCCGACGAGCCCATCTCGGCACTGGATATGTCCATCCGCGCCCAGGTGCTCAACCTGCTGCGCCGCCTGCAGAAGGAGCGCGGCATCACCTACCTGTTCATCGCCCACGACCTCTCGGTCATGCGGTACATTTCGGACCGCATCGCCGTCATCCACAAGGGCGATATCGTGGAGCTGGCCGATGCGGAAGAGCTGGTGACCCATGCCATCCACCCCTACACCCGCAGCCTGCTCTCCGCCATCCCCATGCCCAACCCCAGGCTGGAGCGGAAGAAAAAGCTGCTGGTCTACGACCCCGCCATGCACGATTACACGCAGGAGGCTCCCCAGTGGCGGGAGCTGCGCCCCAGCCACTGGGTGCTCTGCAGCGAGCAGGAGGCCAAAGGCTGGCTGGCTGAAATGTAAACTTTCTCTTGCGTTTTTTGGCAAAGTTCGCCCTTTGTTTCTTGACATTTCCACCCTGCTCTACTACAATAGCTCTTGTACGTATTGTGTTGTTTTTGACAAACGGACGAAATTTAAGACCCTGTTGAATCCAGCTGCCCCGGCTGCGGGTGCAGTGACTGCTCAAAGGACAAAGGACAATTTATGACAACATCCAACACCCCGATCTATGCTTCCCAGGCACGTCCCTGGCTGAAATTCTACGATCAGAAGTACATTGACCAGACCATGCCCGCCTGCACGGCGTTTGAGCTCGTCTGCCGGCAGAACAAGAACCGACTGGGCGAGACCGCACTGGAATACTATGGCCGCAAGTTCACCTACGCTGATTTTATTGTCAACGTCAAAAAGACGGCAGCAGCCCTGCGGGCCGCGGGCCTG
>OHEZ01001448.1_pt1 | contig 9904 bp, 6 predicted proteins | sample 1567391 | NCBI WGS metagenome assembly OHEZ01 (sample SAMEA3879518, study PRJEB24766) | human gut metagenome | biome: human-associated habitat; feature: feces | place: USA | collected 1985/1987
TGCGACCGCATCTGCCCGGCTGTGACGGAGGACGGCGTGGCAAGGGAGCTCAAAACTCTGGGCCTGATCTGAAAGCAGCCTTCCACAAAAGAAGAGATGATAACAAAAAATTCCCGCTCCATCGAGCGGGAATTTTTGTTAGAGAGGATTATTTCTGATGGACTGCCTTGTGATATACCGCGTAGGCGATCACGGCAGAGAGGGCCTCTGTGATCCAGAAGGCGTGCCAGACACCGGTAGGGCCCATGCGGCCGCACAGCACCCACGCAATGGGCATGATGAAGATGATGTAGCGGCAAAGGGAGATGACCAGCGAGGGCACGCCCTTGCCCAGACCCTCCAGCGCGCCGGAGGAGGTGGTAGACACTGCCGAGACGATGAATCCCAGGCAGATGACCCGCAGGGCGGTCTGGCCGATGGCGATGGTCTCGGGGTTAGAGGTGAACAGACCCATCAGCGGGCCTGCAATGGTCAGGCAGAGCAGGGTGCCAATGGCCATGATCCCGGCGCTCAGGCCCAGTGTCAGGTTGTAGAGCCTGGACACACGGCCATGCTCCCGGGCACCGTAGTTGTAGCCCACCAGCGGGCGCATCCCCTGCACGATGCCGTTGGCCGGCAGGTAAAGGAAGGTCTGGAGTTTGTAGTAGATGCCCAGCACCGTCACATAGCTCTGGGAGTAGACCGCCAACAGGCCGTTCAGGAAGGTGACCAGCAGGCTGGGCAGGGCCAGATTCAGGATGGCAGGCACACCGATGGCGTAGAGACGGCCTTCGAGAGAGAGGTCAGGCCGCAGGGCCTTCCGGCGCAGATGGACGGGCGACTCGGTGGTGCTGTAGACCACGAGGTAGATGACGAGAGTGGCGGCCTGTCCGATGCCGGTAGCCAGCGCCGCGCCGGCAATGCCCATGGCAGGCACCGGGCCAAGGCCGAAGATGAGGACGGGGTCCAGCAGGATGTTGCAGACACAGCCCGAGATGAGGGCGATCATGGTGAGCTTCATCCGGCCCACGGCCTGGAAGATCTTCTCAAAGGCGAGGCTGGCCATGTTCACGGTAGCGAACAGGAAGACGATGGTGGAGTAGGTCACGCCCATAGAGACGATGGTGCCGTCGGTGGTGAACCGGGCCAGGAAGCCGGGCATGATGGCGGTAGCTGCCAGCGTGCAGAGGATGCCGTGGAGCACCGAGAGGGCCATGCCGTGGGTGGCGGCGGCGTCCGCCCTGTCGTGGTCGCCTGCGCCCCGGTAAAGGGCCACGAGGGCGTTGATGCCTATGCCGAAGCCGATGGCAACGGCGCTCACGAAGTTCTGGATGGGGAACACGAGGGAGAGGGCCGTCATGGCCTGCTCGTTGATCTGAGCCACAAAGAGGCTGTCCACGATGTTGTACAGCGAGTTCACCAGCATGGAGATGACGTTGGGCAGAGCCATCGACACCAGCAGCGGGAACACCGGCTTCGTCTTCATAAAAGTATCGTTCATGGGGGCAAAAGCTTCCTTTCCTGAAATTTCCGCACAAGAAAAGCCACACAACGGCGGCTTGGAGCGGGCCATTGTGTGGCGAAAAGTAGCAAACATCTATGCTGTAAAAATCCACACGGGTTTTATTGAAGTGCCGAGAAATACGGTGCATCGCAAAAGCGGCGTTACGGGACGCCGCCGGACAGCACCGGGATGCGGGCCGGAAAGGGCAGTACGGGAAGAGCCTTTCTGACCGGCCTGCGATAGGATACCACGAAACGGGTGGATTGTCAAGGGAAAAGTATGACTTTTCACAAAAGGCTTTTCAAGGAGAAAGATACCACACCCGTGTACTGTGAGGAACCGGCACTTGCAATTACCATACCGGTGTGTTATGATGAAGACGGAAACAGAAAAACAGGGTCTTTTGTCTCGGGCGCTGAGGGGTGCGCGGGGCCGACGGCCTTTTGTTTCCCATAAAAAGTTAGGAAAAACTAACAAAATGACGAAAAACACACGGGCGGCTTGTGCAGTCTGCCCAGTGGATAACGATCCTTAGGAGGTACTGACCAATGGTCCAGACGACGCTGAAAGTAGACGGCATGATGTGCGGCATGTGCGAGAGCCACGTCAACGAGGTGGTGCGCAAGACTGTGCAGGTGGAGAAGGTGACTTCCTCCCACACGAAGGGAGAGACGGTCATCGTCTCGGCCCAGCCGCTGGACATCGAGGCCCTGAAGGCTGCCATCGCCGACACGGGCTATATCGTGACCGGCGCAGAGGAAAAGCCGTATGAGAAGAAGGGATTCTTCTCATTTTTGAAGCACTGATGACTTCCGGCCCCGGAGAGGGGCCTATATAAGGAGGCAGGCAGAGATGAGGATACTGGTCTATGGTGCAGGCGTGCAGGGCTGTGAGCTGGCCCACCGTCTGCTGCAGAACAAAAAGAATGTCGTCACCATGCTGGCGCGGGGCGAGTGGAAGGAGAGGCTCGACCAAAGGGGCCTCGTCATCCGCCACTGGGCGCAGTGCCGCACCACGGTGGACCGGGTGGCCACCATCGACACGCTGGCCCCGGACGACTGCTACGACCTCGTTTTCGTGACGATGCAGGCCGGGCAGTTGCCCGACGTGCTGCCCATCCTCAAGCAGAACAGGAGCGAATACTTCGTCTTCGTGGGCAACGACCCCCACGCCGTGGAGGTCATGCAGGCCATGCAGCGCCCGGTGGATAAGATCGCCTTCGGCTTCCAGAGCAGCGGCGGCCACCGGGATGTGGATAAGGTCGTCAGCGCCCACGTCGGCGTGGGCATGACCATCGGCGGGGCTACCGCGCCCCTTTCGGGCGTCTTCCGCTACCGGGTCAAGACGGCTTTCGAGGGCGCAAAGTACAAGCTGACCTTCGTCAGCGACATGGACGGATGGCTCAAGTGCCACCTCGCCCTCATCCTCCCGGCCTGCTATCTCTGCTACGCCTGCAGCGGCGACCTCTCCAAGGCGACGAAGGAGCAGCGTGACCTGGTCCTCGACGCCGCGTGGGAGGCCTGCGAGATGCTGAAAGCCGCCCACATCCCCGTGGACGACAAGGAGAACACCGACTGCTACCGTGCCGGTACGCCCGGCCGCCGGAAGATGGACGCCATGGTCCTGGCGCTCTGTAAGACCCCGCTGGGCCGTCTCTGCGTCTCCGACCACGCGATGCATGCTGTGGCCGAGATGCAGTACCTCGATGAGGCTTTCGAAGGTCTGCGCACCCGGACGAGCGTCCGGATGACGGCGTGGGATACCCTGCGCAGCCAGATGCCCTTGTGGGACATCATGCGGAAAAAGACGGCGAAAGCAAAGCGATAAGTGCATGGAAAAAGAGGCAGATGCGAGTCTGCCTCTTTTTTGTGTGGGAAAAACCTCTCAGTCTGCTTCGCAGACAGCTCCCCTGCCGAGGGGAGCCCTTGGCAGGCCGGGCAGCTCTGAGCTGGACGCCTGAGGCGCAATATGGCGCAAGAGGGCGGGCCTTGCTGCAGAGGGCAGCCGCTTCTGGACAACGCACTTTGTCAAGCTGCCGCTGGCCTGGACAGCAGGGCACTACAGTCCACGAAACAGATAAACTTTGCTCGTCCAGGGGAAACTTGACCGATATGCCAAGGCCTCCCCTCGGTAGGGGAGGTGGCACGGCGTTAGCCGTGACGGAGAGGTTTAGCCTTTCCAGAAATCTTCCAGCTTTTTCTTCAACTCTTCCGTATCCCTCAGATACTCCAGATGACTCCAATGCTTCGGGAAGAGCCGGGCGTACTCGCTCTGGGCAAAGCGGTCGTCGAGGAGCAGCACCACGCCCTTATCTTCCTGCGTCCGGATGACCCGCCCGGCGGCCTGCAGGACTTTGTTCATCCCGGGCCAGCGGTAGGCGTAGTCGAAGCCCGCCCCGTTCTGGGCGTCGTAGTAGCGGCGCAGCATCTCCTGACGGGGACTCACCTGCGGCAGGCCCACGCCCACGATGGCGCAGCCGATGAGCCGGTCGCCCGCCAGGTCCACGCCCTCGCCGAAGATGCCGCCCATGACCCCGAAGCCGAGAAGCGTCTTCTCCGGGCAGGGTGAAAACCGCTCGAGGAACGCCGCCCGCCCGGCATCGTCCAGACCGCTCTCCTGTACCAGTGTGCCGATGTCCGGGTAGCGGGCGGTGAAGTCTTCCCACACCTGCCGCAGATAGGCATAGCTGGGGAAGAAGGCCAGATAGTTGCCCACCCGGCTGGACGCCAGCGCCGCGAGGGCGTCCGAGATGGGCCGGATGCTGGCGTCCCGCTGGCGGTAGCGGGTGGAGATGGAGGGCAGACAGTAGAGCCCGAGGTTTTCTGCCGGGAAGGGGCTTTCCAGCGCCACGGCCCGGGCCTCGGGACAGCCGAGGACGGTGCGGTAGTAGCCCGGCGGCGTCAGCGTCGCGCTGAACAGCGCCGCCGCCCGCCCTGCCGAAAGGCTTGCGTCCACGAAGGGGGACGGGTCGAGGCAGAGCAGCTGCAATTCAAGGTCACTGCCCCGGGCGGTGAGCTGGGCGGCAAAGTGCTCGTCGTACCGTTCCGACGCTCGCAGGATGTCCTGCACCTCAAAGTAGAGATCCAGCAGGGCCGCGTGGGCTTCGGCGTCGGGATCGTCTTCCAGCCAGTCCTGCAAGGGAGCCGTCAGCGCCCGCAGCGGGGCCAGCAGGGCTGAGGGAAGCTCCCTGCAGAACACCGTGCCGTCCTGAGCGTAGTCGGCGGCGGGCAGCCCGATGGCGGGCGTCTCCGCAGATCCCGGCAGGGAGGTCTGGCCGCTGTCGTCCTCTTCGGCGGCAGTGCTGCCCCGGCGGGGCGCGAGGGCCGAGACCGCTTTCCGTCCCTCTAAAAAGGCTTTGTCGGCCTTGCTCAGAGCGGTCTTGAGGGTGCTTTTGCCCCGCCCGAGTGCGCGTTTTGCCTCGGTGAGGCTGCTCTTGCAGAAGCGTGCCGAGTACATGGCCCGCGCCCGCTCGGGCAGATTGTGGGCCTCATCCACGAGGAAGAGCCAGTCGCCCGCGCTGTCGAAGAACCGCCGCAGATGCACCACGGGGTCGAAGAGGTAGTTATAGTCGCCGATGATGACGTCGCACCACTCGCTCAGATCCAGCCCCAGCTCGAAGGGGCAGACCGTGAACTGCTTTGCGGCGTCGGCCAGCGCGGCCCGGTCGAAGCGGCCGGTGCCGTCGTCCAGAAGGGCTTTCAGGGCCGTGTTCACCCGGTCGTAGTAGCCGTTTGCGTAGGGGCAGAGCTCCGGCAGGCAGGCGGGATGGCCCTCGGCATCCGGGTGGAGGCAGACCTTCTCCTTGGCTGTCAGGGTCACGCTGCGCAGAGCCAGCTTGGGATCAGACGCCCGCAGCCGCGCAATGGCATCCTCGGCGGCGGACTGAGTCGTGTTGCGGGCCGTCAGGTAGAACAGCTTCTCGCCGCAGCCGGTGCCGATGGCCCGCAGAGCAGGGAAGAGGACGCTCATGGTCTTGCCGATGCCGGTGGGGGCCTGACAGAAGAGCCGGACGCCGCTTTTAGACGGCGCGGCAGTGCAGGCGCGGTAGACTTCGCCCGCCAGCGCCCTCTGCCCGGGCCGGTAGGCCGGGAAGGGGAAATCCAGCGCCGAAAGGCTCACGCCCCGCTGCTCCCTCCACGCCAGCTGACGCTGCGCCCAGGGGGCGTACTGCTCGAGCAGATCCTGCAAAAACGTTTCCAGCTCTTTGAGGGTGAAATGCCGCACGAAGCGGAGGATGTCGTCGGTGTCGATCTGGTAGTAGGTGAGCCGGACGTCCAGCTTTTCCAGCCTCTGCTGACGGCCATACAGCGCCCCGTAGACCATTCCCTGCGCCCAGTGGCAGGGGTTCATGTCCTCGCAGATCTCTTCCTCGGGCACCGCAGTGGTCTTGATCTCGTCAATGGTCACAACGCCGGTTTCGTTGGTAAAAATGCCGTCGGCCCGGCCCTCCAGCGTAAAGCGGATGCCGTCGACCGTATAATCGGCGCAGAGGGGTACCTCGGCGGCGTAACCCTCCCCGGCGGCCTTCTGCAGCCTGCGGTGGATGCGGGCACCTTCCAGTGCGCGGTCAAAACCGGCAAACCGGCTGTCGATGCTGCCGCTGCGCAGCAGAAACTCCACCAGCTGCCGGATGGGCAGACGGATGTCGGACATGATTTCACTTCCCTTATCATAAAGAACTCAGCAGTCGGGTGACGGCGCTTCCAGCCCGAACAGCTCCGCGCACCGGGCGGCAGCTTCGTCCACCTTGCCGAAGTCCACGGCGGCGCGGTAGTAAGTCTCCAGCTCGTCGTGGCAGGCTTTGGCCTGTGCCATCAGGTCGGCGGCCTGTTCCAAAAGCTCTGCTGCCGCCCGCTCGTTGAAGCGGAGACGGGCACGGTAGCCCGCCAGATTTTCCCGGTCAAGGAACCGGGTGCACCGCACGGCCTGCATGCCGGGCAGCTGCACCGGGTGCCACCGGTTGTCGGTGAGGAAAGCCAGCCGGAGGGCCGGGATGAAGAGATGGTCGATCTTGTCGTCGGGGTGCATGGCGCAGGGGCAGGTGATGATGTGGTAGCCCCGGGCCAGCGCCTCGGCCCGGATGAGCTCGAGAAGCAGGCGGGAGACGGCGCCGTAGTCGTCATGGAAGACCACATACCGGTCGGCCAGCGCCTGTACGGTGCCGCGGTAGAAGACCGGCCCTTTCGGCGTGATGGCCGACAGCAGCCGCAGCTCTTCGCTGGCCGAGGCCCCCTCGGGCAGGCGGGGGAGAGTCCGGGCGCAGAGCCGCTTGACGTAGCGGCGGACTTTCTCGAAGTTGGCACTGCACGCCTCAGCCCGGCGGCTGTCCAGCAGCAGGCTCCCGGCAGATGCGATATACCGCGCGGCCCGGCTGCGCAGGGCAGTGTTCTGGGCGAAGAGCCGCTTCACCTCGTCGGCGTGGGCGTGGAGGGCGTCGGCGTCCAGTGTGTGGTACAGGCTCACCACCTGCTCCTCTGCGCCCGGGGCGTCCGGCTCCATGACATGGGGTGCGGTGGCGTCCACGATGGCGGCGCGCTTGTCGAGAAAGATGACGCCGTCCAGACTGTCGGGGTCGCTGGCGCAGTGGATGCGCTGGATGGACTCCCCCTTCTGCTCGGCCTTGATGGCCAGCCGCTTCATCAGCGTCGATTTGCCGCAGCCCGGCCCGCTTTTGATGAGATACATCTGCATCCCCGGCTCCCGCCGAAGCGGCTCAAAATAGCCCTTGAACCCGGCGGGGGTGGTGGTGCCAAGAAAGAAATCAACAGAATCGCTGCGTACAGCATTCATACTCAAACACCTCACTTTTGTTTTTAGGTTATGCAAAAGTGAAGGAAAAAGTGAGGGGTGTGATGGCAAAGGCTCCCCCTTTGGGGGCAACGGCGACGACCGCCGCCAGCGGCGGAAGCAGGGAGTCGCTGTTGGGGCAGCGGCCAGCAGGATGCAAGCGACAGCGTAGCAGACGCAGGGAGCCGCAACCCGGCCTTGGCGCGAAGCGCCTGAGAGGGCAAGGATGCTGACAAAGAAGCATGTGTAGCGATAATATGGCTCTGACAAAGAAACTGCCTATCGCTGCGCAGAGGCCCTGTCTCGCCGGGCTTGCCCTCTCCGTCACCTTCGGTGACACCTCTCCCAAGGGGAGAGGCTTACAGCAACAACAAAAGCCAGCGCACATTCCGTGCGCTGGCTTTTCTGCATCTTACAGCTTACTGGATGCCGGTGACCTTGTAGTCCTGTGCCTCGACGGCGTTCTTGAGCACGTCGTTGGCGACCTCGGCGTTCAGGGTGACGATGGCGGTGCCGGCCTCGTGGCTCACGACAGCCTCGTCCACCTCGGGCAGGGCTTCCAGAGCCTTCTTCACGCGGGCTTCGCAATGGCCGCACATCATGCCTTCCACTTTCAGGGTCTTCTTCATGGTATTATCCTCCGTTTTGACTTCGGGCGCTTCGGCGTCCGATTTTTTGTTATTTTCAGCCGCAGACTGCACCGGGGCAGCGGCGGGAGAAGCGGTTTTGTGGTCGTGCCTGGTGCTGTGCAGATCGAACAGGTTCAGCCGCAGGGCGTTGCTCACCACGCAGAAGCTGGACAGGCTCATGGCAGCAGCACCGAACATGGGGTTCAGGGTCAGGCCGAAGGGGATGAACAGACCAGCCGCCAGCGGGATGCCGATGATGTTGTAGATGAACGCCCAGAACAGGTTCTCGTGGATGTTCCGCAGGGTGGCGCGGCTGAGGCGGATGGCCGCAGGCACGTCCGAGAGCTTCGAGTTCATCAGCACGACGTCGGCGGCGTCAATGGCCACGTCGGTGCCTGCGCCGATGGCAATGCCGGTGTCGGCACGGGTGAGGGCGGGAGCGTCGTTGATGCCGTCGCCCACCATGGCCACCTTGCCGCTGGCCTGCAGCTGGCGGATGACGGCCTCCTTGCCGTCGGGCAGGACGCCCGCGATGACCTCGTCCACGCCCGCCTGCCTGCCGATGGCGTCGGCGGTGCGCTGGTTGTCGCCGGTGAGCATCACGACCCGGATGCCCATGTTCTGCAGCTGACGGATGGCTTCGGGGCTGTCCTCCTTGATGGTGTCGGCCACGGCGATAACGCCCAGCAGACGGCCTGCGCCGCCGAAGAAGAGGGGAGTCTTGCCCTCGGCGGCCAGCTTTTCAGCCTGCTGTGCCAGTGCGGCGGGCAGGGTGAGCCTGGTCTGGATGAAGGCGGCATTGCCGGCATAGATATCCATGCCGTCCAGCTTGGCCGCCAGACCGTTGCCCGGCAGGGCTGCGAAGTCAGTGACTTCCGGGGGAGTGATGGCCTTTGCCTCGGCGTCGGCCAGAACTGCCTTTGCCAGAGGGTGCTCGCTGCGGCTTTCCAGCGCGGCGGCCAGCGTCAGCAGCTCCGTCTCGGAGACGCCCTCGGCAGGCAGCAGGTCGGTGACGCGGGGCGCGCCCTCGGTGATGGTGCCGGTCTTGTCCAGCGCCACGATCTGGGTGCGGCCTGCGGCTTCCAGCGAGGCGGCAGTCTTGAAGAGGATGCCGTTCTTGGCGCCGAGACCATTGCCCACCATAATAGCCACAGGCGTTGCAAGGCCCAGTGCGCAGGGGCAGCTGATGACCAGAACGGAGATGCCGCGGGCCAGCGCATAGCCCAGCTCATGGCCCAGCAGCAGCCAGACGATGGTGGTGACGACGGCGATGGAGATGACCGCCGGGACGAAGAAGCCCGACACTGTGTCGGCGATTTTGGCGATAGGAGCTTTGGTGGCGGCGGCGGCGCTGACCATCTTAATGATCTGAGCCAGCGTGGTATCCTGACCCACGCGGGTGGCACGGCAGCGCAAAAAGCCGGATTGGATACTGTTTCTGATTTTCGTACAGAGATGGAGAATTATCATCGAGCCTTATCCAGGTCCTATCTTACCGATTCTGCTACCGATGAGGCCTACGCAAAGAAACTCTACGATCAGATGAAAACCCGCTCTGCTGCCGGCGAAGTTAAGGTTATGCGTATTTTCCGTTATCTTCCGCAGACTGCCTTACCCCATCATTTGCGGGAGGCACAGAACTTGATGGATTCACTCTATCATGTCTTGGAGGCCCATCCCGGTATTGACTTTAAGACTCTGGTAAACAAGTACTCGGATGATAAGAAAGAGTTTTGGATGGGTTGGTTGCAGACTTCGCAGGAGTTTGAAGAAGTAGCCTTCTCTTTAAAAGATGGAGAGTATTCAAAGCCGTTTTTTACACCCAAGGGTATACAGATTGTCAAGGTGACAGGCAGGCGGGAAATTCCTCCGTTCGAACAGATACGCGGAGAATTGATTCATAAACTCTCCCGTCGTCCGGGTACGGATAAAGAAATTGAGTTATGGGTGAACAAGCTGAAGAGTATCTGTCAATATACTCCGGACAAGGCCGGGATGAAAGAGT
>OHEZ01001449.1_pt1 | contig 9899 bp, 10 predicted proteins | sample 1567391 | NCBI WGS metagenome assembly OHEZ01 (sample SAMEA3879518, study PRJEB24766) | human gut metagenome | biome: human-associated habitat; feature: feces | place: USA | collected 1985/1987
GGCACACTCCTTCTTCGAAAATAGATCTATCCTCGAAAATCTTCTCTTAATCTGAAGCAACTTATTTTTTTCATGTTACTTACAAATATAATGAAAGACAGGGGAATATAATGAATAAAGGCTGACAAAAACTCTCGTTCCTGTCAGCCCATATATCTTTTTCAGATCAGATTCGTGCCTGGCTTACTGCTCTTCTTCAAGTTGCAAGTGCTGCACGTAGATAGCTTTCTGCATCTGCTCTCTTTTCTTCACAGATGGCTTCACGAAATTCTTTCTCGCACGGAGCTCACGGATAGCACCTGTTTTCTCAAATTTTCTCTTGAATCTCTTGAGCGCTCTCTCAATGTTCTCACCCTCTTTAAGCGGTACAATAATCATGTCTGAATCACCTCCTTTTATTTACAAAATAACTGAATCCTAAGTACTTGCATTGATTTTGGCAAGCCTCTTCCGGATTAAGCGGGTGCAAAGGTACGACAATTTTCCGAAAATGCAATCCCGACATGATATTTTTCCGGTAAAAAAATTAAGGTCAATGGCCCAGTGCGGCTATATTTTCCTTGAAAACCTCCATTCCGTCGGTGGCCTTCGCGTGAATGTGGACAATCCGCTTGTCTCTGACATTGACATTGCTCGGGTCGATAAGATATATCGGTGTCGAAGCCGGAGCATAGCGATAGAGTCCAGCGGCAGGATAGACACTCATGGACGTACCCACAATCAGAAGGATATCAGCCTCTGAGACGAGGTCAATGGCCCTTTCAATCTTGGGAACAGGTTCGCCGAACCATACGATATGAGGGCGGAGCTGGTGTCCGTTTGGGGCCAGGTCGCCCAGATGGATTTCCCCGTATCCGATATCGAAGACACTGGCCTCAGAGAAGCCGTCTCCCTCGTTGCAGCAGTTTTCCGGACGCACCTTGGTAAGTTCACCATGAAGATGGAGAACCTTCGAACTGCCGGCACGCTCATGAAGGTTATCAACATTCTGCGTAATGACATTGACATCATACTTGTTCTGGAGGTCGGCGATAGCCAGGTGCGCCGCATTCGGCTTGACATTGGCCAGTTCCCGTCTTCTGATGTTGTAGAAGTCCAGCATCAGGGCCGGATTCTTATGCCACCCTTCGATGGAAGCGACCTCATTCGGATCGAAATTGTCCCACAGGCCGCCATTGTCACGGAATGTACTGATTCCGCTCTCGGCGCTGACACCGGCGCCGGTCAACACTACCAACTTTTTCATATAACAAATCCTAACTTATGCAAAATAAAAATTGCGGAGCCAATAATCGAAGAGAGGGTCCTGGAGTTCAGGCTCATCTTTGTCATTGAAACACACTATCTCTTTTTTCATGAGCGCATCCTTCAGCCTCTTGACATTGGCAGAGGAATTAAGACCGTAACTGTCAATGACATCCGACGTGCTGAACTTCGTCTTTCCGTCGAGTATCGCCTTCAGGAGACGCACCTGATAGCCTGTCAGGTCCCTCATGATGCGCTGATAGGAAGGGACATGGACGGCCAGCATGCAGGACAGGGCGTCTTTCACTGTCAGTTCACTGATATAACCTTTCGACAGGGAATCGCAGATGAAGAAAAACTGGTTTATGTAACCTATCTCATTATGGAGCATGTTGCAAACGTTCTGGACAAGTTCCCTGTCCACCACTTTTCCTCCTGCGGAAAAGCCTCTCAGGACATGCTCCGTGATGTCCGAGTCCGAAATCGGCGAAAGCCTGACTGTCCGTGTCACGTCACGGAAATACTTTTTTCTCAGGAAAATATACTCCATGGCATTGACCTCGGAGCCCATGAAGATGAAGGAACACGGCGGCATGGCATTGCCTCTGTTGGCATCGATAACTCTTTCCAAAAGACGGCAGCATTTCTCCGCGCCATCGAAATCCACGTTCTGGAACTCCTTGAGAATCACGACCAAAGGCATTGACAAAAACTCGGCAATCCTGTATGGAAGACTGAGGACCGAGGTCTGCCATCGGCTGTCGTCTGCCGAAAACTCATCCTGTCCTCCGTCAGAAGAAAGGTATTTCGAAGCCAATTCCGAGCGGCCTTCCGGTGTTTTCGAACCGGCACGCAGGACGGAGTCTTCAAAAATCTTGAAAAAGGCGTCAATGTTTCTGACAGGAGTCAAATCGACTTCACAGACATGGCACTGCTTTCCGGCGACCTTCATCTGATACAGGGCCTGCCGGACTGCGGACATTTTTCCGGCCTCGTGAGGTCCCCATATCGCGAGACTTTCCCCCTCCCCGATCGCTTCGGCAATGGCCTGACAATCACGACGTCTGCCGACAAAATACCTGCCGGTAACGAATTTATCGAACTGAAAAGGAGTATCCATAAATCTGTCAAAAGATAAAAGGTCCAAACACCGGAGGCAAATTTAACAAAATATTTGGCGGAATGTAAGAAAAAGACTAAATTTGCAGTTCAAAATTGATTTATGGCTACCAAGCTCAGTTGAAGTTCCGCCGCAGAAGGCGGGCGCTTGCCGCCGGAAACTTAAAATAAGTTTTATAAAATGTACGCAATCGTTGAAATTGCAGGCCAGCAGTTCAAAGTAGAAGCTGGTGCAGAGATTTTCGTAAACCGCCTCGCATCCAAGAAGGATGAGACGGTAGAGTTCGACAAGGTTCTTCTCCTCGACAACGAGGGAGCAATCAAAGTCGGTGTTCCTTACGTAGAGGGTGCAGTTGTAAAGGCAACAGTTCTCGAAGATGACGTTAAGGCAAAGAAGGTTATCGTTTTCAAGAAGATCCGTCGTAAAGGATATCAGAAATCAAACGGTCACCGCCAGAAGCTTACAAAGATCCGCATCGACTCTATCGCTTAATTTTTTACAGATCGCTAAATTAAAGGAGAATTTGAATTATGGCACATAAAAAAGGTCAAAGTAGTTCTAAGAACGGTCGTGAGTCACAGAGCAAACGTCTCGGATTCAAGAAATTCGGTGGTGAGGTTGTAAAGGCCGGTAACATCATCGTTCGCCAGAGAGGCACAGTTCACAACGCTGACAAGAACGTAGGAATGGGTAAAGACCACACTCTTTACGCACTCGTTGACGGAACGGTTCTCATCACAAGAAAGAAAGAGAACAAGTCATACGTGTCGGTTGTCCCTTTTGAGAACTAAGCTCGGAGGGTCTTGAAAGACATTGGAGGATTGCACTTCGAGTATCGGCGTGCGGTCCTCCTTTTTATTTCAGAGGAAACACAGTAACATAGCAGACAATATTAAATCATATATATCATGTTGACACTTAAGATGCTTCGTGACGATCCAGATTTCGTAGTCAGGAAGCTTGCAGTCAAAAACTTCGACGCAAAGGCAATCGTCGATAGGGTTCTCGAACTTGACACACAGAGAAGGGCTCTCCAGACAGAGAGCGACGGTCTTCTTGCCCAGCAGAAGCAGAAAGCAGGTCTCATCGGAGGCCTCATGAAAGAAGGCAAGAAGGCAGAAGCCGAAGAGGCAAAGAAAGAAGTTGCAGAGCTCAAGGCAAAGTCCACAGAGCTTCTCGCAAAGGCTGACGAGACAAGCAAAGAACTTGAGTCACAGCTGGTTCTCCTCCCTAATATTCCTTGCGACCTCGTCGTTCCCGGAAAGGGAGCTGAGGACAACCAGGTAGTGAAGATGGGCGGTCCGGAGATCAAACTTCCGGAGAATGCGCTTCCACACTGGGAACTCGCCAAGAAATTCGATATCATTGACTTCGACCTCGGAGTAAAACTCACAGGCGCAGGATTCCCTGTATATAAGGGAAAGGGCGCGAAACTCCAGAGGGCGCTCATCAGTTTCTTCCTCGACAACAATACAGCCGCAGGCTACAAGGAGATCGAACCTCCTATCATGGTCAATGCCGCTTCAGGTTTCGGTACAGGCCAGTTGCCTGACAAGGAGGCCCAGATGTACTATGTAGGTCTCGACGATTTCTATCTCGTTCCTACTGCTGAGGTTCCTGTTACCAATATCTACAGGGACGTCATCCTGAACAATGACCAGTTCCCTCAGAAGCTTACTGCATATACCCCATGCTTCCGTCGTGAGGCAGGTTCCTATGGTAAGGACGTGAGAGGTCTGAACAGACTTCACCAGTTCGACAAGGTAGAGATTGTCCGCATCGAGAAGCCTGAGGATTCTTACGCGGCACTTGACGAGATGATTGCCCATGTAGAGAGCCTTGTGAACAAACTCGGTCTCAAGTACAGAATCCTCCGCCTCTGCGGTGGTGACCTGAGTTTCACATCTGCAATCACTTACGACTTCGAATTGTGGTCAGCAGCACAGGGAAGATGGCTGGAAATCTCTTCAGTTTCCAACTTCGAGACATATCAGGCAAACCGTCTGCACCTCAGATACAAGGACGAGAACGGCAAGATGCAGCTCTGCCACACATTGAACGGAAGTTCACTTGCTCTTCCACGTGTCGTTGCGGCAATGCTTGAAGACAATCAGCAAGAAGACAGGATTGTCATCCCTGAGGTTCTCCGCCCTTATACCGGGTTCGACTACATCGACTAAGGATGGCAACCATAATTGGAATTGACCCCGGAACCAATATCCTTGGCTTCGGGGTTATTCGTACTGAGGGCCAGAAGGCCACGTACGTGGAAATGGGTGTAATCGACATGCGCAAGGAGAAGGATCCTTATGCCAAACTGAGCCGTATTTTCAATGAAATCAGCGAGATCTGTGAAAAATACCGGCCGGACCAGATGGCATTGGAGTCTCCTTTCTACGGAAAGAATGCCCAGGTCATACTGAAACTCGGACGTGCCCAGGGTGCGGCCATGCTTGCGGCAGCCACCAGAGGGATTCCGATCACGGAATATGCCCCGAGGAAAGCGAAAGAGGCTGTCACCGGAAACGGGGCGGCATCCAAGATGCAGGTCAATACTATTCTGCAGAGGATTCTCGGCATTGACATTGAAGAAAAATTTCTCGATGCCACGGATGCTCTGGCGATAGCGTTGTGCCACCATTATCAGATGACGAATCCTCTGGCGGGGATGAAGTCTTCTACCAGCTGGGAAAAATTTATAGCCGACAACCCGGACAGGGTAAAATAAAAAGGCCATTCACTTCGAAAAAACGAACATTCAGCCGTAGAATGTGGCCATTCAGCGGTTTTTGCAATAATCTGACACTACATAATTAAACCGGAGAACAGGTTACATGTCTAAAGTTGTGTTGTTGAAAGAAGCAGAAAACAACTTGAAAGAAGTGTATTACCTAATTGTGAACGGACAATGAAAAGAATCATTGCTATGTTTTGCGGGCTGGTGACTATGCTCGCATTTTCTTTTGCGGTCGCGGCTCAGGCCACGAGGTCTGTCACGGTGGTGCTGCAGGATTCGTCTTCTGGCGAGCCTGTCGGTTATGCCACTGTATCATTGACAAAAGCCGGCGCGAATACCGCAAGCAAATATGCCTTGACCGATGATAAGGGAAAGGCTGTACTTGACAAGGTGGCTGCGGGAAGCTATACGGTCAAGGCTGAACTTCTCGGCTATAAGAATTATTCCGCGGAAATTACGGTGAAAAATTCCGTAGATCTGGGCATCGTGAAGATGGAGCCGGACAGAAAGGTTCTTAATGCCGCAAGTGTCACTGCCGCAGGAAACCCTATTATCATAAAGAAGGATACCATCGAATATACGGCCACTTCTTTCAAGACGACTGACAATGATATGCTAGAGGATCTCCTGAAGAAACTCCCTGGCGTAGAAGTCGGTTCAGATGGAAGTGTCACAGCGAATGGCCAGACTATTTCCAAAATCACCATTGACGGAAAGACTTTCTTCCTGGATGATCCTCAGCTGGCATCCAAGAACATTCCGGCCAAGATTATCGATAAGGTGAAGGTCGTGCAGAAGAAATCCGAGCAGGCACAGTTCACAGGCATTGATGACGGGCAGGAAGAGACTGTCATTGACCTTTCCATTCAGAAGGGCATGATGAACGGACTTTTCGGCAATGTCCAGATCGGCGGCGGTCACGACTGGCCTGAGACTACGACCAACGGAAATGGCGACTGGCGCTACCAGGGTGCAGGTTTCATCGGCAGATTCACTGAAAAAAGCCAGTTGAGCATCATACTGAACGGCAACAACACCAATAACCGCGGATTCAACGACTTGTCAGGTTCGATGATGAGGTCAATGCGAGGAGGCGGTGGCGGAATGGGCCGTGGAAGTGGCGGATGGGGCAACTCCAATGGTATCACCACTTCATGGATGGGCGGTGTCAATGGTTCATGGGACTTATTCGGCGACAAGATGGACCTCGGAGCAAACTACCTTTTCAACGGCACTCAGAAAGATGTGAAGGAAATCAGTGACAAGACCACATTCCTGGATGACGGATCCAGCCTGATTTACCACAACGACGGATACAGTTTCAACAATTCCTACGGACATCGTTTCGGAATGCGTCTGGAGCACAAGTTCTCGGAGAAGACATCCATCCTCTTCCAGCCTCAGTTCAATTTCGGAAATGGTGATTTCCAGGAGCTCTCCAAGTTCACCACTGACGGCATTGCTGCCGGAGAGACAGAATCCGTGGCCAAGAATGAGGGCTTCAACAACAATACCGGAAACAACAAGAACTGGACTGCCAACGGATTCCTCCTGTTCAGACAGCGTCTCGGGCTTCCCGGCAGGACATTGTCCTTCAACATTGACTATAATTTCAGCAATAACGACCTCTACGGTTTCAACCAGTCTTTGACGAGGACCTTCGGAGCTACAGATGCGGAGAATGTCAATGCCATTGTCAATCAGAGATATGACCAGAATTCGAAGTCGTCATCTGTAAGCGGACGTCTCGTCTATACGGAGCCGCTCGGTGCAGGTTTCTACATGGAGGCCAATTATCAATACAAATGGTCACAGAACAAGTCGGACAAACTGACTTATGATTCTGCAGACAGGGGTGCCTATGACTTCAATGCTGACACTCACGAGTATTACCGGGAGACTGACATGTACGACAAGGACGGCAACATCATCTATGTAGACGGCAAGCCAGTACATTCAAATGAGATACTCAACTCCCAGTATTCCAGCAACATCCTGAACCAGTACCAGACTCATCGTGCAGGTGTGAACTTCATGTTCCAGAAGGACAAGATCAGGGCTCAGGTCGGCGCGTCGATTATTCCGACAATCACCCACAACGAGACCAATGGGAAGAGTTATGACAATTCTGTCATAAACTGGTCGCCTACAGCGATGTTGTGGTACGACATCAATGACAATATGAATGTCCGCGGTTTCTATTTCGGAAATTCATCACAGCCGACAACCACACAGCTCATGCCGGTTCCTGACAATACAAACCCGCTCAACGTGTCTCTGGGTAACCCTTATCTGAAGCCGTATTTCTCACATAACATAAATACCAGATATGGCTTCTCAAACAGGCAGAAGTTCCTGTCTGTGCATGCCAACCTTAGCGGAGGCTTCGTGCAGTCCCCTATCGTCTATGCCAGCTGGTACAATACCAACGGCACAGCGTTCTCGCTCCCTGTAAATGGTCCGACTTCGGGTAATGTCAATGCCAGGATGTTCCTCAATGCTCCTTTCGGAAAATCAAATTTCAGCATATCTTCCAGCACATCAGGAAGTTGGAGTACATCGACTTCTTATGTAGGAAAGAGTTCTTTCGATACAAGTACCTATTATGTTGATGGTGACTTCGATTATGTGAAGTTCCACAATGACTTCCCTGACCTCGGAAAGAGTGACAAGTTCCTGGAGAACAACACTCAGACAATGAATTTCACCGAAAGACTCAAACTCACATACAGGAACAATTTCGTGGAGATTATTGCCGGCGGACGTTCGCGCATTGCAAAGTCCTGGTACACAATCGAATCAGCAAATACGAATGTCACGAGAAACAATCAGGCGTCCATGTCCATGAACTGGACAATCCCAGGCGGTCTCGGTCTCGTGGGCGAGTTCAACTATAACTGGTACAAGGGATATCAGACCAAGCAGGATGACGAGTATGTATTCAATCTCGAGATTACCAAACTCCTGTTCAAGAACCAGTGCACGCTGTCTCTCAAGGGATATGACCTGCTGAACCAGTCGAAGAACCTCTCGGTTTCTGATTCTTCGAACTATCACACTGAGACGTGGAACAATACTCTGGGACGTTATGTGATTCTTTCTCTTACCTGGCGTTTCGGAAATATGAACAATGCCAGCAAGGGTATGAGGGGAAGAGGCCCGGGCGGCCCAGGACATGGTCCAGGCCCAGGCGGTCCACCACCTATGATGTAAGCGTAGCATCGAAAAATGCAGTCTGTTCTTGCGAGCGGACTGCATTTTTTATTATATATTCTGATTGTTCTCTACCAGCCTTTTCTGATGTTGTCTGCAATGGCTGCCACCAGGCGGTCTCTTGCCTCGACGCTTGCCCATCCGATGTGCGGGGTAAAGTGGAATTTCTCGGGATGGCGCGTATGAAGAATCGGATTGTCGAAAGGAATAGGTTCATTGACAAATACATCCAGAGCGGCTCCGCCGATGACATTTTCGTCAATGACTTTTGCCAATGCTGCTTCTTCGATGATTCCGCCGCGGCCCATATTGACAATGATGGCTGTCGGTTTCATCATCCTGAGTTCCTTTTCTCCTATCAGTCCCGCCGTACGCTCATTGTACGGGGCATGGATGGAGATTACGTCTGAGGTGCGCATCAGTTCGTCCAACGGAATGCACGGATATTTCGTGCAGTGTCCGGTCCCGGATGTCGAGTAATATGCGACCTTCATGCCGAATGCCTCTGCGACTTCTGCCACACGGCTTCCGATTGTTCCCATGCCTATGATTCCGATCTGTTTGCCGTAAACTTCTATGAACGGTTTGATGACATTGGTGAACATGCCGCTTGAGGAGTATCCTCCTGATTTCACTGCGTCATCGAAATACGGGCCGTTGCCAAGCAGTGACAGGATATGCATAAATGTCTGCTGGACAACCGGTTCTGTCGAGTATCCGGCCACGTTTCTAACTATAATGCCACGTTTTTCGCAGGCTTTCACATCAATGTTGTTTATTCCGGTTCCGGCTTCGCATACCAGTTTCACATTCGGAGCGACACCAAGAAGATCTTCCGTAACTTTCACTTTATTGACCACAAGCACATCGCAGTCTTTCACCCGCTCCTTTGCTTCTTCCGGGCTGGATGTCGGCCACGCCGTAAGATCGCCGCACGCCGCTATCGGCGACAGTGATGTTTCTCCGACTGTCGCTGCATCAAGAAATGTTATTTTCATCGTAACAATGTTATTGTTTATATACAATTATGCCATGGAGTCTCATCTCAGGCCGACAATTCAGCCCACGATGCCATCCACGGCACAATGATACGAATTGTTTTTGGATTGGCAAAGGTTTTCGCCCTCTCCTTGGCCGCAAAACCGGACCGGCATTTCCGGCAAATCGTCACGACTTTGGTAAGCGTCTCCGGAGTTACGTGTTGACCGGACTTTATTCTCTTAGGCACCGTCCGGCATGTCCACGCCACAATTATTTTCGACCCTCTTGACATTTGTCTGCCTTGGCTTTTACCGCTATAATATATTGTCTGCCAGCATATTACATGCCAGTATAGAGCCAGGCGCTCCTGCCAAGACCCCATTTCATTGCTACCTCTTGGCTCTCTTTTAATCAGCTAACTTTCTGATAATTAATACGTAACGTCGGATTACGGTTGTCAAGAGGGTCGAAAATCAAAAGACCTTGTCCTGACGACGTAAACAACTCAGCGGTTCCGTGATGACTTGTCTTGCAATCGCGATTCCGTTTGTCGAGTTACATCGTAATTTGCCGCAGTATCATTCGGCATTTTTTTGTTTTGGT
>OHEZ01001458.1_pt1 | contig 9858 bp, 10 predicted proteins | sample 1567391 | NCBI WGS metagenome assembly OHEZ01 (sample SAMEA3879518, study PRJEB24766) | human gut metagenome | biome: human-associated habitat; feature: feces | place: USA | collected 1985/1987
TGATCAGATTTGAATTGCTTAATGTTCCGTTAGGAATGACGATCACTCGGTTATCAATTGTCTTAAGCTTTGTATAAAAAATATCCATCGCTGCAACTTCTCCTTCGCAGTCGGTTCCTGTTAATACGATGTAATCTCCTACCTGAAATGGTTTCAGAATTAATAGTAAAACTCCACCTGCTACATTAGAAAGTGTTCCTTGTAATGCTAAACCTACTGCTACACCTGCAGATCCTAATAATGCGATAAAAGAACTTACCTCTACCCCCATATGTGCAACTGCCATAAAGATTACAATACAACGCAATCCAATCCTTATGAAGGAACAGGAACTGGTGCCCCACACAGACCATAGGAATTTTCTCGTCGGTCAATTTATATGCAACCGTACCGAGCAATTCGTAAAAATTCACGATAACGTCAGCACCACTTTCCTTGATATGAGTGCGAATCAATGATATAGAAGGAATGAATTTCGGAGAAATCGCAATATTCAGAAGTACGGACTTCAATGCATCAGGCCGCTTATCGCCGGTTGCAGACACGAAATTCACTGATTCAAAATAAGTTATCGGGGCACTTACGCCTTGCGTAAAAAATGCAGGAAGAATCCTGGATTCACTCTTTCCGACAAGCATTCCGACCACCTGATGACCTCTGGAAACCAGAAGCTTTTCCATCGTCATAGCCTGAGTAAGGTGTCCTCTGCCCTCTCCTTGTATTATAAACAAGTACTTCATTATCCCGAAATTAAATAGTAACTAGATCTGATATCTGGCGATGCGCCAGTTGCCGTCATAATCCTCTACAAGCGCGGTCAACGACTCCACCCAATCTCCGGAATTCAGGTAATGGATACCACCCTTGAGCATCTTGTCTTCAGGATGATGGATATGACCGCAGATAATGCCGTCGCACCCCTTCGCCTTGGCATACGAAGCAAGATCAGACTCAAAACCGGAAATCGCGGAAACAGCCTGCTTGACCTTGTGCTTGACGACCGCGGAAAGAGAATAATACTCTTTTCCCCGTTTCTGGCGGGCCTTGTTCCAGACATTATTGAACTTCAGCAGAAGATTATAGGCGACATCGCCGAGCTTTGCCAAGAAAGTCAGCCTCGAAGTGATACTGTCGAAGGCATGCCCATGGATAACTACATAAGAATGATTCTTCTCCTTGATGATGAATTCATGAACAAGGCTGATATTGGCCATTTTGGACGGGACCAGCGGATCCAGGAAATCATCATGGTTACCGGTAACATAAATCACCTCCGTATTATGCTTTTCCATCATCTTCATTATCACATGAAAGAAAGCAGAATGCACGACTGTCCACTTGTCATTTGAATTCTTCAGCTGCCAGCCGTCGATTATGTCCCCATCCATTATAAGCCGATCGCAGTCAACGGAACTGAGAAATTCTGTAACTTCTCTGACTTTGGAATGTGGCGCACCGATGTGGACATCTGAAATAACCACTGTCTTATAATGAGGTCTTTCCATTTTCAATGCTATTATTTCCCCTTGGTAAACTCTGTAACCTTCTGGTCGTCAGCAACAGGACAGACAAGCACATTTCCGTCCTTGGCAGCCACGACATAACCCTCCAGACCATCTACCACAATCATGCCCGAATCTCCGGAATGCACTATACAATTCCTGCAGCCGAACATCCTGACATCACTACCGACTGTATGGTTTCCATTTTCATCGGCCGGAATATGCTTACCTACAGAACTCCAGCTTCCAAGATCGGACCACTCCAGATCCGAAGCGATCACATATATGGACGGTGATTTTTCCATCACTGCATAGTCGATGGAAATCTTCTCGCACTGAGGAAAAAGCTCGGTCAGAACCGCCTTCTCGTCTTCCCTGCCGAAAGCCTGTGAAATCCTGTCCATCATAGACACAATCTGAGGGCAGTACTGCCTCATCTGGGAAACAATCGTCTTCACCGACCAGACAAAGATACCGGCATTCCAGAAATAATTGCCGGCGGCAAGATACTGCTCGGCAATATCCCTCTTCGGCTTCTCCTTGAAGGCATTGACTTTCACGATTTTATCTTCCTCTACAGAAGACGAGCAGATATAGCCGTATCCTGTTTCAGGCCTGTCCGGATGGATTCCGACAGTGACGATGCAATCATTTTCAGCGGTAAAGTTCAATGCCTTCCTGATCACGTCCGCAAACTGTCCGGTCCTCAGGACCAGCGCATCAGACGGGGTAACAACTATATTGGCGTCCGGATCCTTACGCATTATCTTCCAACAAGCATAAGCGATGCACGGAGCCGTATTTCTCGGAACAGGTTCTGCAAGAATCTGATCAACAGGTATCTGTGGCAACTGTTCCCTGACGACATCCACATATCTTTCAGAAGTCACCACCCATATTCTGGACGAATCGCACACCGGCAAGAATCTTTCCACAGTAAGCTGTATGAGAGATTTACCAACACCGAGAAGGTCAATGAACTGCTTCGGCGTTTCCGGCGTACTGACAGGCCAAAGCCTGGTACCGATACCACCTGCCATTATGACTACGTGTGTATTCATATCTTTCAATTTTTAAAACTACTTTCTCAAATTTAATAACAATATACCAATTTAAGAACTTGTGTTACAGAATTTTCACAAAAGAAGTTATCTGATTTCAAGAACATTGTCACAATATTTCACCACATTGTCACGATGCGTAATGAAAATTATGGTCTTCCCGACAGCTGAAGAAGAGAGGTTCCTGAGAAGCCTTTCCTCGGTTTCATTGTCAAGCGAAGAGCTGAATTCATCCAGCAGCAGAATGCTTCCTGAGCGCAGAAGGCCACGGGCGACGGCAATACGCTGCGCCTGCCCCTCACTCAAGCCCGTGCCGAACTCACCGCACACAGTATCAAGCCCTTCCGGAAGTTCGCGGACAAAATCAGCCGCTGCCACGTCGAGAGCATCCCATAGCATCTGTTCTGTCGCAGCCGGATTGCCCATAAGCAGATTCTCGCGTAGCGACCCGCTGAAGAGAGTATTTCCCTGAGGGACATAGATGAAATTGGTTCTTGTCAATGCCGATACTTCGATTCCGTCTTTCTTCCCTTCACCACACCCCGAATAAATGCGTACAGTGCCGGAAACAGGCTTCAGCAACGACAGCATAAGTCTGATCAATGTACTCTTTCCGGCTCCCGTCTCCCCTATGACGGCAGTCCTCGAACCAGGCACGAAATCATGCGAAAATGCATTGAATATAAACCTGTCGCCGTCAGGATATCTGAAAGTGAGATTGTCAATGCTGATTCCTGCGGGAGCCTCCACCAAGATCTGAGATCCTTCATCCTCTTTCTCTCCCCCGTCGATTTCCATCAGGCGGTCAGCGGCTACACTAGCATTGACAAAAGAAGAAATCTGCCGCGCAATCCGCATTGACGGACCCTGTATCTGCCCTACAAGCTGAAGAAAGGCAGTCAAGATACCGAATGTCACTGTGCCGGCATAAATTCCGAAAACGCCCCAAAGCAGAGCTATCGAGTAACCGATTCCGAAAGCAGCATTCACGGCAGACGAAGAAAAGATGCTGAACCCTGTACGTTTCCTGACAGTGCCCATTTCTTCTGACTGCAACCTGTCCAGACGGTCTCCAACAGCATCACCCTGCAACATTGACTGGACGACAGTCCTGTGCTGGAGGCTTTCCTGGATGTGACTCTGAACGACACTTTCCGTATCTCTGATTTGTCTGGAGAGTTTCCGCATCCTTCTGAAAAAGATTTTGCTCAATGCGAAAAAAAACGGAGCCACGGCGATAATCACTACGGCGAGACGGAAATCCAGCATTGACAAGAAGATGAAGGCTGCAATCAATTGCAGCATGGATGAGACCAATGCCGGAAAGTCCTGACAGACGACGCTTGCAACTGTCTCTGCATCAGTAAAAACTCGGCTTATGGTATCTCCGCTGTGATGGCTGTCCTTTCCTGTCCATTGGGATTTCAGAAGCCCGTCAAACAGATGCTGACGCATATTGAAGACTGTCCTGTAAAATGAAATGCTCTCCACATGAGCCTTCAGAGCATTGACAAGAACCCTCAGAATGACTGACAGGAACAGCAGTATGCCGCACATGACAAGATGCTGCCTGTCATGAGTGATGGTGGCCACATCCACAAGGGATTTGCTGAGCCATATGAAAAAAAGGTTCAGGCCAATGCTGACTGAGCACAGGAAAATATTCGCGACTATATACCATCGGGCACAGGCGGAATTGCGCCAAAGCCATCCAACATTCTTCATAGCAAGGTGTTTCAATGACAAATATCGATCAATGAAAGACATCAATCCAGACAAAGATAGTATAAAAATAAAAAAAGGCCTTACTTTTGATAAGGACCTTTTTAAATCGTTGAGTAATGACGCCTCACGCGCAAAAACTCACACTAACCACATAATTAATAACACTAAAACTAATAACCAACGAGTTGTATGTGAGAGAACCTCATCATCAACTCGATTGCAAAGTTACTGCTTTTTACTTTCGTGACAAATATTTTCTTACATTTTTTCGATAAATTTTCACATGTATTTTCTAATTATTTGGTTATCCATAATTTAAAACGTAACTAAAATTTTCAAAAAAAATTTGCAAATTTAAAAACAACCCCCTAAAACGTTTACACAGGTATCATGTCGGACGAAAAACTAAAATTTTTGGATAGTACTTATAATTTGTTATTTTACAAATCATAAGTTATACCCCTATCAGTTTTACAGTCTTTCATTTCGAAACAAAAATTGCAACACAAACGAAACATATAAGATAGGTTTGCGTACCGGCAATCCTAAAAAGACATGATTTTTTCGTAACTTCGTATTGAAAATAATTGACACATGACAATCAGAAAAGCACAACCCGGAGACATGCCGAGAATCATGGAAATCTTCGAAGACGCAAAGAAATACATGAGAGAGCACGGCAACCGCAACCAATGGAACGGAGCGTACCCGGAGGAAAGCCTGATCCTGGAAGAAATCGGGAAGGAGCATTGCTATGTCATCGAGGATTCTGACAGAATCACAGATGCCGGGACAAAGGTAATCGCCACATTCTGTTTCATTCCTGGCATTGACCCGACATATGACATCATCTACGACGGACATTGGCTGAATGACGAGCCGTACGGGACAATCCACAGACTGGCTTCGGACGGAAGCAGACACGGCATCGGCAAGGCCTGCATTGACTTTTGCGGCAGGCTTACCCGCAATCTCAGGGCAGACACCCACAAGGACAATCTGACGATGCGGAATCTTCTTGAGGGCTGCGGGTTCAGGAGATGCGGAATCATCCATCTTCAAAATGGGGACGAGCGTATCGCATACCACAAGATATGTCAATGTGACAGCGGCGGAAATGGCATGCAGGCATGACAATATGGCTCAGAGACTCGTATGGAGCAATTTTTGATAATCAGCAACCTTAAATATTGAAAGATAAAACAACAATAATATGAGCAACAAAGAGATGCCAATCCTGCTTCTGACAGGATATCTGGGAAGCGGCAAGACCACATTGGTAAACCGTATTCTAAAAAACAAGAAAGGTATTCGTTTCGCCGTGATTGTCAATGATATAGGCGAAGTCAACATAGATGCGGACCTGATTCAGCAGGGCGGAGTCGTCGGAAAGAATGACGACAGTCTGGTAGCCCTCCAGAACGGCTGCATTTGCTGCACTTTGAAAACTGACCTTATGCAACAGATAGTCGAGATCATGAAGATGGACAAATTCGACTATATCGTCATTGAGGCAAGCGGTATCTGCGAGCCGGAGCCTATCGCACAGACAATCTGTTCAATGAAGGCCATCGGCGGTGTATATACCGAGTTCGGAACACCTAAACTTGACTGTCTGGTCACAGTTGTAGATGCATTGAGGCTGGCTGACGAGTTCGGATGCGGTGAAAGCCTTGAGCGCAAGGACCTCGGGGAAGAGGATATCGAAAACCTTATCATCCAGCAGATTGAGTTCTGCAACATCATCCTCCTGAACAAGGTGTCCGAGGTCAAGCCGGAAGCCCTCGAGAAAATCAAGAAGATTATCCGTGAAATTCAGACCAAGGCCCAGATCATAGAGTGTGACTACGCCGAGGTAGATATCGAGAAACTCCTTGATACTGATATGTTTGACTTCAGGCAGACTGAAGCCGGAGCAGGCTGGATAAGAGGACTGGAAAGCGATGTCCACGAGGATGGGCACGAACACCATCACGATGAAGAGGAGCATGAACACCATCACGATGAAGAAGATGAAGAGCACGGACATCATCATGACCATGAGGACGAAGACCACGACCATGATCACCATCACCACCATCATCATGACCACGACCACGAAGGCGGAGAGGTGGAGGAATATGGCATCGGAACCTTCGTTTATTACAGGAGACCGGCTTTCGATCTGAACAAATTCGACTGGTTCGTAAGCAAGATTCTCCCGAAGAGCGGCGTAATCAGAGCTAAAGGCCTGTGCTATTTCTCGAACAATACCGACATGTCATGCCTTTTCGAGCAGGCAGGAAAGCAGATAATGCTTCGCGAAGCAGGTCAATGGTATGCTACAGCTCCAGAGGAGGAGTTGATAAAGATGATGCGCCAGGACCCGACCATCATGAAAGACTGGGATGCCCATTACGGAGACCGAATGCAGAAACTTGTCTTCATCGGCCAGCACATGGACAAAGAACAGATTTGCAAGGCTCTGGATACCTGCCTTGCTGAAGACTAGCCTATCCTGAACTTGCGCATGTCACTTCGGTATCGCAAGAAGAAGAACAGACCTGCCAGACTGAGGCCCACAGGGAATCCTATCCACACGCCGACTGCTCCCAGTCCGAATTTGAAGCCAAGGACATATGCCACCGGAATAGCGATGATATAATAACTTACGAATGCGGCGTACATGATGGGCTTTACGTCCTGAAGACCTCGAAGAACATTGGCAAAACAGAGTTGAATGCCGTCTCCCAACTGATATGCGAAAAGCACGAAGAACAGGGAGACGGCAATTTTTGCCACTTCCGGAGAATCAGTGAACAATCCGACAGCCTGATTACGAAACAAATACAGCATCAGGGACAGGAAGACAGATGTGCACAGAATCATCAGGTATCCCCTCTTCACATAGGCATTGACTCCGTCGAAATTCCGCTTGCCGTAGCAGTTGCTCACAAGTATGGAGATGGCGAATGACAGGCCCTGCATCAGGAGGAAGAAAAGCTGTGAAATGGTTATAGCAACCTGATGCGCGGCCAATGCAGTAACACCTATCCAGCCGACCATTATGGCGCTGAACGAGAACGTGGAGGATTCCAGGCCCATCTGGATTGCCACAGGGTATCCCATGCCGAAAATGTGGCGCATCTTGACACGCGAGAACAGCGCCTCCTTGACAGCAGTCGCGTAGATTGCGAACTTTTTCGACTTGAAAATGTAAAGGGCGAATGCCAGGAGCATCAGGATTCTGGAGATCAATGTACTGAGACCTGCTCCAACGAGACCCATTTCCGGGCAACCCAGTTTTCCGTAAATCAAAACCCAGTTTCCGAATATATTGAGGATGTTTCCGGCCATGAGGAACAGCATTGACACTTCCGGCTTGCAGATTCCGTCAGTAAACTGCTTGAGGACATTGAACCCGGACGCAAAAATCGTGGATATTCCGACAATGACAAAGTACGGACGGATAAGCGGAAGCAGTTCCGGCGCCTGACCGGTCCTGTCAATGAAAACATAGATAATAGAGAGCAGAACCAGACCGATGATACCGATAATGCCATTGACCATCATTCCGTTCCTGAGGCTCACTCCTACACCCTTCACGTTTCCGGTTCCGTGGAAAGCCCCGATTATCGGTGTCATTCCTGATGCGAAGCCTAACTCGGTCAATATGAAGAAGTTCATCACATTGTTCACGAATGAAGATGCTGCCAGTTCATTTACACTGTGCCATCCTATCATTATATTGTCAGCAAATGCCAGGATAATCACACAAGCCTGACCGAGCATGATCGGGATACCGATACGGAGAATTTCCTTAATCTTATTCATATCTCATGAAAACAACTTCCGATATGTGCCCCTGCGGCGAAACATATCGTCTCTATAACCAGCCTCTCGGCTCAAAAAAAATGCAGTCTCTTCCGCGATTTCGGAAAAGACTGCAAATTTAATCTAAATTCGAGACAATGCCAAACTACTTCATGAGTCTGGAAACCTTGTCCGCAGAGAATAAGAACCAGTCGCTGCAAGGCACGTAGCTATATGGTATGAACTCCATAACTCTCAGGCAGACCTTGTCTTCAGACTTGGAATTGTACATGTCGATCATGAGACCATCATTTGCACTGTTCAGATTTTGCCACGAAATATCAGAAGGATTGCCTTTCAAAGCTGCCATAATCTCAGCCTTGCGGCTTGCCGGGAAATACTTGATTATGCGGCTGAAGCGCTCACCGGTAACGGCATCCTTATAATCAGTCTTCATAAAAAGAAGCAGGAGTGCTCCCGGAACAGCCAGACAGCATCCGAAGATATTGACAGATACGGATGTAGGAAGGATTACAAGTACAACGCCGATAATGAGAAGTGCAAGTGATAATGTGATGTCGCGCACCGAACGCACGCGGATAAATTCTTTTTCCATAATAATAAATCTCTTTTGTGGGGATTGTCAATGCTGATGTGACATATCCCCGATTGATAAAAATTCCCCGCAGACAACGCGTCTGCAAAAATGTGAAGGTCAATGATAGAGCCGGACGCGATACCGCATCCGAAACATCATTCTAAATTCTTATCTTTCTGAGACTTATAAGATGCTTCGAAAAAGAAGCCATGCCGGACGGAAGAAGTCCGGTATATAAACAATACTGTACGGAACGTACTACACTTTCGATTTTTCCGTTCTTGGAGAACGATGATTTCAAATGTGCGCCTGAGACAAGCGATTCCGAAGGTCTTTCGGATCCACTGCCGTGCACACGGACAGGGACAACCTGATTTGCGCCTGACGCAATTTCAAGAGTATTCCAGTCATTATAGCAGAACTCATCGCTCAAGTCGGCATTGTCAATGCTATAAGAATGGCCTGTATGGTTCAGCAGTATATCAAAACCATTGCCGACAGACTTTCCTGATACACGAATGCCGTCATTCCCCATAAAAGGGAATGACAACAGCAATATTACTAGTATCTTGAAAAGTCTGGACATATGATTTATTCTGCCTTTGGTTCAGTTCCCGAAACCTTCTCGAATTCTCCTTCCGCAAGTGTAGAGCACTGACCGTCGAAATGCGCCCCATACTCCACAACGAGGTGCTGGATATGCAAGTCAGCCTTTACCCGGCTGGTGTCTTTCAATGTCAGAGTATCCCTGACATAGATGCTGCCATCCATCTTACCCCAGAAATCTAGGTTTTCGCAAAAGATTTCGCCTTTGATTTCAGCCTTCTCGCCTACGACAACGCGTCCGCTTGAAAAAATACGACCTTCGAAGATTCCGTCAATACGCAAATCTACAGGTGAATTGATTTCACCCTTGAGAACAGTGCCGGTGGAAATACGGCTGACCTCATTGACATTGACAACAGGTGCTTGTGTTTTACTCATAACTTGCTTACTTATTTATACAAGCCCCTTTCCGTGGCAATTCTTATACTTGAGTCCCGAACCGCATGGGCAAGGATCATTACGTCCGATCTTCTTATCTACATGAATCGGCATCCTGGTCTTGGGAGCACCGTTTGTAGCAAGGTCACCATGCTGGGTCTGCATCCTTGACATGTCCTGTCTGCGCTGAGGAGCG
>OHEZ01001460.1_pt1 | contig 9830 bp, 9 predicted proteins | sample 1567391 | NCBI WGS metagenome assembly OHEZ01 (sample SAMEA3879518, study PRJEB24766) | human gut metagenome | biome: human-associated habitat; feature: feces | place: USA | collected 1985/1987
TGACATTAGGAAGTTGAATATATTGCAGAAACAATATATATTTCTTTCAAATTATGACATAGAGACTATGGAGGATTTAGAAAAATCACAGGAGTTAATAAAGGCTAAGATTCAGACAACCAACAAGGCAAAAAAGATTTTGATAGAGGAAAATAGTAAGCATGAAGAAATCTTCAAAGCAGTAAGAACAATTAAGAAAGAAAAACAGGCAGCGGCATTTTATAAGCTGGGAGATAAAACGTTTGAAAAACAAAATAATCTTGTAGAAGAGGCAAGAAAAATTTTAAAATGCGAAGAACTTACTTACAAGGAAGCGGAAAAGTTAGAGACATACTATCAATCGTTAATTGATGAATGCAACAGAACAATTAAGAAATTAAAAAAAGATATGAGAATATCTTACGGAATCTTAAAAGACATTAGATACAGAGAACAGAAAGAAACTTTACGACATGATGTCGCAAAGCAGGAAAAAGTAACTTCACGACACGATGTCGCAAAGTAGAAGAAAATAACTTCCCGACATAATGTCGTAAAGTATGAATGGAGGAAAAGATGGGACAGGAGTTTGAATGTGCATATAAGAATGCACAGAACGAGAGAAAGAAATCTGAAAGATTAAGGATTGAAAAAACGGAGATACCCAAGAAAAAATTTGGATTGTTAAAAAAGGTATTTTTATCAAAAAAATACAACGACAGTCTTGTAAGAAAATTGTCAGCAGGAGAACTTACTGTTGCACAGTTAAAGCAAATTAATAGAGCAATCAAAAGTGGTCTTTCAGACAAGCAGCTTAATTCTATTATAAATAGTAAAAAAGATGCTAGTAGAATGTCTGTGATAATAGACATTGCTATAAATGTTAATAAGATGAATCAGAAAGAGGTGAAATGTTAATGGCAGATGAAATCATGGAAGCAATACAAATGTTAAGGTTTGGATATGATGGTATAAAGTTAGGATTAGATGTAACAGGTTCCTCAATAAGAGAGGCAAAAAATCTAACAATATTCATTGTTGGACTTTTAAATCATGAGAAAACACAAGGAAAAACAAGTCTTAAAAAGATGCTTAAAAATAGTGGTAATCTTCAGGTACTTCAAATAAAAGAAAAAGACGTAAAGGAATTTGAAAAACTGGCAGGGAAATATGGAATTTTGTATTCAAAAATGCCGGATATAAACAAAGGTGATGGCATGAAAGAATTTATCTTTCCGGTGGAGGCAACTCCAAGGATAAATGCATTGATAGAAAAACTAGGTAATGGCAAGCTTGAAGATATTGCAGAATATGTAAGAAATGGAGATGGAAACTGCAAGAATACAATGGACTATCTTAAGAAGAAAAAATTATTACCGGAAGCACCAGTATCTGTTACTGCAGAAAGAAAAAAAGAAATTGTAAATGCAGAAAAGAATATTAAGTATAACGAGAATATTAATGACCTTGAAAAAATAGATATTACAATTTCAAAGAATCTTGTTGAAAGTGAAAAAAGAGATTTATTCATAACAAGAGTACCGGGAACGTTTGGAGAAAATGTTAAATATCTTATTATAAAAAAGGAAGACATAATAACAATAAATGGAGGAAAGACATTTCTTACATTTTTAAACAAAAATCAGGAATATGAACTTCTTGATAAAAATAAGAAACCGGCAGGAAAAATGCGTGGTGAGGAATTAAGGGACAACTATTATGACAAAGTTGGAGAAGAGATAAGAAAGAGAGCCAATAAGCAAAGGAACAAGGAAAGACAGAAAAAGGAAAAGGTGAAGAAACATCAGGAAAGGGAAAGCAAGCCTATTGCAAAAAAGAAATAACAAGATGTTAGTTCCTTTTCTTATTGCAGGAGAACTTTTTGTCTTATTTATTTCATACATTATAAGTGGTGTATGGAAAGAAGGAATGGATGTAATAACTTTACTTAACAAGGTAAATGATGCATTAGATCATCCATTTAAAAATTATTGGACTGAACATAGTTTAAAGGCTATGATAGTCGGAACACTTATTTATGCAATGGCAGTACTTTTGTATATTACAAGCAGAAGAAATTTTATGCATGGAAAAGAGTATGGTACTGCAAGTTTCGCAAACATAGATCAGGTAAATAAATCTATAAGTGATAAATCTGATGAGAAGAACAGAATACTTAGCAAGCACGTAAGGATGAGTACAGATACTAAAGTTACAAAGTTAAACAACAATATGATTGTAATCGGTGGTTCAGGTGCAGGTAAAACATTTTATATTGTAAAACCAAACATAATGCAAATGTTACCAAAGGGTTCGTTTATCGCAACAGATCCAAAGGGTGAGCTGCTTAGAGCAACCGGTGGGATGTTGAAGAAAAACGGATATAACGTAAAAGTACTTAACTTGATAGATATGGCTAAGTCGGATTGCTACAATCCATTCAATTATATAAGAACAGAAAATGATGTGATAAAGCTGGTCACAAATTTAATTAGTAATACAACGCCAAAGGAATCAGCCCCTACAGACCCATTTTGGGAACATGCGGAGGGGATGTTACTTCAGGCGTTGTTTTATTATGTATGGCTTGAGATGCCACCAAACCAAAAGAACTTTCAATCGGTTTTAAAGTTGCTGTCAGAGGCAGAGGTTGATGACAAGAAGGATTCAAAACTAACTATCCGAATGAAAAAACTTGTAGATACAAGTCCGCTTGGTGAACATCATCCGGCATATAGGCAGTATATGAAAGTCGTAAGAGGTGCAGGAGATACTGTAAGGTCAATTATTATTTCAGCAAATTCACGGTTAGCATTATTAGAAAATCCGCAGATATTGAGAATTTTGTCAAAGGATGACCTTCATATTGAAGAACTGGGAATAGGGACAAAACGAAACAGGAAAAAAAGAACAGCATTGTTTTGTGTAATACCCGATTCAGACAAGTCATACAACTTTTTGGTTGGAATGCTTTATACACAGCTATTTCAGGAACTTTATTATCAGGCTGACTTTAAGTTTGGAGGAAAACTTCCACTTGATGTCACACTTATGTTGGACGAGTTTGCCAATGTGGCGTTACCTGATGACTTTTGTTCGTTATTGTCAACTATGAGAAGTAGAAGAATCAGCGCAATTATCATTATTCAGAATTTGGCACAAATAAAGGCACTGTTTAAAGAAACCTGGGAAACAATTACAGGTAACTGTGACACCCTTGTATATCTTGGTGGAAATGAAAAGTCTACGCACGAATATATATCTGAGTTACTTGGTAAAGGCACTATAGACAAAAGGTCAACAGGTGAAACGAGAGGTGTACATGGTTCGGCATCAAGAAACTATGATGTACTTGGAAGATCCCTTATGAATCCTGATGAAGTAAGAAATATGGATAACAAAAATTGCCTTATTTTCATAAAAGGATTTAATCCCATATTTGATGAAAAATATTGGCCTTTTGATCATAAGAATTTTAAACAAACAGAAGATGGAGGGGCAAAGTCTTATACACACAATATTAGGAAAAGTAACAAAATTAAAGATGGATTAAAAATTTACAGCGAAAGGGAAATTAAAGAAGTTGAGAAGTCAGGAGAAAAAGTTAACATTATTGATTTGACTCCACAAGAGATTGCAGCATTACAGGAGAGTGAGTTTCAGATGGAGACAAAACCAACAGATGAAGACTTAAGAGAGGAGCTTACAACAAGACTATGCACAATGGATTTTTCAGCAGAGCAAATGTACGAAGCAAAAAAGGCATTAGCAATAAAAATGGATTTGGAATATTTGCTTGAATACTTAAAACCAGAAAAATCCATTGAGGAAATGAAAGAGAAACTAGAAAAATATCAAAGCAGATAAGGAGAAAATCAGATATGAAGAGATTTAAGAAAAACATTGGAAATATAAAAAACTGTTTAATTGGGGCAACGTATATGACAATATTTCAGGTAAATAACGTACTTGCCGCAGGAGATGCAAGTTCAGTTACAAAACCACTTGATAACTTAAAGACACTTGTACTTGCAATCATTGGGGCAATCGGCGTAATCATTCTTGCAAAGAATGTAATGGAGTTTGCACAGGCATATCAGGCACAGGATTCATCAACAATGAACTCGGCACTTAAGGGAATTGTTGCAGGAGTAATGATGGCAGGCATTTCATCAGTACTTGGTATTCTGGGATTTTAAGGGAGGTAAGAGATTATGGACATATTTAGCTTGGGCGGTGTAATCCTTGATCTTTTGCAGACGGTTGTTGATTTCTGGAATGACAAGGTGTCTCTTGTTTTTGAACTGCTGGGGCAGTCCCCGGTAAGCTTCAAGAACGGAGGCCCCTGGGCAGTGGTGGCAAACCTTGAACCAATATTTGTGGCGGTTGGTTCGTCACTGGTGGTTCTGTTCTTTGTAATAGGCTTCTGTTCGGAGAGCATTGACGTAAAGGAAGAGGTAAGATTTGAAACCATACTAAGGATGTTAATGAGAATAGGAATAGCAGAATGGCTTGTTGCAAACAACGTGACAATAATGAAGGCATTCTTTACATCAGCAGGAAATCTGGTGGGGCTTATGACACAGGGAACAACAACCAAGTTAAAGATACCAGGTGAACAGCAGACAATCATAAAGGACCTTGGATTCGGGGAAAGCCTTTTAATGATGATACTTGCAGTAATCATTGCACTTGTAATCATCTTCTGCGGTTTCATGCTCATATACACCGTGTATTTCAGATTCTTAAAAATACTTGTGGTTGTACCCTTTGGTGCACTTGCGTTTTCAACTGTAAGCGGAAACCGGATGGTAAGTCACTCGGCAGTAAGCTATGCAAAGTATTTTCTGTCAATAGTACTGGAGTCAGTGACAATGGCACTTGCAATAATAGTTTGCAATGCATTTTTGAATGCAGGACTACCAACATTTACAAGCGATTACGCGGACTGGACAAAGGCACTGATGTACATGTGTGAACTTACATTCAGCGTGGCAATGACAGTCGGAGCAGTGAAGGGAGCACAGAATCTTACAAGTAAGGCACTGGGATTATAGAAACAGGAGGAACAGATGAACATATCAATTAACAAGGACATAGAAAAATATCAGGAGTCAGTGGTGATGGGACTTACCGCAAGACAGCTGATATTTTCCATCGCATCAGTTGCATGCGGCGGCGCAATAGTTCTTCTTACATACAGATACGTGGGGCTTACGGGAAGTGCATACATTGCTATTCCCGTGGTGGCACCACTTGCATTAAACGGATTTTATTCATATCAGGGAATGAGTTTTACACAGATGTTTAAAAGAAAAATGTGGTTCGCTTTTAAAAACAGACCACTTACATACATTTCAGAGGAAAGTGAGAAAACCATAAAAAGAATGAGAATGGAAGAGGAACGGCAGAGAAAAAAGGAAGACAAAAAGAAAAAACAAAAGCAGAAAATGAGAAACATACAAAAAAATTAACATAGGAAAATAAACGGAGGAACAGGAATGAACATATTTAAGGACAGGTTTTCTGAAATAAAGAAGGCATCAGAGCCACTTTACAAATCACCAAAGTCGGTGCAGGAAACAATAGAAATACTAAAGATATCGGAAAGCGGAATATTTGAGGTGGCGGATGGAAAATATTCAAAGACATACAGATTCAGTGATGTCAATTATGCCACACGTTCAGAGGAGGAACAGGAAAGCTTCTTTCAGAGATACTGCAGGTGCCTTAATTCATTTGACTGTACATTCAAGATAACAGTCAACAATAAAAACAAGGACATGGATGTGCTGAGAAATGAGGTAATGCTTAAGTACAGAAATGACGGATTCGATAAGATGAGGGAAAGTTACAACAGAATCATTGAGGAAAAGATACTTGAGGGAAGACAGGGAATTGAGCAGGAAAGATATCTTACCATAACAATTGAGAGAAAGAACTTTGAGGAGGCAAAGGCACAGTTTGCAACAATTGAGGCATCAATGTTTAGAAGTTTTGCCGAACTTGGTTCAAAGCTGACACCACTTACAGGAAATGAACGATTAAAGATTCTTCACGACTATTACAGACTTGGAAGGGAGGATGAATTTAACTTTGACATAAGACAGGGAAGAATTACAGGAACAGACTTTAGAAATGAAATCTGCAACACAAGGATAAAATATCATCCTGACTATTTTGAGAATGAAGGAAAGGTTGGAAGGGTTCTTTTCATAAAGAAATATCCAACATACCTTTCTGACAGATTTTTTACGGAGCTGACATTTCTGCCGGTACATTCGGTTACAAGTGTGGATGTGGTTCCGGTGCCAAAGGACCTTACAATGAAGATGCTGCAGAAAAAGTATCTGGGCATTGAGTCAGACATAATAAAACAGCAGAGAACAAGAAACAGAAACAATGACTTTTCATCAGACATTTCATATGCAACGAGACAGAAGAAAAAGGACATTGAGGAGATAATGAACAATGTAAGGGAAAATGACGAAAGCCTTTACTATGTTTCAGTGACAATGATTGTCATGGCAGATGACAGGGATGAACTTGAAAGCATCTGTGAGACAGTGGATTCCATTGCAAAGGGAGCAGGATGTGCTGTTGACACATGCATGTACAAACAGAGGGAAGCAGTTAACACAACACTTCCAATAGGAGTAAGACAGATTGAAACAATGAGAACAATGCTTACACAGAGTCTTGCAGTGCTGATGCCGTTTAACGTGCAGGAACTTTGTGACAGAAACGGCATTTACTATGGCGTAAACCAGATATCCAAAAACATAATTGTGGGCAACAGAAAAAAACTTTTAAACGGCAACGGATTCATATTTGGTGTGTCAGGTGCAGGAAAGTCGTTTCAGGCAAAGATGGAAATGGGGTCGGTTTTACTTTCAACAGATGACAATGTAATTGCAGTGGATCCAATGAATGAATATGAGGATGTCACTGAAAAATACAATGGAACCTACATAAACATTTCAACAAACACAAGAAACTACATTAATCCCATGGATATGGATGTGTGGAATCTGGACGTATTGGACAGTAAGGGATGGGTAAGGGACAAGTGCCAGTTCATGCTAAGTATCTGCGAGCAGATAATGAAGGAAATAACACCACAGCAGCGTTCAATCATTTCAAGATGCGTAAAGGACTTGTATATGGACATTGCAAGAAGCAGGGAAAAATACGTTCCCACAATGGAGGATTTGTACAACAGGCTTCTTAAACAGGAAGACAAGGAAGCAAGAGACGTGGCACTTGGACTTGAAATATTTGTTACCGGAGCATTGAATATCTTTAATCATCAGACAAATATAAATGTAAATAACAGATTTATTGTGTATGGAATAAGGGACCTTGGGGAATCTCTTGCCCCACTTGCAATGCTTGTAATGATGGAAACAATACAGCAGAAGATAATCGACAACGGTGAAAGGGGAATAGCAACATGGTTTTACATTGATGAGGTGCATGTTCTTTTAAACTCACCGTTTAGTGCGGAATATCTTCGTCAGATGTGGAAAAAGGTAAGAAAGCAGGGAGGACTTTGTACAGGAATCACACAGAATATAGTAGATCTTCTTATGAGTGAGACAAGCACAACAATGCTTTCCAATTCTGCTTTCATACTACTTTTAAATCAGTCAAGCAAGGACATAGAAAAGATAGTGGAGTCGCTGGAAATATCAGAGGAGCAACTTAACTATGTAATAGATTCACCGTCAGGATGTGGACTCATAAAATGCGGAAGCAGAATGGTGCCATTTGATAACGTGATAACAAAGAACAGCGAGTTGTACAAGCTGTATAACACTAATCTGTATGAGAAGATGGAAATAGGAGGAGTGTAGATAGTAATTGATTATGGATATAGTTTGGAAAAATCTAGTTTTTATTACGAATGAAAAGAAAAATAAATAATATGCAAACGCCAAGTTAGCAAGGAACTAATCTGGCGTTATTTTTTACCCAAAATCAAGGAGGACAACATGAAAATAAACAAGGAAAAAGAAGTTAACACAGAAATACACAAGAAAAGGACCGGAAAGATTCATAAAAAAAATGAAACAAAGATTGACAATAAGTCAATGACAACCAGAGCAGGGAGAAGTGTAACGTCAGTAGGAAAAATGGCTGAATCAGCTATTACTGAAAATGTTGAAGACGGTGAAAACATTGATGGAGCATTTGAGGCAACAGGCATTGCAATAAGACCTGTAAAAGGGGCAATAAGTGAAGGTAATCGAATCAGGAAAAAGATAAGAACGTCAAAGCTACAGAAGGAAGTGGCAGGCAAAAGAATCAGAAAGAAAGCATCAAACAAGGGAAAAGAACTTGCCAAAAAGCCAGCAAAGAATGCTTCAAAAAATGTGACAAAGAAAACATCAAAAAAGGTAGCCAAGGATACAACAAAGGAAGTTACCAAGGAAGGTACAAAACTTGCAGTAAAAACCGGTACTACAGTTGCCGGTTCAGCGGCAGGTCCTGAAGGCACATTGATTGGAATGGCTGCAGGTGAAGCAGTGGGAATGAAGATTGAAAACACATTTTACAGGGCAGAGCAAAAAAGCAGGATGATGAAATATTTCATGGACAAGCTAAAGCCCGGTGATGAGCAAAACGATAGCATATTCAAACTTGCAGGAAGCCTGATAAAAAACAAGATGGTATACATGATTAAGCAGGTGGCATCCCTGCTTGCACCGTTGGTTGTTCCAATACTCATAGTGGTAATGGTTGCAACAGGAATTGTGTTTGCAATCATAGCGGTGCTTTATAATTCACCGTTTGCAATATTTCTTCCACCACTTGAAAGTGGAGACACAATACAGACTGTAACAACGCAGTACGTATCTGAATTTAATCAGGAAATACAGACACTGGTGGATGAACACAAGGATGCAGATGAGGGCAGAAAGGTGTATGTGGACTATGAGGGAATGAACAGCGAGCCTTCAAACTATTATGACATCATGTGCGTGTACATGGTGAAATATGGTTACGAAAACACGGCAACAAAAATGAATGAAGCAAACAAGCAGAATTTAAAGGCAGTGTTTGATGACATGTGCAAGTATACAACAGAAAATGTAACAGACAAAAAGGGCAAAAAGAAGAAAAAGTACCTTGAAGTGAGAATTACATTAAAAAGCTACACGGAAATGTCAGAGCAGTATCAGTTTGATGAGGAAAGAAAGGAAACACTTAATCAGCTAATGAGTGCCTGCATTACAAGCAATCCGTCAGGCAGTCAGACAGGTGGAAGTCAGCTAAGTGGCTTGCAGGGAAGCCTTACCCCACAGGAAATAACAAGCATAACTGACAAAATAACAAATCAGGCACAAAAGACCGTGGCATCATTTGTATTGTCTAAGGTAGGATATCCGTATAGTCAGAATTTAAGAAACAGTGGAAAGGCATTTGATTGTAGTTCGCTGGCATACTACGCATGGAAATCAGCAGGTATTGATATAGCATTTGGCGGCTCAACCACTGCAGCTGCAGAAGCAGAAGGGCTGAAAGGCAAAACATTTAAGGAAAAAGACATACAGCCAGGAGACTTGATATTTTATAACTACACAACCAATGGAAGATACAAAAATATCAGCCACGTGGGTATTTATGTAGGCAATGGAAAAATGGTTGAGGCAGTGGATGAGGCACACGGAGTATGCTTGGGCAATTATCATAATGGTGGGTTGGTGATGATATGTCGTCCGGGAAAATAAAATTAATGCTAATGACAGTAGCAAATTTTGTCGTTCTTGATGTTTTTTTGAGCAATATATTTTTAATTGGAAAATTAAGAAATATATATTAAAATATAAAGGTAACAAATTATGTGA
>OHEZ01001464.1_pt1 | contig 9797 bp, 10 predicted proteins | sample 1567391 | NCBI WGS metagenome assembly OHEZ01 (sample SAMEA3879518, study PRJEB24766) | human gut metagenome | biome: human-associated habitat; feature: feces | place: USA | collected 1985/1987
AGAGGTTGTAGAGCAGGGTTACTGTAGTTGTCTTTCCGTTTGTTCCTGTTATGCCGACCAATGTCAGTTCTCGTGAAGGGTTTCCGTAGAAATCGGCAGCCGCCAATGCTGAAGCATGTCGGGAATTCTTGACTTCCACGAACGTGACATCCGTATTGGCATTGACATTGACTTGACTCTCAAGTGCTTGCCTGTCTTCGAACATTATTGCTGCGGCTCCGGCCTTTATCGCGGATGCGATGAATTGGTGTCCGTCCGTGCCGTGTCCTTTGACGGCAATGAACATTGACCCCGGAGTTGCTTTCCTTGAGTCAATGCAGATTGAACTTATTTCACGTCTGCTGTCGCCGGAAATTCCGGTGACGCCGCAATTCTTTATAATATTTTCGAGTATCATACTATTCCAGTCTTATCGTTACTTTCCCGCCTTCGGCAAGCTTGCTTCCGGCCGCCGGGCTCTGGCTGACGACATGTCCCACGCCTGAGTAGCTGCACCTGTATCCGTCGTTCTCTATCGCGTAGATTGCGTCCATCAGTCCTAATCCCTTGACATTTGGCACTTTGCCGTTTTTGGCTGTCAGCGGTGCTTCCGGCGACATGTCGGGCATCTTGCCGCTGCTTTTCAGGAGTTGTCCGTAACTTTCATCCATCGCGTAGATGTTGTCGACAACTTCTCTGACTACCATGGCCGGGGTTGTTCCTCCGTAGAAGGTCTCGTTGCCCGGATAGGAGTCTATCAGACAGATGATGCTGTATTTAGGCTGCTCCGCAGGGAAGAATCCCACAAATGTACCTCGGTATTTCCTGCGTCCTTTCCTGTCCTGGTAAGGGTCCCTCGGGTTCGGTTTTTCGTCTTTTTCGAAGGCAATCTTTGAGGTTCCGGTCTTTCCGGCCACCTTGAGTTTCGCCCCGCCGAGTCGCCTTGCCGCAGTTCCTTCTTCTGTAATCTTCATGAGGCCCTTGGTGAGGCTGTCCGCCGTTGCCCTCGAACATATCGAACCGTTCAGAATCGACGGACCTCTCTTCTCCTTGACTATTCCGTTTTCCTCGAAGTCTTCCACAAGATAAGGCTTCATCATCTTTCCTTTGTTTGCAATCGCGTTGTAGAAGGTCAGGATGTGGAGAGGCGTTTCCTCTACGTTGTATCCGATGGCGATGGAACCTAGAGTCGTACCGCTCCATCCTGCGGTCTTCGGTTTCGGAAGATATGGCTCACGGAATCCTTCCAGGTCGAAGTCGTATGCCTCGCCCAATTTATACAGGTAGAGGTTGTCGAGCAGTTTCTGCGGGTTGTTGCCGTAGTGGTCTATGGCAAGTTTCCTGAAGACATAGTTGGAGGAAATCTCGAAACCGTGCAGTACAGATATTTCGGAGATGCCTTTCATGTGGCTGTCCTGTCCGAATCCCGGAATTATTCCGTTGTTGCCCGGAATCTTATCCGAGAGTTTTACCTTGTTGTCTTCCAAAAGGCTCATCAGGATTGCCGTCTTGAAAACTGAACCGGGCTCTCTGGTCATACTGATGGCGACGTTGTAAGTCTCGTCCAGTCTGCCGGAAAGCGAGTCCCTCATGAGGTTGACCATTGTCCTTATGGCTCCGGTCTTTACGTCCATCACGATTACGCAGCCGTCTGCGATGCCGGGCTGTTCGCTCAATTGTCTTCTGAGCGCCCTGTCCGCAATGTCCTGCATGTCAATGTCAAGAGTCGTCCTGATGTCGGAGCCGTCCTTTGCCGGGGCCCATGTACTGTCCTTGTTCATGATGCGTCTGGCATCGGTCTTCCTTTTCCAGCGGTAGCCCTCCTTTCCGTGTAGCTTGTAGTCGAACTTGCCCTCCAGACCTATGGCGTTGCGTCCGCCTTCGGCGCGGCTGTTGTCCTTGACATATCCGATGACTCTTCTTGCAAGTTTTCCGTACGGATATTGTCTCGTGTCCATACGCTCGATTATGAGACCGCCTGTGTTGGCGCCATCCCTGAAAAGAGGCAGTTCCTTGACTTTCTGTAGGGTTTCATGGTCGATGCCGCCTCCGATTTTCATATATCGCTTGCCTTCATTTCGTCCGTTGATGATGGTCCTGTACCAGTAGTCGGCATTCATTCCATAGATGCTGGCGAGCCCAGCCGAGAGTTCCCTTGCACGTTCCCTCCATCTTCTCTCCATCTCATCTCCGGGAACTTTGATTCTTTTCTTTGGATTTTTCGGATCTCTTATGGCGAATTTCAGGGGTTTGCCGTCCTTGCCTCTGGCCGCATATTCCGCTTTCTGGACTGCACAGTCGATTCCCACCTGATACATAGGCGTGGAAATGGCAAGAAGTCTTCCGTCGTATGCCAGAATTGCTCCTCTTGTAGGAGTCAGTTTCTCCTTGCTGCTTTTGGCACGATAGTATTTCAGGTTAGGGTCGCTATCCCTCCAGCAGTACTGGATATACATGATCCTTCCTATCATGATGAAGGCCATGACAGTAAAGAGCGCATATACTATTCGGAGGAGTAAACTCTCCTGTTCCTTGTCATTATCGTTGGTTCTGCTCATGTCTGCTTATTCGTCTGAGTCAATTCTGAATGCCGGTTTCTTCGGGAGGCACACTTTCGAGCCCTTGTTGTCCAGCAGTTCTTCCGTTTTCGTGATTCTGCCCATGGATGCCAGCTGCACCATCTTTTCGGTATGATAAATCTGCAGTTCCGTCAGAATGTCATTGTTCCTCTCGACTTTGCTCAATGTGTTCTCTACTAGGATGTTAAGCATAATCATTACCCAGAACAGCATGAACGTATAGACGATTTGCAGGAACACCTTGTCGCATCCCAGTCTCATGAGCAGTTCGCCCCTGAAAGATGCGATGACAAGATTCTTTATGGATGTGCCGATGGCTTTTATATTCATGTCAGTCTTTATTTTGAGTTGTCTTTTCCGCGATTCTCAGTTTCGCGCTTCTTGCCCTTGTGTTGGATGCTATTTCACTTTCCTGCGGCAGAATCGGTTTCCTGTTCACTGCTTTCAGCGGTGTGAGGACGTTTCCGTAGAAATCCTTTTCCATTTCTCCGTCTGTCCTGCCGGACTTGATGAAGTTCTTTACCATCCTGTCCTCGAGGGAGTGATATGTGATGACTACCAGCCTTCCGCCTTCTTTCAATGATTCTGAGGCACCTGAAAGCATCTTTTCCAGTGAACGCATTTCATGATTGACCTCGATTCTGAGGGCTTGGTAGATTTTTGCGAGGATTTTGTGGCTCGCGAAATCCGGAAGTGCCGGCTTGATGGCGGTGTCCAGTTCGCCTGTCGTCCTGATTTCGCCCTTTTCTCTTCCCGCGACGATAAGCTGAGCGATTCTTCTGGCATTATCGACCTCTCCGTAGATTTTCAGAATCCTTTCCAGGTCCTTCTGCCCGTAGCTGTTGATGATGTCTGCCGCTGTGGTTTCGGCTTCTGTGTTCATCCTCATGTCCAGCGGGGCGTCGAAACGGAATGAAAAGCCTCTGTCTGCGGTATCGAACTGGTGAGATGAAACGCCGAGGTCCGCCAAGACTCCATCTACCTTCGCGTCTTCGGCAAGCGTGTTTATCTGCTGCCCTGTAACGCCTTCATGAGCCGCATACATTACGAAGTTGTGGATGTATCTGAAATCCGCTCGGATGAGAATGAGGCGTGGATCGTCTATCCTGTTCTGTATGGCGTCGCTGTCCCTGTCGAAGGCAATGACTCTTCCGGCCGGAGACAAGCGTGAAAGAATCTCGGCTGTGTGTCCACCGCCCCCGAAGGTGACATCGACATATATTCCTGACGGATTGGTAATCAGAGCGCTTACGCTCTCATCCAGAAGTACTGGCGTATGGTATTCTGACATTTCAAACTCCTTTGGGTCAAGTAAATGTGGAGTCTAACGGGAGAGTTTCCCTGCCAGCGCTATGTAGTCGTTTTCTGAAAGTCTGGAAGCCTCGAATTTCTCCTTGGCCCAGATTTCGATTTTGTAGTCGTTGCCAGCGAAAACCACTTCTTTTTGGACTCCTATCGCTTCCAGAAGTTTTCTGGGGATCGAGATGCGTCCGAGTTTACCGTCCGGTTCGACTATGGCGCGGTCTCTCATGTATTCTCTCCAGAATGCCGCGTGATCTCTGATGAGGAAATTCAGATGAGATCTGACCTCAGCGCTCTGCTTCTCCCATTCTTCGTAGGTATACATCTCGAGGCAGTCCTCGAAGATATCCTTTTTCAGCACGAAGCGCATGTCTCCATCGGCAGGCATGACAGCCTTGAACGCCGAAGGAAAGACGAGTCTTCCTTTGTCGTCAGCTTTAGCTGTATATTCTCCGATGAAATTCACCATCTCGTTAATTATCAATAGTTTCACGCTTGTCGGAAGGTGCTGGAATCACCTCCCTGGAATGACCTGAAATTTTCGGGTACACTCTTTCCGCAAATATAGTGAATCTTTTACAAATTTTACCACTTTCTTCCATTTATTTCCACCAGGAAAGTCAAGGCCGCTGAAAATAAATAATTCCGAATATGGATAAATGTGTTACTTTTGTACCTGAGACGCGGAAAAATCACTTTCCGCACCAGAGAGACAAGATTGCATTTTATTCGAAAATCATTATAAATTATCTAGTTATGGCGATAAGAATCAGATTGGAAAAGACTGCTAAACCTTTGTTCTGCGAAAGCAAATGGTGGGGCGATCCGGATTTGCCGGCGGATGCCGAATATCCGATGATGACCGTGTGCGAGAACCCTGACGGAAGCACGAGAATTGTCCGGGCCAATGATAATGTGTCCGGCTGCGAGACGTATGAATATCCTCTCACTTTCATTTGTCAGGTAAGATGTGAAGATATCGCGGAACTTGATACCGGAAATCTTCTGCCTCATGAAGGAATGCTGTATTTCTTCGCTGCGATGGACGAGTTTACCGGCTATGATTCTCCGGTCCACCTCCAGGCGGGGGAGTGGCCTAAGGGCTCAGTGGTGGTGAAGTACTCCAAAACCATAAATATGGAGACCTTTCAGGCTTGCATCATGGTAGATGAAGACGACCAGCCTCTGACTGACCCTGTACTCGAAATGTCTTTCGAGGCATGTGAGGACAATGCCGGCGGTCTGAAACTTCTCGGAAATTCCGTTTCAGATACTGTCAATGCTGATTTTGCCGGTTACAAGAACCTTCTTCAAATAGGGGATGACGAGGTCGCCGATATTCATTTCCCTGAAGCAGGAATTCTGAATTTCCTCGTTTCTGAAGCCGATTTCGCCAAAGGATTGTTGAAACGTCCGGTTGCAGTCCTGAGCACGGAGCAGTAATCTTTTCGCCACTAGTGGTTTGTGTCTATGTTGCGTGAAATGAAAGTACTTGTTTCATTTCGTTTTATTTTGCGCTAAATTGCTTTAAAAACATTGTTATCTACGAAAATAGAGTTAAATTTGCGCAACCATTTGCATATAAAACTAACAACAATGGATAAACAGATTATCAAGAAGTACAATTACTGGCAGTGGCGCACGCTGATCATTCTCATGATAGGTTACGCGCTGTTCTATTTTGTCAGAAAGAATTTCAGTATCACAATGCCTGCTCTTGAGTCGGAACTTGGAATCAGTAAGGCGAAACTCGGACTGTTCCTTACACTCAACGGAGTTATCTACGGATTGTCGAGATTTGTCAACGGATTCCTTGCAGACCGCGTCAGCCGCAAGAAAATGATGGCTGCCGGACTTCTGCTCTCGGCAGTTGTCAATATCCTCATCGGTCTCAGCCCTGAGATGAACGGAATCTTCAATTTTCTCGATGCGGAGGGAAAAGCTACTGCAGGTCTTGTGGTCTTCATCGGAAGTCTCTGGCTTATAAACGGATACACGCAGGGAATGGGTTATCCGCCATGCGGAAGCCTTATGGCGCATTGGATTAAACCTTCTGAACTTGCTACCAAGCAGTCTATCTGGAACAGCTCCCACTCTATCGGAGCGGGACTTGTAGCGTTGCTTTGCGGTACTCTGATTCTCCAGTATTATTCTTTCGCTGCATGGCAGTGGTGTTTCTTCATTCCTGCAGGTTTGGCAATCGTAGGAGCAGCGTTGCTCTTCTTCGGCTTGAGAGATACTCCTGCATCAGTCGGTCTTCCTGACCCTGAGTCAATGGATGAAAATGCTCCTGTCAGGGAAGTTGTCAAGGAAGATGAGGGCTTTACCAAGCTTGCTTATCAGAAACTTGTGAAGAAGATGGTGTTCAGGAACCCTGTCATCTGGATTCTTGCAGTGGCAAACTTCTGTGTATATGTCATAAGATTTACCATTCTTGACTGGGGCGCTACCTTCCTGACCCAGGATAGGGGACTCAGCATCCAGGTCGCTTCCACAGTGGTGGCTTCATCTGAAATCGTGGGCGGTATCATCGGAACCCTTCTTGCGGGATGGGCGACTGACAAATTCTTCAAGAGCCGTGCCCAGCGCACCTGTCTCCTCGGTTTGATTGGTGCGACAATCTGCTTCCTGATATTCTGGCTCCTTCCTAAGGGAATGAATGTGCTCGCTATCATATCGATTATCATGGCCAGTTTCTTTGTCTATATGCCGCAGGCGCTCATCGGAATCGCATGTTCAAACCATGCCACCAAGCGAGCAGCCGCTTCTGCCAATGGTATTGCAGGTATCTTCGGCTATGCCAGCACGACAGTTTCAGGTCTGCTTTTCGGAGCCCTCGCTGATGCATACGGATGGAACTCCGTGTTCGAAGTGTCTATCATTTTCGGCGTAGTAGGCATCGTCCTCCTTGCCCTTCTCTGGAAGGCTCCTGCCGACGGATATGAAAAGGCAGACAAGATTCTCGATGAAGCTCGCAGAGAATACGGAAACGCATAGCATATTTCCAAAATATAGTACCGGTCAATGACTATCCCATTGACCAAAACAAAATCAGCCATCCCCGATGAAGAGATGGCTGATTTCGTATATGGCCGATCATTACATGCTATAATTGGCGTTAACCATCATGAGTTTGGTATTTTATATCCAAAGACAAGGGCATCCATGGTGAGGTGTGATTCTGATGTGCAAATTAATTGACATCATTAATCCAGCCAGTGTAGTGCCTTTTCTTTGATTCTCTCGTACCAATCCATCTCGCTGCTTGCAACTTTAGCTGTAGACTGAGAAAATTTGAAGAATCTTTCAACATGTGTCGGATTGGGGGTATAGGAAGCCTTATAAGAGTCTTCAATCATTTTCTGGAAAACACTAAGTTCCAGAGGGACAATTGTGGACTTTCCACCATAGTATGAGATATTAGTTTGCTGAAGAGAGAAGAAGTGCGCAATGCAGGCCTGATTGATTGTAGGAGCAATAAAAAGACAATAGGTCTCTTTGCCTGTTGATTTTTTTAGTTTTCCAAGATGTCTCGCTACAGGCTCACCTTCCATCTCATATTGTCTTTGACCTGAAGCAGTTGTTACCTCAACTGCCACCTCGAAACCTTCATAGTCACAAACAATATCAGCCATATTGCCCTGAGCTGTGGACATTGGTTTTCCGAAATCATCAAATTTCAGATTAGCCATAATATCTCCGCCGTCAAGCATAGTCATTGCTCTCCATACATTCCATTCAAGCATGAGAGGAATGTCATATAATGTCTCGTCGGAAATTTGCGCGAAGGTATTTTGTATATCGTCATATCTCTGCATATTCTTGATGGCTTCGACTTCTTTGTACAGGATGTCCTGTTGGCGGAGATATAAACTATTGTCAAGGATGTCTTTTAATTTTTGTGTGGAGAAACTCTTGTCAATTTTAAGCGAAGGAAATTCTTTCTTGAGACGAGACAAGAGTAGGGGTTTGTTGTCAGACCAAAGAATAGGCAACTCCGCATTCCCAAGGTAAGAGGAATATGCTTTTTCATCATTAATGAAGCAAGGTTCTCTGTCAATATGATTCAAGAAGTAATCGACCTCTTCTTGTTTTTCGGGTACAATAGATAATGTCCGTCCAACATGAGAAATGTTTACCATTCCGGTAAGCACGAAGGTAGCGGATGCACGCATCTGCATAATCCCTCATATTACTTGCTTTGGTTGCCAAGAATTTATCTAGTGAGGTGTCTACATTTTCTCTTGTCCTCGTCTCTCCCTTTGAAATTTCATCAGCATAGATTCTCTTCAATTCTTCGTAGATGTACTTCTTCTTGAATGTGCGATAGCTTTCTTTGTTGTGGACCTTATCAATGCGGAACTTTTCGATTTTAGAAACGATGTGTTCAAATTGCCGATAATCAGTCATCTGGAGAGCGAAAATCATTAGTTCGTCGAACTTCAGAGATCCGAAGTGACGCACGAGACGGAATAATTCAAGATATGGTTTTATACAAAAAAAGGCCGAGGATTTACCCGTAACATGGTATGGCGATGGAAGTTGGAATTTAAGAAGTTGGCGGAGGAAAACATCTTCAGTACGTTTGGCAGAAATAAGCCTTTCTCCAGCAGGGGTAAGTGATATCTCAGGGGTTAGATTAACTAGCCCTAATGCTTTAGGCGCTCTGTTAATTCGATCCCTTGCACTGAAAGCCGGGTCTTTTGAACCGGAACCATTGAAAAAATTTTCTTCTCTTAACAACTCCATGAATGCAACTTGCGTATCATGATTCCATTGCTTGCCATTGAAGTGCTCCTTAAGCAATGCTATTTCGGGAATCATTTTTGCTGGTGTTCGTGGAGATGTCGTCACAAAGATGACTTTGCTGTCAATTCTTGCCATAGTTCTATGCGTTGAAATTTGCTACCAAAATATGAGTTGCGGCTGCTTTAAATCTATTTCTGATGTTAACTGAGTATGATTTCATATATTCGTCAATAATCATATCACCATACAAACGTTCGGTTAATGGCGTTCTTCCTATAACCAGAAGAGCCTTGCATGGGAGATTTCGGAATGCTTCTGCTAATTCGATATGGTTTTCATCATTAAATCCATTACGATACTCTTCGTTTCCATAGTCGGAGAAAACACAATCATAGGGAGGATCTAAAAACATGAAGTCATTTTCTTGTGCCATGGCGAAAATTGCATGATAATCTTCATTGTGGACTTCTGTATGCTGAAGAAGTCGACAATGTTGCTCCGTGACAAAAGACGTATTTAGATTCTTATAGCGGCCAAATGGTACATTGAATTCACCTTTTGAGTTATAACGAATCATGCCGGAATATGCAGTCTTGTTGATGAAATAGTAAATTGCGGCATCGGAATACTCGCTTTGTTTCAGTCCGTTAAACATGTCTCTGATTCCATAATACAGGTCTTCATTTTTATCGACTACTCTCTCATTGGGCGTTAGGGTTTTTAACCTGTCGAAATCCATTCTATTTTCAGTATAAATTTTTTCAATAGTGTTCAAATCTTGACGAACTCGTGCATAATTATCTTTGATACCTGCATAAAAGTCCATCAATTTGCTATTTATATCATTAATGATAGAATGTTGTGGTTCAAGGTGAAAAAATAACGCTCCTCCTCCCAAAAAAGGTTCTATATAGCGTCCTTTAAAGGCAGGAATGTGTCTTTCAATATAGGGGATTTCCTTAGTCTTTCCCCCACGGTACTTTATCATCGGTTTCATAATGCGGCTTCTATTGATATCTGCGTAATTTTACGACATAATCCAAAATCACAAATATATGAAATTACCTCCATTTTTCCTTGACACTTTCGGTTTAGCAACATGAAAGAAATAATTTGTCTCAGATTAAGAGAAGATTTTCGAGGATAGATCTATTTTCGAAGAAGGAGTGTGCCGGTGGCACATGACTG
>OHEZ01001469.1_pt1 | contig 9769 bp, 9 predicted proteins | sample 1567391 | NCBI WGS metagenome assembly OHEZ01 (sample SAMEA3879518, study PRJEB24766) | human gut metagenome | biome: human-associated habitat; feature: feces | place: USA | collected 1985/1987
TGAGTATTTTTGTTGCCATATGAAACCTTCTCTTTTAACTGTAACTTCGCAGTATTCAGATAATGCATTAACTACTGAAGCACCTACACCGTGGAGTCCTCCTGATATCTTATATCCTCCATCTCCGAACTTACCACCTGCATGAAGTACTGTAAACACTACTTCAACTGCAGGTATTCCAGCCTTTGGATGAATCCCTATAGGAATTCCACGTCCGTTATCTATGATAGTAGCTGTACCATCATCATTAAGGGTTACTGTAATCTCGCTACAATACCCTGCAAGATGTTCATCTACTGCATTATCTGCTATTTCATATATAAGATGGTTAAGTCCCTTAGTTCCTACGCTTCCTATATACATTCCCGGTCTTTTTCTTACAGCTTCAAGACCTTCAAGAATAGATATACTATTTGCATCATATTTTTCTGCCATCTATATTTTATAACCATACCTTTCTGTTTAGTTGATTGTTATTGTGTTGAATGTATCTTCAAACTTAACATTATATATAACCGCTGAAGATACGCTAAGCTTTTCCCATTCGTTATCATTCCATTCAACATATTTACCTGCCTCATATTCTTCAAACTTTTCGTTGAAGGCAGCAAGCTTTTTGTCTGCTAAGATAGCTGACTTGTTGACCTCTGTTTTTGCTTTATCGTTATCTGATGTACATCTTATAATGTAATACTTTCCTTCTGCCTCTACTATGTTGCTCATCTCACCTGTTGATAAAGCATAGGCCGCTTCTTCAAACTTACTATCCATCTCGCCTCTTCGAAGCTCGTACTCATACTCACCATCCGAATTATACTTCTTTGCTATAGCAAAGAATGAGTTGCCCTCCTTAAGCTCAGCATATGCTGTTACTATATACTGTATATTAATAACTCTTGAATCATCCGCACTGATTTCTATATCCATAAGTGATGTCTGATCATTATACAGCTTCTGTGCTATAGCAAACTCTGTAAACATCTGGTTAAGCTTATCCTCTGTTATATTATATCTGCTTCTTTGTTCTTCTGTTAGTGCATTATAGTACTTCTCTACTGCCTTCTTAACGCCATCTTTTTCTTCTCTTCCAAGAACTATTCCCTTTTCCTTAGCCATGGCATTCATACATCTTACTCTGATAAGCTTTACCCTGATCTGGTCTTTTACATATTCTTCAAATGTTTTTCCATCTATCTGCTGTGACCATATTGAACTTGTAAACATTTCTTCATACTGTGACCTTGCATCTGACATAAGCACTGCTGCATCCATAGTGTATGTCTTTTGTCCATCCACCTTTGCAAGAACATCCTTGCCCATGCCTGTTGAAATATATATTCCGTTGCCGTTAAAGAATTTTATAAACACAAACACTGCTGCTATAGCAATTGCTATTATAAGAAATGTAACTATTCTTTTTTTCGTTCTTTTCATATTAATCTCCATTCTTGCGTGTGAAAAATCTTATTTTTCACACTAATCTCCATTTCTGCACATTTTTAATATCAGACATTATCTATGTCACTTATGATATGGCTCATTCTTCATTATCCTGAAGCTTCTGTATATCTGTTCTAAAAGTATAACTCTCATAAGTTGGTGTGGAAATGTCATTTTGGAAAAACTAAGCTTATAATCAGCTCTGTCTAACACTCTTTTATCAAGTCCAAGTGAACCACCTATAACAAAAACAATATCACTCTTACCTGATAACATAAGATTATCAATCTTTTCTGATAGTTCGACTGAATCTAACATTTTACCATCTATTGCAAGTGCAATAACATAGCTGTCATCTTTTATAAAGGAAAGCAGCCTGTCTCCTTCTTTTTCTTTAATCATCCTGTTAACAGTATCACTTGCACTATCCGGAGTCTTTTCGTCTGCTGCCTCTTTTATCTCAAGCTTACAATACTTGGATAATCTCTTTGAATACTCTTCTATCGCCTGGCTGTAGAACTTTTCTTTTATCTTTCCTACACAACATATAGTTATTTTCATAGTAATCCTCATTCTTGCGCTGCTTCTTTGCGCATCTCAAGTTTGTGCGAAACACAAATCTTGCGTGTGAAAAATCTTATTTTTCACACTATCCTCATTCTTGCATCTTTTCATTGTTAAGTATACGATAATACATAATACCCGGTAAGTACTGTTATGCCTCAACGAAAAAGTAGCCATGTCCATCATCGAGCTTGAATACTTCAAGCTGCTCCTCTATCTCTTCATCTGACATGCCTGATATATCCATGCCTTCATCATCCATAACCTGCTTTAACTCTTTAATGTTTTTACAATACTGTGCAAAGCAGTCCTCAAGGAATTCTTCTGCCTCTTCTACATCAAAAACTACCGGCTCGTCAAAAAGTCTCTTCTGATCTCTTAAAAATACTGCTGCACATTCTTTTATATGTTTATCCATTATTCATTCCTCCGTTAATCCTATATTATAATTCGCCATTCACTATTTAAACAACTATTTTAACAACACTTCAAACAATACCGTAAGCAGTTATTTAAATAATACTCTTAAAATTCTCACGCAAAGACCCTTCTACCCAGTCTGTCACGTATTTTCCATGCTTCTTTATATCATCTGCTGCTGTCTCCATAACATATGAATATGTAACTGAATTAAGCATATCTATGTCGTTATAATTATCACCAAATGCCATACATTCATCCCTTGACAACCCAAAATACTCCTGAAGCTGCCTCATGGCTTTTCCTTTGCTGACACTGCTCTCCATAAAGTCAAGATAAAGCTCTCCTGATACCGCTATTGATGCCTGACCCTTCCACCTGCTAAAGAAATGTTCCTTCGAGTTGTTTATTCCACTAAGGTCACATACTGCAATCTTTAATATATCTTCATCTATATCTGAGAATTTATCAATAATAGTTGTTTTATAGTTAACCACCTTGGTCATCCTGTAAAGATATTCTTCTGTCTTAGGCTTAATGTATGCTGTGTGCTGTCCAGATATAAGCACCTCACAATGTGGCTGTTCATAAACATCTTCTATTATCTGAAGCGCAAGCTTTCTTTCCATGGCTGTCTTTGCTATAACCTCACCACGATACTCACTGAGTGCGCCATTCTCTGATATATATACAAGTCTGTCACTGATAGGCTCAAAAAGTCTTTTAAGGCTCACTATCTGCCGTCCACTCGCAGGTGCGAAAAGAAGGCCTGCATCTAAAAGCTTACCTATAACCTCTATAGTAGACTTATCAACCTTCTGTGCCCCATGTCTTAATATAGTTCCATCAAGATCACTTGCAATCAACTTAACCATAACTTCAACTCCTGATATACACTTGATACTGGTAAACCGACAACATTGTTATAATCGCCATCTATACCTTTGATAAATGCAGCAAAGCTTCCCTGTATGCCATATGCTCCCGCCTTGTCCATAGGCTCACCTGTACTTATATAATCATGGATTTCCTTATCTGTAAGCTCATAACAGTATACATCAGTCCTGTTAGAAAAGCTTTTGCTGCTGCCATCACCATAAAGTAATGTAACACCTGTATATACCTGATGACAATCTCCTGATAATTCTTTTAATATGCGATATGCATCAGCTTCATCAACCGGCTTTGTCAGTATATGCTCCTTATGGCTTACGATTGTATCTGCTCCTATGATCACATAGCTGCCTGCCATAATATCGTTATACCATTCTCCACTAAGTTTGATATCGTTATCTTTATCTGTTAAGACATTCTGAAGCATATCGTGTACTGCCTCTGCCTTAACGGATGACAGATATTCAACATATCTGGCTGGTTCCTTTATACTGGTATGCTCATCTGCTTCACTTGTTATGACTGTGAACTCAAGTCCAATCTGGCTAAGAAGCTCTCTTCTTCTTGGTGAACCAGAAGCTAGTATTATTCTTTTCATGTTTATTAGTTCCTTTTATCCAATCTGTTATTCTAAATAGTTCTTATTGTTTATTATTCTGACATCCCAGACATTACTGCGAACATGTTTTCGCTTTATTGTAACACATAAATAAGCAGTATGCAAAAGCTAATTTACGTCTTTTACATACTGCTTGTATTATAATATATCTTTTTCTTAGTTGCTCATGCTTCTGTTCATAGCTGATTCTACAGCATCTATAGAAGCCCTGATGATATCATGATCGATACCTATACCAAAGTATTCCTTACCATCTTCACCCTTGATGCCTACATAAGCTATCGCACTTGAGTCTGAGCCCTGCTTTAACGAATGTTCTTCATAGCACATTACATCACATGGCTTTCCAAAATGCTTTGCAAGTGCGTTACTTACCGCATCAAGACGTCCGTTACCGCCAGCATTGATAACAACATTCTTTCCGTCCTCTTCAATAGTGACTTCTGTCTGGATACCATCTATCTGCTTGAAGTGTACTTCTTTAATCTTAAATACTGGTGTGTACTTTTTATATCTCTTTTCAAATATCTCAAGTACTTCGTCTGGTGTAAGTTCCTTATGATGAACATCTGACACATCCTTGACCGCATATCCAAGGTCTTCTCTCATAGCCTTAGGAATAAGCATGCCGTAGTTGTGTTCAAGAACGTATGCAACACCACCCTTACCAGACTGGCTGTTTATTCTGATAACATCTGAATCATATGTGCGTCCAACATCCTCTGGATTGATAGGAAGATATGGAACTGTCCACTTAGATGGATCCTTTTCGATTCTGTAGTGCATGCCCTTTGATATAGCATCCTGATGTGAACCAGAAAATGCTGCAAATACAAGCTTGCCGCAGTATGGATGTCTCTCATCTATCTTCATCTGTGTAAGACGTTCAAACATCTCTGTAAGCTCTGGCATGTTAGAAAAATCAAGCTCAGGATCAACTCCCTGTGCATACATATTCATGGCAAGATTAACAATATCAACATTTCCAGTTCTTTCACCATTACCGAATAATGTTCCTTCTATTCTGTCTGCTCCTGCAAGTAATCCAAGCTCTGCATCAGCCACTCCTGTTCCTCTGTCGTTATGAGGATGAAGTGATACAACAACGTTCTCACGACTATGAAGCATCTTGCTCATGTATTCAACCTGGCTTGCAAATACATGTGGAAGTGACATTTCAACTGTTGCAGGAAGATTGATAATACACTTCTTATCAGGAGTTGGCTGCCATATGTCTATAACAGCATTGCACACCTCAAGTGCATATTCCGGCTCTGTTCCTGTAAAGCTTTCAGGACTGTATTCAAAAAGGAAGTTACCACCATCTGCTTCTGCAAGCTCCTTAAGAAGCTTTGCACCTTCTATAGCTATCTGCTTAACTTCTTCCTTAGACTTTCTAAACACCTGTTCTCTTTGTGCTAAGGATGTTGAGTTATATACGTGTACAATCGCTCTTGGTGCACCTTTGACTGCCTCAAATGTTTTCTTGATGATATGTGGTCTTGCCTGTGTAAGAACCTGGATAGTAACATCATCAGGAATCATATTCTTTTCAATCAGTGTACGGCAAAGCTCATATTCAGTCTCTGATGCAGCAGGGAAACCTATCTCAATTTCCTTAAAGCCAACTGCTATAAGCTTGTTAAAAAATTCAAGCTTTTCATCAAGACTCATAGGTTCAACTAATGCCTGGTTACCATCTCTTAAGTCAACTGAACACCATGCTGGTGCCTTATCAATATACTCCTTTTTCACCCAGTCGTTACACTCAACTGGTGGCATAAAATAACCTCTCTTATACTGTCTGTAATCGAACATTCTTTATTCCTCCTGATTTTAATATAAGTGTTAAAGATAAATCCTTTCATGATATAAGTAAATACCTGTAAATCTATACATTGTATGATTATATACCGCATATTAGTTATCAGTTTATGTTAACATAAGAATCGTCCCTAAACTAAAAAAACTTTCGTCTCAGAGAACATACAGTCCAAAGAGACGAAAGATATAATTAATCTCACGCGATACCACTCTTATTCGCAGCTTGCACTGCGCTCTCACCGAATACGTGCATATCTTTTAAACTATGCATTATATTCTGTCCGCTTTAACGGTCGGCCTCCGTCTACGCCTACTCTATATCTGTGCGATAAATATTTCGGGTAGCAGCTCCAAGGCGAGTTCAATAAGTTCCTTCCACTGTCTTGCACCATACGACAGCTCTCTGAAGCCGGTTCTTATCTAATATTCCTCTTCATAGCATTTACTTATTATCAATTAGCTAAATGATACCTCATATACCAGATATTGTCAACCACAAAATAGTAAACTTTATTGCATAACTTTATTCGTAAGTTTATTGCCACACTATTATAACTTCTTCAAAAATTCTATATCTTCTTTTGATACTTCACTGTCTGAATAACGTGCTTTTTCATAGTTCTTGGTTATTATGCTGCTTTTTTCTTCATCATCAGTTATAAGCTTTCTTGTTATCTCATCCGGCATCATTTCCTTATCCGGCTTAACACCAGACAACTTGTTTTTTGTCATATACTTCTTTGATCTGGCATATTTTTTATAAAGCTTTCTATATTGAATATTATTCTTATCCGCAGGCTCTCTTTCTTTTTCCGGCTTTATTCCATACTGTTCTTTTTCTGAAGTCTTATTAAGATATTCCACCTCATCAACATCATCATCAAGTGATCTGCCGAAGTTTTTAGCATATTTTACTATAGCATATATAATCCATATAAATACACCTATGATGGCTGTGATAGCCACTACCTCCATAAGTGCATTAGCTACTGCATTATTCTGTGGCACAAAAAGGTCTTCGTTTGTGCCAAACTCCGCCTGTGTAGTCGTTGTTTCTTCCTCATAAATAGTAGATGAGTCTGGTCCTCTTCCTAAAAGCTTTAAAAGAACCCACAATATAGCCTTAAGAACTGCCATGAGTCCTGCTGATATTGTCTGGAATATATTTCCATACTTTCCGCTGTAGAATATAAGCATTCCAATAACCATAAACGATGCAAACACTATCATCATGATAACATTTATACGCAATATTCTTCTTGCCGGAAATTCTGACTTTCCCTCATTTATAGAGAATATCTTATATAGTTCGTTAAGCTGGTTATAAAAAAACTGGCATATTACAAATGCTATAAACAAAAACAGCTGTATTCCCATAAGCTTATTATTATGCATATAGCTTCCTGCTATGTAAAATGCAACCATGAATATACCATACGCAATATGCAGCTTTTCCTCTGCTCCTACCGCAAGCTTCATATCATCACTGCTTCTGCCTGAGACATCATAGCTTATCTCTTCTGCCCTTTCATACTGCTTTTTCTGTATATAAAGGCTTTTTAGCCTTATGGAATGTACTGCTATAGCCGCTGCTACAAACACATAACCGGCGAATTCTATATCCGTTTTAGAAAGCTTAGCCGCTATAAAAACAAATACAATATTAATAAATATAAACAGTGGATAACTTGATACATATTTTCTTGAAAAATATGTTACCAATACAGGAATCAAAACTATAAGGCAGTAATATGATGTATCAGGATTATTGCCAGCCAATCCTGTATACACACCCACAGCCATAGACATATATACAATACAGAGTATTAATATTTCAAGCAGAATCCTGCTGTTTCTAATGTGTTTTATCTGCATTATTCCTTCCTCATTTCAATACATTCTCATAATACATACTTCCTGTTCCGCTTATAACCTGTGGAACAATCCATATTTTATTAAACTGGCTATCCATCAGCGCACGGGCTGCTTTTTTTATTCTGTCATTTTTATTGGCAGATATAAGAACATATACCATATCATTCTGCATGCCCATACCATCAGCAAGCACTGTATTATCCTCATATAATGCAGTTATCATATCAGAAAACTCATCCATATCCTGCGATATATCTATTCTTGCAAGCTCCATATTTATCTTGTTAAAATGTGACAGACCTGAACCTGGTTTTATCGTTATATTCTGCTTTGTATCTATATCCCGTCCGTTAGAAACCATAGACACATTAACGCCTCTTGCTGCTAAAAGCTGTGAAAGTCCAGCTGCTATACTTATAGCGTGTTCCACTATATCCTCCTGCATATATGCGCCTTCACTTTCAAGATTCAGAAGCAGACATACGTTTCTGCTGACTGTTTCATTATAATGATTCACCATAAGACTGCCAGTTCTTGCGTATGCATTCCAGTTGATATCCCTTATACTGTCGTAAGACTGATAATCCCTGATTCCTGCAAACACAAACCTGTCTTCACTAAGATACTTTCTTCTTTCAAGTTCTCCCATAATCATGTTGTTAACATCCGACATCTGCCCTATAGCTGCCGGCTTTGGAAACACTGTAATGCTGCTGTATAGTCTGCTTTTATGTATCATTATTTCGTTCATAAATGCACCTGGAAAAACCATCTCTACAGCTTCAAGCCTATATATGCCTCTTCTGCTGCACTCAACCTCTATACGCCTTGTAACCTTCTGGTTAGAAAGCAGTGAAAACACATCGTTACGATACGTCTTATCAGACACCATGGAATTCGTATCCTTCTGTCCGAATATAAAGCTTCTGTCTATATCAAACTTTACATTCATGCAGAATACAGGAAGCTTTTTTGCATTTACAACTGTTTCTATTATCTCTACTTTATCGTCTTTCGTTGCTGTTGTATGTGAAAAGGAGACATCCGTACTAAGATTCTCATCCCATTTTTTCCTGTATACAACTGATATAACCTTGTAAACAATAACAACACCTATAAGCATCAAAACAATATTCATCTACTTAGTCCACTCCTCAGTTGGTACTTCAACCTGTGCAAATGCTGCATTAACAGCCTGTTCCCTGCTTCCCTTTGATACAAGTCCTGTACTAAATACAAGTCTGTGTGCCCATACACATACTGAAAGTTCCTTAATATCAGATGGCACAACATAATCTCTTCCGTTCACATATGCATATGCACGTGCAGCATTAACCATGGCTATTGAACCTCTAGGACTTATGCCTATGGCAACCTCTGACATCTTACGTGTCGCCTGTGCAAGTTCTGCTATATAGTTAATAAGTGATGGATGAATATAGACCTCCTTAGCTTTCTTCTTCATATTTGCAATATCCTGTCTTGTGCATACACTTTCAAGGTCTGTAACAGGGTTATTGTTTAAGAATCTGTTAAGTATCTTAACCTCTGCAGCCTTATCAGGATATCCCATCTCAAGCTTCATAAGAAAACGGTCAAGCTGGGCTTCTGGCAGCGGATATGTACCTGCTGTTTCTACCGGATTCTCTGTAGCAAGCACTATAAATGGTTCTTCAAGCTTAAGTGTATCTCCATCTATAGTAACCTGTTGCTCTTCCATACACTCAAGAAGTGCTGACTGTGTTCTTGGTGTCGCCCTGTTTATCTCATCTGCAAGTATGATATTGGCAAATACAGGACCTTTACTTAACACAAACTCCCCACTCTGGTGTAAACTGTATTCTTTTAAACTCACAATCAATACTCTTAGCTATCGTCTTTGCAAGCATGGTTTTTCCTGTTCCCGGAACATCCTCTAAAAGAATATGTCCTCCGGCAAGTATGCTTGTAAGCACCTTTACTACCACATCATCTTTTCCAACTATAACTTTACCAACATTGTCTAATATACTGTTTATATTCATAAATTCCTCTTTTCTATACCATGATGATACCAGGGTCGAAAGGTCTAAACCCACATGAGCTTGCTCATATTGGGGAGAATTGTGGAAGTGCGTAGCACGTAACAATTCG
>OHEZ01001470.1_pt1 | contig 9765 bp, 10 predicted proteins | sample 1567391 | NCBI WGS metagenome assembly OHEZ01 (sample SAMEA3879518, study PRJEB24766) | human gut metagenome | biome: human-associated habitat; feature: feces | place: USA | collected 1985/1987
TTTATGTTGATCCTGTTATCCTGCTGAACCTGAGCGGTCATCCCCGTGTTCTGTCCTGTCCCGGCACTTCCATTCATCTGTCCATCTGATGCCCCGGACATCTCTGCCGGATCCAGTCCCTGCCGCTCCATCTCTTCCTGTGTGAGAATATAAAGCTGTTGTCCGTCTGTCAGAACTCCTGCACGGTTTACACAGGTTAGAGCTGCCTCGGGAAGATATCCTCCCGCCGCCTCAATCGCCTGAAACACCCGGCTCCCGGCTGCCAGCTGAAAAACTCCCGGATTCGCAACTGCTCCGCAGACATCAACATAGATCATCGCCTGCTGCATTTCCTTATCAGAAACTGCTTCTGACCCATTATCTATATCAGCATCTGAAGTATGTTTCCCGGAATCACTTCCTGTCCCATTACCTGCATCTGAACCATCTGATTCTGCCTGTTTTTTCCGGAACTCTGCAGAACTGCCATCATCATTCTGTCGGTCTTCTGTATCAGCGTTCTTCTCATCTGTATCTTTCTTCGACTTCTGTCCTGATGTTTTCTCCTCTGATGACTCCGCATCCACCTCTGCCTTTGCTTCCTGCAATCCATCTATCAGAAACTGTGCCTCTCTGCTCTTACATCCTGTCAGTCCTGTAAGAAACAAAGTTCCACATAATATCAGTGTCACAGTATAACAACATCTGTTTTTTATTTTTATCATAAGGGTCCTCCTCTTATTTCTCAGAGTAAGAGTCCCCCTGTCCATAATGCCACCCTTATTGTAACGAAATCTTAATGATTTTACAATAGTAAACTCTTATTTTTGCCACTTAAATATAACAATTCCGAAAATCGCAATCAGCAATCCAAGAATTTTGCGCCATTCAAATGGCTCTTTGTCTACTCCAAACAACCCGGCCAATTCAATTACATAAGCAACTGCCAGCTGCGAAATAACAATCAGCATTGCTGCCTTTGCCGGTCCAAGTGCTCCCATGCTCTGGATTACTGTAATTGTAATAAACGCTCCGATTACACCACCAAGGAGTGTATATTTATTGTCCACCTGCCAGAGTGCAGCCACACTTTCCCGTCCTGTAAAAAACCAGGCCAAAACACAGACTGCAAAAGCTGACAGCTGCACCCAGCCGGTCGATACCCAAAGGCTGGTCTGCTTTGTCACTTCCGTATTAAAAACACCCTGAATACTCATCAGTGCTCCCGAAATCAATGCCACTATAAATCCCCACATAAATTTGCCCTCCTGGATAATATGATCATTCTGCTTACTCCGGTAATCATTCTTATACCGAAAAGAGGCACCGCTGTTTAGCAGTACCTCTTTTATTCTTTATTATTAGTTTATTCGTTCTGCGCAAAATCATGCACACAGTATAAATCCTGTTTTTATTTTTCTTTCATATAATCCATACAGTTTCTCACATTCCATGCATATCCATCCCGCTTCGCCTGTGTAAAGCGGATATTTTCGATTCTCACAGCATTCTGTTTCATAATTTCCTATTAATTCCACAAGGTTATTGATATCTCCCATCTGTGCGGCAGCCATTCCTGTCATTGCCCACAAAAAGCCATTTATTTTTTTATTCAGTTTCTGCCATTGAAACTTTTCCGTAAACTGATCATATAATATCTTTTGCTTTTTCTTCTCTTTTACCGGAAATTCATAGATCAGCGGATAAATCTGAGCAACACCATCCGGATAAAATTCTGTCTGATCATACAGATCACTGTTTCCAATAATTCTCCATCTTTGATTCGCATCATCCCAGAATATATTTTCTATCTGCGCCTGTATCTTTTTACGCATTTCACTGATTGCCTGTGTATCTTCCAGTCCTGCAAGTTCCAATTCGTGCAGACCTTTCCATACTTCCAGATTATCCATCAGATAAGCGGTTGTATTTTCTTCCGAGACCTGTGTGATTCCATCCCGCATCAGGCTTTGAATCTTTTTTAATGCAAGGCTGATTCCTTTTTTCCAGTATTCCGGCAAATCTGTATTTTCTGTCTTTTCCAGGTATTTTCCCATAAGGAAAAGATACATACCTAGATATCCGTCTTCGGAATCAACCTTTTCTTTATAAATAAGTTTCCCACTCTCTTTCCTGTAGATTCCCATTTTCCCATCTGTTTCCAGCAAAATCCCGGTATGCCAGTCCAGATACCTGCCGACAGCTTTTTTCTCTGTTTCCAGCCATTTCTGACGGGCATCTATTTCTTTTCTCAGATTCTGATAATAAGCATACAAAAATACAATCCCCACAGTTATGCAAAATATAATAAGTCCCACCACGTTCTTTCGATTTTTCACTTTTCTTTTGCATTGGTTTTGTTTATGCTCATGCATTTATATCCTCCAGGATTTTTCTGATTTTGATACTTGCAGTTCCATCACCATAAGGATTTCTGGCCTTACTCATCTTTCTGTAAATCTCTAGTTCTGTAAGGAGCTGCCTGCATTCTCTGTATATATCATCCATCTTCGTGCCTGCAAGCTTTAAGGTTCCTGCTTCCACCCCTTCCGGACGTTCTGTTGTATCCCGCATGACCAGTACTGGTTTTCCCAACGCAGGCGCTTCTTCCTGATGTCTGGCTGTGTACAGAAGCATCAGAATAATAACAAAAATAATATAACCTTTCATAATAGCTACGACCATTTCCATACCTCCTTTCCCTTCCTTGAATCGTAAACACCGATCATGCGGTTGACAAACACTGCATAAATCATAACCAGATATAAAAAGTCAAACATAGGACCTATCATAAAGTAGAAAAATGCCATATAGATCACAGAAAATCTGTACAGCAGCCAAATAAAGATCACATAGCGAACAGTTCCAAATACAATGGAATACAACATGATTGCAAGAAGCGTCAAAAGCTTATAGATCACTCCCCTGTCTCCTATTATTCCGGTGACCATAACTGTCATAACAAAAAACATCACCCATATGCCAATTTCCTGAAGCATATATAATTTTGAATAAACGGTTAAAGTATACGGAAAATATTTTCTCCAAACACAAACCATAGACTGTTTATCAGATGAATTGCACTGCACAGAATCAGATATATAGCAAGAGGGCGACCCTTCCATGGAAGGCACGCCAGCAGAATGATTACTCCAAGAGAAATTCCTGCATTTATAAGGCTTATCTGTATTCCCGGATATACGGTTTCTGCACTGAGATAGCTGATTTTTCCAAACAGAGGATACGTTTCTGAACGGATTCCAACATACATATGCGGTTCATATTTCTTTAAAACACCGGCACATATCTTACAGATCATCCTGGTCAGATCATCGATCTGAGTCCACATAAGCAGAAAACCAAGCAGGAGCAGTATGACAATATACAGAATACATTTCTTTTTATCTGCCTCAATTCTTCGATAGGTTCTGGTATAATCAATTACTTTCTTTTCTTTCATAGACCCCTCCTTTTGTCTCGCCTCGCTACGTAACTCTACATCGAAGTCTCTCAGAAATTTTTCACATCTCCTCCCCGTAGATTACAGCACTGCAGCCCTTCTGCTTTTTGCTCTGATACATTGCCCTGTCAGCCTTTCTGTATAACTGATCAAAAGAAACCTCTTCATATCCATCATAAAAACACGCACCCAGACTTATTTCTATGTTCTTCCCCTGCATCTCTATGATATCTATCTGTCGGATATTTTCAAAAAATCTCTCAAAAAATTTCTCTGCTACCCTTTGTTCCAGCATTCCCGGTATAAACATGGCGAACTCATCACCTCCGAGGCGCAAAACCACATCGCTGTCACGACATGTTTTCTGTAGTTTCTCCGCAATGGCTATGATCACCTTATCTCCTACAGAGTGTCCGTAATTGTCATTGATGGATTTAAATTTGTCACAGTCGATCAGGCAAAGCAATCCTCCTGTTTTTTCCTTTAAAAATTCAGTAATCTTTTTTTCTCCGCTTCCACGATTACATAATCCTGTCATAAGATCTGTCTGCGCCAGATAAATCAGCCTGTTCTCACGCTTTTTTTCTTCTTCTATACACTCAATACAGAAAAGTACATGCAGAAGTTTTCCATCTTCATCGTAGTCTACAGGAATAAATCTGCTTCGGTTCCAGCCTGATATTTTATCTGTAAATTCATGTGTTATGCTGTTTTCTCCAAGAAGCCGTTCTTCCAGCGTACTGATATCTACAAACTCCAGTGATTCCTGAAGTTGTGATTCCGTACACATTTTCTCAGCGATATTCTTGATATGTCCGCAAAAATCATCTCTGATTTCATATTCTCCCATTTTAAAATCTTTTCCCAAATATTCCGCAATCTGATCTGTCATTTTTATAATATGATATCTTTTTGTCTGCACATCAACCAAATACATAGATGCATAGATTTTGGAAAGCGACGAATAACTGCTGAGCTTTGCCTCTTTATTTGACTTTATAAACGAATTACGCAATTTCAGAAATGAGATAAGAAGCGTTCCTATCATATCCAGAAAAGTAGTAAGTCCCCTGTAATCACTCTTTGGAGGATTATCCACACCGAAAAAACCACTTATCTCATCTTTATAACGCAAAGGACATACCACCACATTTCTCACATTCTGCGCTTTTAACATATCATACGATGCGCGATGTTCTTCTTTGATATCTTCTATATCAGTGATAATGATACTTTCGCCTTTGGAAAACGTATCATACCACCACTTTATTACGTCCATATCGACATTCTGCAATCTGTCTATCTCAGGAATTACTCCCTGTGCACACCATTCATACGTATTGTCTGTGCAATGTCTTTCTTTACAGTCTTCGAAAATATATATTCTGTCAGAACCGATATGTCTGCCGAAAAAGCGGATAAATTCATTAATCTGCTCGTCAGGTGTATTGTAATTGAGTGCGGATCTAAGTGCTTCATTTATGACCAGTTCATACTTTATGATTGTCTTCATGTTGCTTTCCTCCTGAATGTCGTTCTCATCTTATTTTTTTACATTCAAGCCAGATGGAAAGACCTAAATTTTTTCAATAATTCTGTCACGAAACGACAGAAAATGACACGAATTGTAAATCCATGGTATTGTTTTGTGATATATTGTTACCGGATAAATACTCTCAAACTCCTCATACTTCATCCTCTGTCTCTTCATAATCCTCATAAGACCTAATCTCTGCATAAAGATGTGTGTCTCCTTTCACATTTTCCTCTGGCTCATGCAATTCTTTACATTCCTTATCTGTATACAAAACGTAATAAGAACTATCATCATGAAGCATGATCCATACGTGATTATCTGCAGGAACAGTGATTGCATAATCCTTTTCCAGCTCTGTGCCAGGAGCTGCAGTAACTGTTACATTACGTACATCACCTTCTGCTTTTTCTGCTTCCTCGTACTTTTCGCAGAGATCTGCTACATCCTCAGATCTGTCCACGCCGTAGGAGAATTCCATCTTCGAAGCTTCTTCTGAAGTGCCGTCCTTATGATTCAGAATCTGAGTATGTTTCAATGGTCTGTAATCATCCGAAGCAACCACATATTCCATAGAAATCCAGTCTCCCTCTGTGTAGGATTCTCCATCTCCCTGAGAATTCAATGCGCTCTGAGTAAGTTCTTCAGGTACCTTTGTCTGTATAATGATCGTATCACCATCTTCCTTCATATCCGTCACTTCTTCCTCTATGGTTTCATCTGTGTAAAAGCTTATAAGATCATCTGCATTTCCATCTGCTTCATCAATATACAGACAGGAGAGGTACTCGTCTCCTTCTTTTCCGTATTTTAATTCGCCATCTTTATAGAGCATCTGGGTAGTACCATACATATCTACATACATCACTTCAGAATCTTCATAGTCATATACCTTTGTATTCTGCAGTATATATTCACAGGTAGCTTCATAGCTTTTATGATTGCTTACAAGACTGTCTGTTTCTCCTGCTTTCATCATCTGTTCCAGTGCATTGTCTTTTGTCAGTTCAGGTAACGTATCCGATGCCTGAACACTCACACATCCTGCTCCCAGAGTTCCCATAATCAGTGCCGTCACAATAATCATTCTTTTCTTCATTTTTTAGTCTCCTTTTCTTATATTTTTTCCTTTACGATGCCAGTAAAGCAAACTTTCGGGCATATATACCGTATCAAAATCTCTCCTCATTTTGACAGTTTTCTGAATCTATATTATTTATGTTATTTGAATTTGACTTCTCTGTCTATATTTTTGCGTGAATAGTCAAAATATGGTGTGAAAAGACCTTCATATGATTTGATTTTGCCCTCTGCCAATGGTATACTTATTTTTAATAAGTAACCTGGCCATTATCTATCTTTATGACAGGAGGGTTTTATGATAGCATTGCGTTATTTCTGCGGATTTTCTCTTCAGATTTTTCCTTATGCATTTTTCTGTTTGTATCCATTCCGGGATCGTTTCCGCCTAAGCACAAAAAAGACAATGCTCATGGCACTGTCCATTTTTATTGTAATGGTCATTCCGTTTTCTCTTATCGCACAGTTCAACATCGGCGGTGATTACAGAGAGCTGATCTGGAATGTTATCTTTTATATTGCCCTGCTACTGTTCGGAATATTTTACTGCTTTAGCATCCAGGCGAAAGCAGCAGAAAAACTATTTGTATTTTTTGTTGTAATGAGCTACGGATTCTTTGTTACAAGCACCGTTACCTTTTTGCACCGTACTTTCCGGTTTCCATCCGATTATTTTATGTATCCGCCCTTTGCACTGGCTCTCACACTTATCATAAATCTAGTTCTTGCGAAACCATTTCTCATGCTGATGGAGCGAATCCGTACTATGATCAATGCAGATCTGGAATCACGGATCTGGAAGATTCTCTGCTCCCTCCCTGCTTTGTTTATTCTGATTGCCAGCATTGCACAGTTCTCAAGCATAATAAATCTTTCCAATAATATAGTTGTCCATGTTATGTTTGTACTGTTTGCAGTATTTGCTTTCATGGTGTATGCCGTATTCTTCAGTGTCATGGGATACATCCGCAGCAAACAGGAAGAACAGCGGATTTCCGAGCGCATGCTGGAAAGCTATCGTAATCAGGCAGAAAACAATGAACATATCCTGGAAATACACCATGAAATCCGGCATCATATGAATGCCCTGTCCTCTTATCTTAATCAGGAGGACTATGCAGGTGCCAGACAGTATACACAGAAATTTACTGAAGAAGCCGAAGAGCTTCCTTTTGTCACCTACACAGCCAATGCTCTGGTCAATTCCATCCTTTCAGAATTTGCAGAACGTGCCAGCCGTTATAAAGCCATAGTGGAGTACAGTATTGTCATTGGCAGAAGTCTCAACATGGAAGATATTGATCTGTGCCGAATGTTGACAAATATATTGGAAAATGCAGTAGAAGGGTGTCAGAAGGTTTCTGAAGAACAACGGATCATCCGGCTGAATCTCCATTCAAAGGGAAATTTTCTGTTTATTAAATGTGAAAACTCCTGCAATGAGGATAACCTGAGAATCACGAATGGAAAATATAAATCCAGTAAAAAGAACAGTGACAAACACGGTTACGGTCTTAAGATCATCAATGGAATCGCCGAAAAATACAATGGTATACTGAACGTACAGGTACGTGGTGGCTTTTTTGCTGTAACAACAACGCTTTGTCTTGACGAAAATAACGATTAATAGGAGGCTTTCACTATGTACCATATTGTCATCTGTGATGATGAACCGATTTTTTTAACACAGATATCAGAAATGATCATCGATATTTTAGCGTCCATGGGAGAATCCTGCGAGATTCGAAAATATACTTCTATTTCAGAATTAAAAAATACATTGCAGAATACTCCCAAAAGCTGTGACATTCTGATTCTTGATATTATGCTGGGTGAAAACAATGGGATCAGCTTTGCAGAATGTCTCCGTGACACTGAAAACCAAATTCCCGTTATCTTCATTTCCAGCAGTAAGGAATTTGTATTCGATGCATATTCTGCTGAACCTGTAGGTTATATCCTTAAGCCGGTCAGCCGTCAAAAACTTGCAGAAGCACTAACCCGTGCAATCCGACATCTGATCCCGAAATCCATTATAATCGACACTCCGTCCAGAACTGTATCCTTTCATATCAGGGATATTACCTATATTGAAATAATCAATAAAGAACTGCAGATTCACCTTCAGGATGGTACTGTCACGAAGATATATAAGTCCCTTTCTGCAGTCCGTGAAATTCTGCCGAAAGATATCTTTGTACAATGTCACAGATGCTACATTGTTTCTCTGTATGCTGTCCGTTCAATCCGACGTTTTGAAATCACACTGAATAATCATGAAATAATCCCGGTCAGCAAATACAGCTACCGGGATGTCCAGGAACAATTACAGCAATACGCTGCAAAATGGTTTTAATTTCTCCAAACAGCTCAAAAATCATTTCATCTCTCGCAATTATCTTTTATCAGTCAATCAGCTATAAATGCAAACAGCAGAAAACGGCGGTCTTATCGACCGCCGTCCAGACTGTAAACAACCACCGTTTTAACCGGTGGTTGTTTACCAGTTTTCCTTCAGATTCCCAGAACAGCAGATATCTTAATCTCTTTTTCCGTTTCACTGAGATCAAAATCTCCACTATCTTCCACAGTCATATGTACCTCATACAGTACGTCTTCGGATAATGTATCCGGTGTTTCACCATCTTCTGTCTGAATATGCCATTTCTCTGCCGGAACTTCTTTCAAGGTACCATCTGTACCATATGCATACAGCTTCAAAGAACCTGTTTCCCCTGAGATTCCTTTCATACGTATTGCAACGGTTGTATTCGGATGTACGTTCTCAATTGTGATCGTATTCAGCCATCCTTCCACATCTCCCTGGCCGCCGTCTGCCGCAAATTTCTCCTGACTTAACACATTGCGCATTGCCTGATCCAGATCCACCTTGCGGTAAGGCATTTCCGGCAGATATACAAACCTGTCCTGAAGTCTCAGCAGTTCCAGATAACCAGTCGGACAATAGAGCGCATTTCCGCTGTTTCCCGCATACATACCAATAGCCATGTTGTTGTATCCCGGTTTGTCAGAAATATCCATGGTAAACACAGTCTCGCCTGTCTCAAAATCAAGCATGATATACTGCCACATACCAGTTTCCATATCCTGAACATATCCGTAAATATATCCTGTTGCAGTGGACAGCTTCATCATGGAAGTGTCAGACAGATCACTTCTGCACCAGATACTCTTCATCTCATATCCGTCCTCCGTCTTAACTGTATCTACACGTTCTATACCCGGCGCGATCATTTTATTGCCCTGTCTCAGCCAGCCCACATCATAAATATTCTCATAGCTTTGTATTGAGGAATCATTATCTGCTTCTCCAAGCTTCGCACTTCCTGCACCAAACCAGTTACATACGATCGTGCTTACTGTTCCCTCTCCATCATCATATACAATTGCAGAATTTTCCACAGACACCTGTGTACCTTCCGGAAGCTCATCTATAACAGGCATGCTCGCAACCTGTTCTCCTGTTTTCATATCCACCGCAATAAGGTTTACCGGATCCTGATTATCTGTAAACATAACCAGATCGTTGGTCAAAGACGGGGAACATCCACCTCCCCATGCAAGACCGCCACCTGTCGTCTCATCGCCTTCTTTGCTTTCCTTAGCACCCACACTTTTATAGGAAGTTTCCCAGACTTTTTTCACACCATTATCCGCCTGGAGCAGATAACACTTCAGATTTGTCAGAATG
>OHEZ01001472.1_pt1 | contig 9749 bp, 7 predicted proteins | sample 1567391 | NCBI WGS metagenome assembly OHEZ01 (sample SAMEA3879518, study PRJEB24766) | human gut metagenome | biome: human-associated habitat; feature: feces | place: USA | collected 1985/1987
TGTGCCGCTGCTTTCACCATCGCGTATTCTCCGCTGACACTGGCCTATATCGGAGACGGGATTTATGAGCTGGTGATCCGCAGCGTGGTGGTGGAGAGAGCTAACCGTTCCGCCAATGATCTGCATAAAAAGACGACACGTTATGTAAAGGCACCGGCGCAGTCTGCCATGATCGAGGCATTGCTTCCGGAACTGACGGAGGAAGAGGAAGCGGTGTACCGCAGAGGACGCAACGCCAAATCATACACCACCGCGAAAAACGCTTCCGTGGCAGATTACCGCAGAGCTACCGGTTTTGAAGCACTGATGGGCTATCTGTACCTGACGGGACAGATCGACCGGTTGCTGCAGTTGATCAAAGACGGCATCCGTCTGGCAGGCATGGAACTGTAATAAAAATTCACAATAGAAAGGACAAACATGGGATATCAGGAATTTACCATAGAAGGCAGAAATGCCGTGATTGAGGCGTATCGTTCGGGCAAACCCATTGACAAGCTGTTCATTTTGGATGGCTGTCAGGACGGTCCGATGATGACCATCAAAAGAGAAGCAAAAAAGCATGACACATTAGTAAAATATGTGACCAAGGAGCGTCTGGACCAGTTATCCGAGACCGGAAAGCATCAGGGCGTTATCGCTTATGCGGCAGCTTATGAGTACGCAGAGGTAGATGACATCTTGGAAGCAGCGAAGAAAAAGGGTGAGCCGCCCTTTATTTTCCTGCTGGATAATATCGAGGATCCTCATAATCTGGGAGCTATCATCCGTACCGCCAATCTGGCAGGTGCCCATGGTGTCATCATCCCGAAGAATCGTGCAGCAGGACTGACCGCTACGGTAGCGAGAACCTCCGCCGGAGCACTGAACTATACGCCGGTGGCAAAGGTGACGAATCTGGCGAAGACCATCGAAGATCTGAAAAAGGAAGGTCTGTGGTTCGTGTGTGCGGATATGGGCGGGACTACCATGTACGATCTGAATCTCAAGGGCCCCATCGGTCTGGTCATTGGCAACGAGGGTGAGGGCGTAGGACGTCTGGTGAAGGAAAAATGCGATATGGTGGCATCCATTCCCTCAATGCTTCCGTGGCAGCAGGCGTACTGGCTTATGAGATCGTGCGTCAGAGATTACAGGCGTAATATAGGAGTGGAAAAAAGGGGAAAGCATGGCAGAGCATTTCAAATATGAAGAGATGACGGATGAAGAACTCATCGACCAGCTGCGGGAAGGTGACAGACAGGTGATGGATTACATCTGCGACAAGTATAAAAATCTGGTGCGAAGCAAGGCAAAATCCATGTATATTCTGGGCGGAGACAGCGAAGATCTGATCCAGGAAGGGATGATCGGGCTGTTCAAGGCAGTGCGGGATTATGACTGCGGCAGAGATGCCAGCTTTTATACCTTTGCAGATCTGTGTATCAGCAGACAGATGTACACGGCAGTGCAGGCTTCCAAGCGCCTGAAGCACTCACCGCTCAACAGCTATGTATCTCTGTATGAGCGAAGCAGCGAGGGCACGGACAATGAGGAGAAAAATCTTATTGAGGCTCTGGCGGCCAGAACCCAGATGAGTCCGGAGGAACTGTTCCTGGACAAGGAGCGGGTGGAAGATCTGGAGAGAGCTATTGAGACAGAACTCAGCAGCTTTGAAAAACAGGTGCTGGATTTGTACCTGACGGGAATGAGCTATACCCAGATCGCCAAGGTGCTGGGAAGAGACGAAAAGTCTACGGACAATGCCTTACAGCGTCTGAAGAGCAAAATCCGGAGACTGGTGTGATGCAAAATAATGAGAGAAGAGAACACATTCTTGAAAAAATTTTTCAGGAATGTGTTTTTTATAGTTTTTTAATAGAATCTGCAGAGTTGGAATATTGACTTAAAACCCGGCATAGGAGTATACTGCAAATGCTGACCGACCGGCCGGTCGGTTAATAAAGCAAATACATATTCATAACTATTCAGAAAGGCGAAAAGATCATGCACAATACATGGAAAAGAAATTGCAGCATCGGAATGGCGTTGTTGATGGGAGGCAGCCTGTTGCTCGGAGGCTGTGGCAGCAATGCGGTGCAGGACACTGCGGAGACCTCTGCGGTCGTTGTAGATATGGAGCAGGCTCAGACCGGAAAACTGACCCTGCAGAACAGCTTTGTGGGGACGGTTTCTCCCCAGGAACTGGTCTATGTCATTCCCTTTGCCTCCGGCACGGTGACGGATACTTATTTTGAGGTGGGGGATCAGGTCAATGCCGGGGATGTTCTGTTCAAGATCGATGATTCCGCAGCAAAATTACAGTTAGAACAGGCACAGCTCAGTGCGGCCAATGTAAGGCAACAGGCAGACAGTGCCCTGACCACCCAGCAGGAATCCGCCAATATCCAGATGGATAGCAGCAGAGTGCAGGCACAGTCCGGGTATGATCAGGCACAGATCGCGTATGTCCAGGCGAAAAATGCCTATGACCAGAACTATGATGATCTTTCAGATCAGATCGACGCATGCAATGCAAATATTACACAGCTGGAGAATGCCATAAAAGCAGCGTCATCCAGTGTGAGCGGCGGAAATGCGTCAAGTGTTGTGCAGATGAAGACGCAGATCGAGACACTGAAAGGAACGAAGAAACAGCTGGAGTCCAGCAGAAATTCTCTGGTGGCCGGATTACAGCAGGCGGAATCCGCTTACAATGCAGCAAAGAGCAGCATGAATATTGTGGATCGTTCCCAGGCATTGTCCCAGGGACAGGCACTGGAGGATACGAAGAAGCAACTGTCCACCAGTGAACAGCTGGCAAATGTGGGCGTGGAAAGTGCGGAACTGGCATTATCCTACTACACTGTCAAGGCTCCCATCTCCGGTACAATCCAGAGCAAGGGAGTGGAAGTCAACGGCATTGCCGGAAGCAGCAATCCTGCGTACACCATTGCCAATGAAAATATGATGACCGTGACTTTTCAGGTCAGCGAAGCTGTGAAAAATACACTGACCATGGGGCAGGAAGTGACCGTGGAGCGGGGAACCACCAGCTACGCCGGCAGCATCACCGAAATCGGTGTGGCAGTGAATCAGCAGACCGGCCTGTTCCAGATCAAGGCAGCGGTAAATGCCAATGGCAGCGATCTGCCCAGCGGTGTATCCGTGAAGCTGACTACCGATACCTATCATACGAACGACAGTGCGGTGCTGATCCCTTATGATGCAGTGTACTATGATAATATCGGTTCTTATGTATACTTAAGTGTGGACGGCAAGGCCGTGAAGACCTATGTGACCACAGATCTGTTTGATGATACACAGATTTCTGTTACTGAGGGAATACAGCCCGGAGATACCGTGATCACCAGCTGGTCTCCCAAGCTGATGAACGGTGTGGAAGTCACCGCACCGGTGAAGGCAGAAGAGTAGGGGAGGCAGCAGAATGAATTTGACAAAGCTAGCTCTGAAAAGACCGGTGTCCTGTTTCCTTGTGATCCTGGCACTGGCAGTATTCGGCATCAGCTCCATTTTTGGTTTCAAGATGGAACTGACGCCCGACATTGAGATGCCCATGCTCATTGTCATGGCTACCTATCCCGGCGCAGACCCGGAGAGCGTGGATGAACTCGTGGCATCCGTTATCGAAGATTCCGGTTCCACCCTGAGCGGTGTGGATTCCGTGAATTCCTATTCCTTTGAAAATTATTGTATGGTCTTGTTCACCTATGAATATGGTGTGGATATTGATGAATGCCACAATGATCTGCGTGCCGCCATGGAGACTGCAAAGTTGAGTCTGCCGGATGACGTGGATCAGCCTACTATCATCGAAATGAACATGAACAGTATGGATGTCATGACGATCTCTGCGGTGGAAAAGGGTGATGTGGACCTGTTAAAAGTAGTCAACGAAGCTGTGGTTCCGGAGCTGGAATCCCTGTCCAGTGTGGCACAGGTATCCGTCACCGGTGGTTCCGAGGATTATATCAAAGTAGAACTCAATGAGACCCTGATGAAGCAGTACGGTCTGAACATGTCCACGGTGGCACAGATGCTGGGAACCGTAGACTTTACTTATCCTGCAGGCAGCGTGACCCAGGGCAGTCAGGACATCAGCGTGGCGACGTCCATGGAGTACAATACCGTACAGAAGCTGCGTGAGATGCCACTGATGACCACCAAGGGACAGGTCATTACTTTGCAGGACATTGCAAATGTTACTACGGCATCCAAGGATGCCACCAGTATCAGCCGTTACAACGGACAGGACAATGTCAGCATCGGCATTAAGAACAAAAGTAGTGCCGGTACGGTAAATGCCTGCAAGGATGTGAAGGAAAAATTACAACAGATCCAGGCGGAGAACCCGGCCATCGAATTTGAAGTTACTTATGATGCCAGTTCCTCCATTATCAGCTCCCTGACCAGTGTAGCCGAGACCCTGTTATTGGGTGTTGTATTGACCATGGCGGTGCTGTTCCTATTCTTTGGCGATTTCAAGGCCAGCCTGATCGTCGGAGCCTCCATGCCCATTTCCCTGTTCCTGACTCTGATCCTTATGAGCATGATGGGATTCTCCATGAACATTGTAACACTGGGATCTCTGGTTATTGCCATCGGTATGATGGTAGACGCTTCCATCGTTGTGATCGAGAGCTGTTTCCGAAGACAGAAGAGTACACCGGATCTGAAACAGGCAGCCTTAGAGGGAACGAAGGAAGTGACGGCTTCTATTATCGCTTCCACCATCACCACCATCGTGGTATATCTGCCGCTGGCCACTATGAAGGGCCTGTCCGGACAGATGTTTGAGCAGCTGGGATTCACCATTGTATTTGCCATGCTGGCATCCCTGATCGCAGCTATGATGCTGGTACCGTTGTTCTACACAGTATTTAAACCGAAGGAAAAAGAAAATCTGCCCATCGATAAGCTGTTGAAGAAATTTACCACATGGTATCAGAAGATCCTGCGGAAGCTGATGAAGCGCAGAAAGACTGTCGTTGGTGTGGCTGTGGCTCTGATGATCGGCACGGTTCTGCTGGCAGGAACGCTGGACATGGAGCTGATTCCTGCAGCGGATGAAGGAGTCGTGGCGGTTACGGTGAATTTCCGTTCCGGTACCACACTGGAAAAAGAGGATGAAGCACTGAAGCTGTGGGAACAGATCGCTGAAGAGGAACCGGATGTGGAATTCTATTCCGTATCCATCAGCGGCTCCAGTGCAACCCTTACCGCAGATCTCATCAAGAAGAGAACCCTGACTACAGCACAGATAGTAGATAAATGGAATGAGATTGCAGCCGGTATGACGGATATGGATGTTACGGTAACATCTTCCGGCAGCAGTATGAGCTCCATGATGAGCACCAGCAGCTATGAGATCGATTTACAGGGTAATGACAGGGCAGAACTGGCACAGGCCGCAGAAGACCTGCAGGCAGAGATCGAGAAGATTGACGGTGTCGTAAAGACAGAAAACTCTCTGGTCAACTCTACGACGTTGGCCAAGGTAGTGGTAGATCCTCTCAAGGCAATGCAGTACGGACTGACACCCATTCAGGTCGGCATGACTATCCATAATGTATTAAGCGGGATGAATCCGTTGACGATCACCAATGATGGTTCGGAGTATGCGGTATGGCTGGAATATCCGGAAGGAAGCTATGATGATCTGAACCTGCTGATGGATCTGGGACTGGATACTTCTTTTGGCACCGTGGTACCGTTAAGAGATATTGCAGAGATCAATTACGCACAGAGTCAGGAGACCATCATGAAGCAGGACGGTCTGTATCAGGTCAGCGTGACGTCCACTATGACCTCCGAGAAGATATTTGATGCCCAGAATGCTATCAACGATCTGGTGGATCACACGGTATTCCCGGATTCTGTAACCCCGGCAGACAGTATGATGACTGGAATGATGAACGATGAGTTGCAGGCATTGTTGCAGGCAATTCTGGTAGCTACATTCCTGGTATTCCTGGTGATGGCAATGCAGTTTGAATCCCCCAGATTCTCCTTCATGGTCATGATGTGTATTCCTTTTGCACTGATCGGATCCTTCCTGCTGTTGTTCATTACGCAAAGTACCATTAGTATGGTATCCCTGATGGGATTTCTGATGTTGATGGGTATTGTGGTAAATAACGGTATTCTGTTCGTGGATTCCGCAAATATGCTGCGGGAAGAGGGAATGTCCACTGAGGATGCGCTGGTGGCTTCCGGAAGTACCCGTCTGCGTCCTATCCTAATGACGACATTGACAACGATCCTGTCCATGATCCCCATGGGACTGGGACTGGGCGATAACGGTGTCATGATGCAGGGAATGGCACTGGTTATCATCGGCGGTCTGACGGCTTCCACGATCCTGACCCTGATCCTGATCCCGACCTTCTATCTGATCTTCGATAAGCGGAGCAGACAGGAGAGAAGAGCGGCTAAGAAGCTGGCAAAATCTCAAAGATCTGGAAAAACGGGGGATGCGGAAAATGAGTAAAATAACCGGATTGGAGGCACCGAACCAGGTGCCTCCCAAGGTGACCGCCATGTACCGGGCAGTCAGCACACTTTTGCGGGAGGACAAGGATATCTCGGAAATGAGCGTGTCCATGATCACCGGGCTGGCGGGCATTGGCAAGGGAACTGCTTATGAATATTTTGATTCCAAGGAAGAGATCATTGTCTGTGCCCTGTTGTATGAAATCCGTACAGTAACGGAGCAGGCTTCCCATCAGATTCAGACCTGTCCGGATCTGGAGACCCAGATCCACAGAATGCTTTTGCTGGTGGAAGAACATTCCCAGTGTGTGGATGCCATCATGGCGTTTCTGCATCTGCTGACGGATCATTCCAAGGAGGGAAATCTTCTGCGGCAACGGATAGCGGAACAGAAGGAAAACGGGCCGGTGGATCTTTTGGTCCGCCAGATCATAGACAGTGCACGGGCGAAAGGAGAACTGCGGGAGGACATTCCGCTGTCTTATATTACCAACGCGCTGTTAGCTCGGATGATTTCCTATCTGATGTACCAGTGCCACCATATCGGTGATGATATGCCCCCAGAAGAGATGCGCAGACTGGTCACCGAAAGCATAATGAATGAATTGTGCAAAAAAAATATATAATTTAAAATAATTCTATTGACAAAGTGAGATACCTTTGATAAAATGTAACACGGTGATTGCGTTAGCAGTCACGTGATGCTGCTGTGGCTCAGTCGGTAGAGCGTCGCATTGGTAGTGCGGAGGTCACGGGTCCGATTCCCGTCAGCAGCTCTTTTGAAAAGCGTGGAAACCTTGAAAATACAAGGTTTCCACTTTTTTTGTGTGCCTGAAAGTTTACAGACGATGGTAGACAAGCAGAATAAACCAGATGTACACTTGCACGGGCCAACGATTCAGCTTACAATATAAAATAGTAAATTTATGTTCGGACACAAACTAACCCGGTCAGATGAGGAAAACGTATGGAGAAACTGCACAGAGTATGTAAAAATTTCACACGTCATGACAAGAAGACCCGTACGATCCTGCTGTGCGAGATGCTGGAGTACACGAATGTATTTTTGGAGGCGGCATTCCGGGCGGAGGGGTATTCCTTCGAGACTTTAAAGAACCCGGTGAAGGACCGCACTCTGGCACTTCGCTATATCAGTAACGACTATTGCTATCCGACGGTATTGATCCTTGCACAGTTCCTGGAATATCTGGAAAGCGGGGAACGGGATCCGGAGGAGATCACCTTCATGGAGCCCCAGGCGGGCGGTGCCTGCAGGGCCGGAAATATCTACAATCTGCTCCAGAGAGTGCTGTACCGCATGGTAGAGCAGGGACAGCTGGAGTATGCCCAGATTCCCGTAATCTCCCTGAACCTCATGGGAGAAGAAAAACATACAGGCTTTCGCATTACTCCGTCACTGTTGTCCGGTGGGATTGCTGCCGGATGCTATGGCGATCTGATCATGTGCCTGTACCAGCAGGTGAAGCCCTACGAACAGAATCCGGGAGAGACGGACCGCATCCGCAGTCAGGTGGAAAAGAAACTGTGCGAGAGCATTCGGAGACACAGGAACGGACGGCACACCAGAGAGAAGAATTACCGGTATGCCTGCGAAGTATTTTCGAAGGTACCGGTGAAACCCGGGAAGAAAAAGAGAGTTGGCATCACCGGTGAGATCTATATGAAATATTCGAAACTGGGAAATGACGATATCGAAAGTTTTCTGCTCCGGCAGGGAATGGAGCCTTACAGTGGTGGTTTCGTCAACTACTGTCTGTATTTGGTGGATACAGAGCGGTATAAGGCAGAAAAGTACCAGCGCAATCCCATCATGGCGAAAGTCTGTGCCTTTGTGCTCCACCGGTTGTGTGAGGCACAAAAACATCTGCTTACGGTGATCGGGGAGACAGACCGGTTCCAGACGGATCTGCCGTTCCCGGAACTGAAGGAGAAAGTGCAGGGGATTCTGGCGGAGGGCTGCAATACCGGAGACGGCTGGCTGATTGCCGCAGAGGTGATACAATATGTGGAAAAAGGCTGTGGCAGTGTGCTGATCCTGCATCCCTTCGGATGTCTGGTCAGCCATGTCTGCGAGCGGGGAATTTTGCAGCGGCTGCATGCCCGTTTTCCGGATGTCAGTATCCAGACCATAGAGTATGATTACGACCAGAGCAAGACCCTCAGGGAGAGCCGCATTCTTTTGGCAATATCCTAGGTTGGCAGCAGGTGCAGAACGTGGTACAATAAAACAGAAACTATTGCAACGTGTATTTTCAGGAGGGGAACATGAAGATAAAATGCGACTGGTGTGGCAGCTGGATCAACGATTTTGATCAGGTCTGCCCGAACTGTGGCGGTGTCAACAACAATTACAACCGCCATGCCAACGGTGTACCACAGACAATCGAGGAACTGAAAGCCTGGGCAAAGGAGATGAACCTTCCGCTGGAGGACATGCGGACCTTTATCGGAGAGGATTACAAGGGCGCGAAAGCCTTCGGTATTTACAAGGATGAGACCGATGGCACCTTCGTAGTCTATAAGAATAAAGAGGACGGTACCCGGGCAGTACGTTACAAGGGAACCGATGAAGCCTATGCGGTCAACGAACTTTACCAGAAGATGAAGGAAAGAGTAGCTGTACAGAAGGCACATCAGCAGCCGAAAACTGCGGCACCTGCCAGCCGCCCAACCAAAGATTACACCGCCTATAATAAGAAAAGAGCCCGGAGCAAAAAGATAGAAAAAACGGTTCTGACAATTTTCTGCCTGATCATGGCAGCATTGTCTCTGGTGGCGATTTTTACAGGCGCCTATTCTATCTGGCAGATTGACAACAGACCGGATAACGGCTATTACACCTATGAGGATCAGAACTATTACTATTATCATGGGAACTGGTACGAATGGGAGAATGATTCCTGGCGCTATGCACCGGATGAATCCTGGATGGAAAGTGATTACGAGAGTTACTATGATTCCTACAGCTATGACAGCGGTGCGGAATATGATAATTTTCAGGATTCTTCTTACTACAGTACCTATGATGACAGCAGTTATGACAGTGACTGGGACGATGACAGCTGGGATTCCGGATGGGATTCCAATGACAGTTGGGACTCAGGATACGATGACTGGGGCTCTGACTGGTAAAATGTGATTTAGAATACATACAAAGGAAGTCTTCGACAGACTTCCTTTGCTTTGTTTGCGCGCCATGGGCGCGCTCTAACGGGTGTAAGTCCCGAACACGCCCA
>OHEZ01001473.1_pt1 | contig 9748 bp, 7 predicted proteins | sample 1567391 | NCBI WGS metagenome assembly OHEZ01 (sample SAMEA3879518, study PRJEB24766) | human gut metagenome | biome: human-associated habitat; feature: feces | place: USA | collected 1985/1987
TTCTGGCGGTCATTCTGATCGCCCGGACACCGATGCCGCTTTGATAGGACGGAGGCTTTGATAGGACGGAGGATTGAATAATAGAAGCCCGGGGTCAGACCCCGGGCAAACTTTCACCTGTGAGAAGTGTCAAGGTTTTCTAATCACCACATGAATATAAATTGACAAAAATGACTATAATGACTACAATGATTATAATGGTGATTAGGAAAACTACAGGAGGTGCCTTATGACATTTATTGAGAGCGAAACTATCGAACTCAAGTCTTCGGTTGTTGCAGACCTTTGCAAAGAGGTGATTGCCTTTGCTAACACAAGAGGCGGCACTCTTTACATTGGTGTTGAGGACAATGGTACGGTGATTGGTGTGGATAGTGCCGACCGTGTTACCTTGCAAATAAATAATATGGTTCGGGATTCCATCAAACCTGATATTACGATGTTTGTCCACTACGAGACACAGGTGATAAATGATAAACAAATTATCGCCGTGACCGTCCAGGAGGGTACAGACCGTCCCTATTATCTGGGCAGTAAGGGATTAAAGCCCAGCGGCGTGTATGTCCGCAATGGTACATCTACAGATCCTGCCTCTGATACCGCCATTCGAAAAATGATTAAAGAAACCGATGGCGACAGTTTTGAAACCATGCGCTCTTTGGAGCAGAATTTGTCATTTCAGGCAGCTGAAGCACAGTTTGCCAAGAGGAAGGTTCCCTATGATGCTGCTAAGATGCAGACTTTGGGAATGGTTTCCTCGGACGACATTTACTCCAATGTAGCGTTGCTTCTGTCCGAACAATGTCCGAGTACCATCAAGGCTGCAACCTTTGCCGGTGTTGATCAGAGCGTATTCCAAGATAGACGTGAGTTTACCGGTTCGTTGTTTCAGCAGATGGAGGATTTGTATGCCTATCTCGATCTGCACAATCAAACCAAGGCCACATTTGAGGGACTATACCGAACTGATACCAAAGATTATCCAGAGGACGCGCTGAGAGAAACATTGATGAATTCTCTGGTGCATAGAGATTATTCTTTTAGTGCCAGCACCCTTGTCAGTATCTATGATGATCGAATCGAATTTGTATCCGTGGGCGGTCTGCCTGCCGGAATCACTTTGGATGACATTATGCTAGGACTTTCCGTTTGCAGAAATCCGAAATTAGCAGCTATCTTCTATCGCTTACAGCTGATTGAAGCTTACGGAACCGGTATGCCCAAAATCATGAAAGCATACGCAGGCACAGGGGTAGAACCTAAAATTGAAGTGACAAACAACGCTTTCAAAATTACACTCCCCAATAGAAATGCCGTTAAGGCAACTGATAGCGTGCCTAATGAACGTAAATCCAATGAAGAAAAGATTCTGGACTTGATTGCCCAAAACGGCTATGTAGTGCGTAGCGATGTGGATCAACTGTTGGATGTCAGCCAAACAACGGCCAGCCGTATTCTAAAACGCATGGTTACAGACGGCTTGATCTATCAGGACGGAAGCGGCAGAAAAACAAAATACAGAAAAGGTTAATCGTTTGCAACAACTGGCTTAAAACCCAGGGGGCTGACCCCGGTCAAAACCCATCCAAAGGTTTGTCCTCTTATAGAAAAAGTTCATTTGATTTCTGAACGGAACAGGCTTTCTTGATAGCTGATGCCACAACAGAAAGCGTTACCTTGTTAAGGCTGCGTGCATGAACAGGGCAGATTGAGACACATCTCATACAGGAAATGCACTTGGATTTATCGGTGACCTTGCCATTATCCTTGGAAATCGCCTGAGCAGGACATTTCTCCGCGCACAGACCGCAATTTGTGCAATGAGAATCAGTAGAGGGAACAAATCCGCTGCTGGATTTTTTGTAAGGACGCTTGCCAGGAATGGCGGGAACTGCCAGGGAGCCGGATAGTGCTTTTTCAAAAATTTTGGTACCGAATGCAGAGAGTTGTTTGCAGTCTTCTGCATTGGGACGACCTGCGGCATATTCGTGAATAATTGAATGTTCTGCAACGGCAGAAATGGCGGCAATCACCTGAAAGCCAGCGGCATTTGCAGTATCCTCCATTTGAACAAGTGTACTCCCATAGGCGCGATTCCCATATACTGCCACAAGAACGCACTTCGCGCGATTTCCATTGATCTGAGCAAAACGATCAAGTGCCAGCTGTGGGGCTACATCACCAAAAGATGGCATGGCGACAAGCACCAGTGAACCGGATTCAATGAAGAACGATGCAAAATCTGTGGAGGTAGATGAAAGATCAATCGTCTGGACTCCCGGCCAGTTCTGAGTGATTGCAGCGGCGACTTTTTCGGTTCCGCCAGTGGGACTGAAAAGAATCTGATAGCATTTCATTATAAACACCCCTTCAATGTAAAAAATAGAGTTACAGCTTTGATATCAGTATAGCAATTGTGAGGTGTCGTGTCAATATTTACAGCAGGAGGGTACTATGTTAATATGAAAGTGGAGGGCAAAGATTATGCATGTCAGTAACAAATGTTCGATTGCGATTCACTGTTTGATCTTTATCCATGAATATGGAACAGAGAATAAAGTGACGAGCGAACTGCTGTCGCTTTCTACCGGCTGCAATCCGGTGACAATCAGGGGTATTCTCAGTGCGCTGAAAAAAAGCGGTGTTCTGTATGTGAAGTCCGGTACTGGCGGTGCGACTCTTGCAGCAGAACCCGAAGATATAACACTTTATCGGATTTGTACAGCAGTGGAACCGGATGCCATTGACAAAATGATCGGTATTCATTCGTCACCATCACCGTTTTGCCCTGTGGGCAGGAAGATTCAGTCAGTGCTGGATGATACCTACGAAGAGTTGAAAAAAGATGTGATTGCCAGCATGAAATCCATTACACTGGATAAGATTCTTGCCGATTATCATGATGAACAGCAGAAAATAGATGACCTTAAGTTCTAGTTTGAAAAGAAGGATTAGTGTATGTTTAAAATCATTGAGGGCGATTTTAAAAATCAAGAATATGGAACGGAAAATTATCTTACGAATTGGCCAATGCTTTATATTTTAGAGAATGGGAAAGAGGCTTATATTGGTGAATCAAATCATGTAAAAACACGTATGAATCAACATCACATGTCTGTTGAAAAATCCATATTTGATAAAGTACATTTTATCTATTCGAAACAGTTCAATCAGTCGGTAACTTTTGATTATGAGTCAAAACTTATTCAGTATATTGTTGCAGATGAAAAATTTGTTGTTACAAATAAAAATGCCGGAATTGCGGATAAGGAATACTTTGACAAAGAAAAATATGACGTGGATTTTCATATTCTTTGGCATAAATTACAACGAGAAAAATTAGCTAAGCATTCAATTGAAGAAATAGAAAACTCAGATCTATTTAAATATAGTCCGTTCAAGGAACTGAATGATGATCAGCGAGATGCGGTTGATAAAATAACGCAGAGAATTAAACAAAATCCATATCAGGCAATTGTTGTTAATGGTATGCCGGGAAGTGGAAAAACTATTGTAGCAATTTATATTATGAAGTTACTTCGTGATAGTGAAGAATATAAGAATAAAAAAATAGGATTTGTTGTTCCTCCTACATCCTTGCGGAAAACGTTGTCTAAAGTGTTTCGAAGTATTTACGGATTAAAAGCGACAGATGTAATTGGACCTTCCGATATTGTAAAGCAACATTACGATATTTTACTTGTTGATGAGGCACATAGATTGCACCAATATAAAAATATTGTAAATAGAGCCAGCTTTAAGGCGAATTGTAAGGCACTGGGGTTGACGACCGAAAGTGACGAACTTGATTGGATTATGCAACAGTGCGATTGCCCAATTTTGTTTTATGATAAAATGCAGGTAGTTGGCCCATCTGGAATTAATATAGAGCGATTTGATGAAAAAATGAAATTGGAACAGAATCGCAGATTAGTCACGTATTATAGTTTACTTACACAAATGAGAGTAAATGGTGGAAATGATTATATTAATTTGGTGAATAGTATTCTTTCTGGAAAATGTAATCAACAAGCTTGCTTGAAAAATTATGATTTCAAAGTAATGAGTGATTTTAACAGGTTTAATAATCTTCAGCAAAATCTGGAGGATGAGTTTACTTTGTCACGCATGATTGCGGGATATGCCTGGGAGTGGAAGAGTAAAAAGGATAAGTCTCTTTACGATATGGAATTGGATGGTGTTAAAAAGCAATGGAATTATAGATTAGAGAATTGGGTGCTTTCTGAAGGTGCTGATAAGCAAGTTGGATGTATTCATACAATACAAGGTTTTGATTTGAATTATGGATTTGTCATTATGGGGAATGAGATCGGCTATGATCCTGAAAGCAAAGAAATAATTGTTAGACCTGAAAATTATTATGATCAAAATGGTAGAAAAACAGCTTCGAAGGAAGAATTGTTAGAATACATAAAGCATATTTATTATGTACTTATGACGAGAGGAATTAAGGGAACATATTTGTACATTTGCGATGACAATTTGAGAAAATATGTATCATCAATAATAGGAGAGATTTGAATATGAAACAGGAAACAATAGATCGAATTCGAAAATTTACAGAGGATAGGGATTGGGACCAGTTCCATTCTCCGGCAAATCTTGCAAAATCAATAGTGATTGAAGCAGCTGAACTTCTGGAATGTTTTCAATGGAATGATGAGGAATATGATTTACAGCATGTAAAAGAGGAAATAGCGGATGTCATGGTTTATTGTCAGAATCTATTGGACAAGTTGGGGCTGGATGCAGATGAAATCATTAATATGAAGATGGCACAGAATGAGGCAAAGTATCCAGTGGAAAAAGCAAAGGGAAGTGCAGCGAAGTATAATCAGCTGTAATATACTGTGTGAAAGAGAAAAATGTGTCAGTAACTTTTGGAAGGGTATAAGAAGTTATGAATGACAGTAATCCGGTCCCTGCCCCCAACATGTATGACAACCGATTGGAAATTACTTCTCCAGGAAAGTTGCCAATGGGACAAACGATAGAGCGTATGAAAGAAGGTTATTCCAAAATCAGAAATGAAGCCCTTGCCCATGCGTTTGCTTATATGAACCTGATTGAGCATTGGGGAAGCGGTATTCCGAGAATTATTGATAAAGTAAAAGCCGCCGGCCTGCGGATTTTCTGATTTCCTACGCGGCACTCAGAAAATCCTGGCCGGCTGAGAAAGACAAGCCACCTCGAGAACGAGGTTTATGAGATATAGTTCCCGGTAATACTGTTTGGGTTTTCCTTTATTTCCTGCGGCGTCCCGCTGGCTATGATCTGTCCGCCTGCTTCGCCGCCGCCCGGTCCCATGTCGATTACATAGTCCGCATTTTTGATCACATCCAGGTCGTGTTCAATGACGACAACGGTCGCACCGTGATGAAGAAGCGCCTGAAAGACGCCCAGCAGAACCTGTACATCCAGCGGATGCAGACCGATGGAGGGCTCGTCGAAGACGAATACGGAATCCTCCTGGGTCTTTCCAATCTCGCTGGCAAGCTTGAGCCGCTGTGCTTCGCCTCCGGACAGTCCGGGCGTTTCTTCGCCAAGGGTCAGGTAGCCGAGTCCGAGCTGTTTTAGAATTTCCAGCTTCTGGCTGACGCTTTTTATATCCCTGCAAAAGTCGATGGCGGTGTTTACGTCCATATCCATCAGCTCCGGTAAGGAAATGTGCGCGCCGCTTTTATTGGTGAGCTTTACTGTGTAAGCTGCCTTGCTGTAGCGGGAGCCCCGGCAGTCCGGGCAGGGGATGTTCACATCCGGCAGGAACTGTACATCAAGACTGACAACGCCGGTTCCGTCGCAGCCGGGGCAACGGAGCGTCCCGGTGTTGTAGGAAAAATCACCGGCCTTGTAGCCGAGGGCTTTGGCATCCGGAGACTTCGCATAAAGCTTGCGCAGCTCGTCGTGGATGCCTGCATAGGTTGCCACAGTGGAGCGGACGTTGATGCCGATGGGCGTGGCGTCCATGAGTTTGACGTGTGCAATGCCGTCGGCATCGACTGCGCGGATGTGGGCAGGCAGTGCACTGCCGCTGATCTTTGCCTGCAGTGCAGGAATCAGGCTCTCCAGTACCATAGTGGTCTTGCCGGAGCCCGATACCCCGGTGACAACTGTGAGCCGTCCTTTTGGAATATCGACCTCCAGGGGCTTTACGGTATGGATCCGATCCGTGGACAGGTGAATCCTGCCGTTTGTAAAGAGCATTTCCTTTTCGATGCAGGGGCGCAGTCTGGTGTTCGCTGTGCCGAAAAGAAACGGCCCGATCTGGGAAGCAGGATCTGCTGTGATGGTGGAAATATTGCCCTGCGCAATGATGTGACCGCCTTTTGCGCCGGCCTCCGGACCCATTTCTATGAGCCAGTCGGATTCCTTCAAAATCTGCGTATCGTGATCGACTAAAATGACGGAGTTTCCGTCAGCAACAAGATCCTGCAGTACACCGGTAAGCCCCACAATATTAGAAGGGTGCAGACCGATGGAGGGCTCATCCAGCACGTACAGCACACCCGACAGCGCGCTTCCGATTTGGGTGGTCAGGCGGATGCGCTGGCTCTCGCCGCCGGACAGGGTGCCTGCCGACCGGGCCAGTGTGAGGTAATCGAGGCCCACGCTCTGCAAAAACTGCAGGCGGTTCTTGATCTCCTTCATGATCTGGCCGCCGATCTGCTTCTGCTTTTCGGTCAGGTTCGGCTCATTGTCGGCGATGAATTTCAGCTCGTCCCGAATCGACATTTCGCAGAAATCGCTGATGTTTTTGCCGCCGATGGTCACAGCCAGCACCACCGGTTTCAGGCGCTTACCATGGCAGTCGGGACACTCGACGCCCGACATGAAGCTGCCGATCTCCTCCTTCATCCACTCGCTGTTCGTCTCGCGGAAGCGGCGCTCGAGGTTCTCGACGATGCCCTCAAAGGTATTATAATAGACGCCGCTGCCGAACTCATTCGTGCGGTGCATCTCGATTTTTTCTTCGTTGGTGCCGTAGAGCAGGGCGTTGACGGCCTCAGTGCTCATCTCTTTGATGGGCGTATCCAGCGTAAAGCCGTACTTTTTTCCCAGACCCAGATAATACATCTCGGCTACAGAGCCTTCGGCGTAGTACCAGCCGCTGGCCTTGACAGCCCCCTCCCGAATCGAGAGGTCCCGGTTGGGCAGGATGCGCTCTTCGTCCACCCGCATGAAGGTGCCGAGGCCGGTACACTTCTCGCAGGCACCCAGAGGGTTATTGAAGGAGAAGAGCCGGGGTGACAAATCGCTGATGGAAATGCCGTGCTCAGGGCAGGCGAAATTCTGGCTGAAGGTCATGCACTCGCCGCCGATGACATCCACCTCAGCCACGCCGCCGGTGAGGGCAAGGGCCGTTTCCAGCGAGTCGGCCAGACGGCCGCGGATGCCCTTGCGCATGGCAAGACGGTCAACGACGATCTCCACGGTGTGCTTGATGTTCTTTTCCAGCGCGATCTCCTCGTCGAGGTCGTACATGTTACCATCGATTTTTACGCGGGCGTAACCGGCGCGGCGGGCGGCGTCCAGCTCTTTCTGCTGGGTGCCTTTGCGCTGGCGGACGACAGGCGCGAGGACCTGGAACTTCGTCCCCTCTTCCAGCTTGAGCACAGCGTCCACCATCTCATCCACGCTCTGCTGGCTGATGACCCGCCCACACACCGGGCAGTGCGGCACGCCCACGCGGGCGTACAAAAGGCGCAGATAATCGTAAATTTCTGTCACGGTGCCCACGGTGGAGCGGGGGTTGTGGCTGGTGGTCTTCTGGTCGATGGAAATGGCCGGCGACAGGCCGGTGATCTCGTCCACATCGGGCTTGTCCATCCGGCCAAGGAACATCCGGGCGTAGCTGGACAGGCTCTCGACATAGCGGCGCTGGCCGTCGGCGTAGATGGTGTCGAAGGCAAGGCTTGACTTGCCCGAGCCGGACAGGCCGGTCATGACGATGAATTTTTCACGCGGGAGGGTCAGATTTACGTTTTTCAGGTTGTGCTCCCGCGCACCCTTGATGACTATTTTATCGTTTGCCAAGGTACTTTCTCCCTCTTCTCTGTGTCTGTGCATGGTTCTGCTTCCGCTCCGTCTCTGCCGAGGAATCCACGGTGGGGTTCTCGCCCCGGCGCAGGCGGTCGATCTGGTCGCGCAGGAAGGCCGCATGCTCAAATTCCAGCAGCTTGGCAGCTTCCTTCATCTCCCGGGTCAGGCGGTCAATGGCGGCTTCGCGCTCGAGCTTGCCCATCCGCCGGGTGTTCATCCTGGCATTCTCAGCCTTGTCGCTGATCTCAATCGAATCCGGGATGGCCTTGACGATGGTCTTCGGGACGATGCCGTGTTCAGCGTTGTAGGCCATCTGGATGGCGCGGCGGCGTTCCGTCTCGGTGATGGCGCGGTCCATGCTGTCCGTCACCTCGTCGGCGTACATGATGACCAGACCTTCGGCGTTGCGGGCGGCGCGGCCGATGGTCTGAATCAGGCTCGTCTCGCTGCGGAGAAAGCCCTCTTTGTCGGCGTCGAGGATGGCCACAAGGCTGACCTCGGGCAGGTCAAGGCCCTCACGCAGCAGGTTGATGCCCACCACCACGTCGATGGTGCCGAGGCGGAGGTCTTTGATGATCTCCATCCGCTCGAAGGTGTCCACCTCGTGGTGCATATACTTGACCTTTATCCCCTGTTCGGTAAAGTAATCCGTCAGATCTTCGGCCATTTTCTTGGTCAGCGTCGTGACCAGGACGCGCTCATGCCGCTCGATGCGAGCGTTTATCTCGCCCAGAAGGTCCGTCACCTGCCCCTCTACGGGGCGCACCGAGATGAGCGGGTCCAGCAGACCCGTGGGCCGGATGACCTGCTGGGCCACCTGGGTGCTGTTCTTCCGCTCGTACTCGCCGGGGGTGGCCGAGACGAATATCATCTGGTTGAGCTTGGATTCCACTTCCTCGAACTTGAGGGGGCGGTTGTCAAAGGCCGACGGCAGGCGGAAACCGTACTCCACCAGCGTTTTTTTGCGGGCGTAGTCGCCACCGTACATGGCCCGCACCTGCGGCAGGGTGACATGGCTCTCGTCTACGAAGAGCAGGAAGTCGTCCGGGAAATAGTCAAGCAGAGTCGTGGGCATACTGCCCGGCGCACGGCCCGACAGAACGGCAGAATAGTTCTCGATGCCCTTGCAGATGCCCACTTCCGTCAGCATCTCAATGTCGTAGTTCGTCCGCTGCTGGATGCGCTGGGCCTCGATGAGCTTGCCTTCCGAGGTGAACTGCTTCACCTGCGCGTCGCACTCGGCGCGAATCTTTTCAATGGCGGCAGCCTTTTTGTCGGCGCTGACGATGTAGTGGCTGGCCGGGAAGATGGCAACGTGCTTGACCACGTTCTGCTTTGCTCCCGTGAGGGGGTTGAACTCGGTGATGCGGTCGATCTCGTCGCCGAAGAACTCCACCCGGATGGCCAGCTCGCTCATATAAGCCAGATAGATGTCCACGATGTCGCCGTGGACGCGGAACTTATTGCGGATGAAATTGACATCGTTGCGCTCATATTGCAGCGTCACCAGCTTTTCGCACAGCTCGTCCCGCTCCATCTGCATCCCGGGCCGCAGGCTGATGACCATGCTGCGGTAATCGATAGGGTCGCCCAAGGAATAAATGCAGGAAACCGACGCCACAATGATAACATTGCGCCGCTCCGACAGTGCCGCCGTGGCCGAATGGCGCAGGCGGTCGATCTCATC
>OHEZ01001475.1_pt1 | contig 9730 bp, 7 predicted proteins | sample 1567391 | NCBI WGS metagenome assembly OHEZ01 (sample SAMEA3879518, study PRJEB24766) | human gut metagenome | biome: human-associated habitat; feature: feces | place: USA | collected 1985/1987
TGCGGAACTGACACTTATGCTCTATGACGGAGCAATCAAATTCTGTAACATAGCAATTGCAGGGATTGAGGAAAACAATATCGAGAAAGCACATAACAACATCCGGAAAGTTGAGGATATCATCTCCGAGTTTCAGGCAACATTAAATCATAAATATGCAACAGCTGATGATTTTAATAATGTATATGTCTATTTGAAAGAACGCCTGATCGAGGCAAATATGAAAAAAGACAAAGAAATCCTGGAAGAAGTATTAAAACATCTCAGAACCATGCGCGATACATGGAAAGAAGTGATGAAACTGGCTGCCAGCCAGAGATAACCGGAAGGAGAAAGTAATACATCGTGACAGATAATTACATTGGAATCATGATCGAAAGCCTCCGGCGCAAAAAGGATGTCCTGACAGATATATTAAAACTTAGCGAGGAACAAAGTCTTCTGCTGGATGATCCTAATTTAGAACCGGACACATTTGAAAAAAACGTGAATCGGAAAGCGGCTCTGATCGACAAATTAGAGCAGCTTGACACGGGCTTCGAAAGTTTATATGACAAAGTAAAGGAAGAACTTGAGAGCAACAGAGACATCCATAAAGAGCAGATCAGGCAGATGCAGGAACTGATCAGGGCACTTACCGAATTGAATATGCAGATTCAGGCAACAGAAGCAAGAAATAAGGAAAAGGCAACAGCCAAGTTTGCTTATATCAGGCAGCAGGCAAAGGAAATCCGCAGTAGCCAGAAGATCGTCAAAGAATATTATAATAATATGATGCATAAGGCGTATAATGAGCCGCATTTTTTGGATAATAAGAAGTAGAAACTATACTGTCAAGTGTTTTTTTGAAAAAATATGAAAAACATCTTGAACTAAAAAGCTTACTTGTGCTAAAATATGTGCATCGATTTTGAAAACGAGGAAGGGCATATGAACAATAAGATAACACGATATAAGGTTTCTTATCACGGGTTAGATGCAGACAAATGGATTGAGAATTGCGACTTCCCGGTAAGAATGCAATATGCTACGAACAGTGGTTTTGTTAATGTAGCAGATTTATCACGAAGCAGTCAGAATATATTATCAAAGTTAAAGCATAAAAAACATAATAAATTTGTTAATATTGGAAAGATTGACTATTAAGGAGACTATAACAAAGAGCTGTTATGGTCTCTTTTTTTGGAGAGGTGAATAGAATGTCATTATTTTGCAGAGAAATCACGCTGTACAATGAATTTGTTCCAGCATTGGAACCAGAGAAACATAATTGGGAATACAGAGCATACGGACACTATGACGGAATTGGAATTGGAAAGAAAATTGAATTTCAAAATGGAAGTTCCTTTGAAAAAATATATACGAGCTGCGCAGAAAGCGACAGTGAGAATATGTCATATGCAACGCAGACCTTGCTTGGATTTTTTGAAAACGAGGAAAAGGAACATGAATTTTGGCAGACAGATAAACCATTTTTATACATTGTCTTGTTACAAGTTGTAGACAATGCATCTACGCCGTTTTATAAAGATATGTGCGATGGTAAGTTTTTAAAAAATCAATATAAAGAGATCGGATTAAATGAGAAACAGTGGGAAAGCATCATGGTCCAGCCATACTATTCACTTGACAATAGTGATTTCTTTCTGGCGGTAAAATGTGATTATACCTCCATAGGAACGAAATATATTAATTACTTACATCAAAAGAAAGAAGAAAATACTTTTCAGGTAAAAAACAGTTATAGTATTTTAGGAGTTCAGAGTGCTATGATTGAGAATGGACTTCCTGATGATATCAGCAATGAAAAAATAGATATGATAGAACTCCGAGCTATAGAAAAAGAAGGCGGATCAATCGGACAGTTATATAAAAAGCTGAGAGAAGAATTTGAGGCTGATAAAAGCATCAAGGTAAGCCGGCTTTCATTGCTGGGAACAGAAGATGAAGCAATTGTCATCACAAATATTTCATGGAGAAAATTACTGCCATTATATAGTAAACACAATGGATTATTGAGCAACAGTTGTGCAAATTATACAAGTGCTATTTCTACGAAGGTCATGTTTCATATTAATGATAATAACGCTGCTGTTATAAAAAACATGGAAAATAACGGTGACGTGAATGAAACAAAAATATGTGATAAGATGTGCAAATTAATCAATGAGATATACAAAGATTGTAATGACGTGCGAAAAATATCAGAAAAAAAGAATTTAATGATGCTTGTTAATTCTCTACGTAGATTTGAAAAAAAGAATCAGCTATTTGCGGATTATAATTTCTTTACATTATTTATGCCGTTGTATGTATTCTTACGGTTACTAAAAAAGGGCAACGATGGGAATACAATCTTCTACTATGAATTTATGAAAAGCATGAGATTGAGAACTCAGAATTTTACAAAATCAGACCGTGTGTTCTCACAAGTGGTAGATTTTAATATGAGATACTTTGATGTTCCAACGAAATTTATAACATTATATAGTGCTTATATTTACAGATTTAAAAAAATGCTGAATTTAAAAAATGCAAAAAAATATGAATTCTTGATTTGCCCAGGTGAAAATGGACAAATGGAAGTCAAGGAGATAATGCCAAGAGTTTCAAACGAGGAAAGATTGTTTTTGGTTGGAGTCCCAGAGAGCCAGATGTATGCCCCTAAGTTGATGTGCATTATGTTGGGGCACGAAATTGCACATTTTGCAGGAACCAGTATCAGGTGTAGGGAGAGCCGGGCAAAAAGTCTGGCAAAAATGTGTGCAAGGATGATCGTATTATCCATGCAGGCATATTTGGCAAATGAAAGTGATGCGGATATTTTGTGGGAAAATACGGGGAAAGCATGGGAAAACTGCGAACAAAAACTTGTACAGTGGCTGGATTTTTATATAACAAGAATCCAGGATGAAAATTATCTCAAAGAATATTACTATAGTAAAGAGTGCTACAATGAAAAAAATCTGAAATTTAATAAAGAATATTATTGTCATACAAATATGCTGAAAGACACACTTTCTATGTCTATTGCAGAATTTTTGCAGGAAAGAGGAAAGAACACATTTGGCTTTGCAATCCAGAATATGTATGCCAATAATACGGATGAAAAAATAAATAAGCGGCAGTATTTTGAACAAATGGGCGAAAAATTACAGGAATGTATTAACGATTTTGTGGCACCGGTAAAAAAAGGAAATGATATTTTAAATATGCATGGTGGAATAGATCAGTTTATTTATCTGGTGAAAGAATGCTATGCAGATATGATATGTATATTAGCACTTCATTTATCGTTGGCAGATTATTTGCAGGCGTTTATTAGCAACTTGGGAGAAATGGGAAAGCACGCGGATGAGATGGCGGATACAATGTTAATTGCAAGAATTGCAATTGTTATGTGCGTGGTTCGTTATCCAAGAGATAATGAATTGGAAAAATATTCAAATATAAATGAAAAAGAACAACAAATTATATGGGGCTGGGGTGATGATGAATTAGAGAAAATAGAGGAGGAATCAGAGTGCTGTGAACTGGAAGAACTGGCAACGGAATTTTCAGAACATTATATTGCAAACACATATAAAATGGATCTGAAAGCACTAATAAATAATGTGGTTGATATTATCTATGATCAGAAAATATTGAAGGAAATTATTCGGTATTTGTTAAAGTGCCGGGCAGAATATTATAGGGAGATGCTACAGGTTCATAATAAGAAGAATATGGCTGAAATCATGCAATTCTATCGTACGGTTCAGATGGATGATACAGAAAAGATGTTTTCAGAAATAGGAAAAATAATATCCCAATATGAAAAAGATATAAGGGTGGAAATGGGAGAAATGTAAATGGAAGCAACTACAGAGAAAAACGAGTATAAGCTGAAAGATTTTTTACTGGATGTTTTTGCAAAATACAAGATAAATATAAAGAAACAGGATTTTGACACGATTTTAATTCTGGAGGAAGATAATAAAGAATTCAGAGCGGGGAGAGATCTGGAAGAAAAAGAAGAAAGATATTATGCATCGTCTGATATTAAAAAACCAGATTTTCCGGATTTGAGACAGTTGCCTGCAAAAGAAAAATATGTATTTGAGAATGAAAATACAATATGGATCATATTTGGAAAAAAAGATATAAAACCAACAGATGAATGTAGTACGTCATTGTATCAGATGTTTCTTGGAGTACTTATAAGGAATCAGGATGCCTTAAGATATACATTTTTGTTTGAATATATCTTGGGAGAACTAGTAAGAAATATTACAGACACGGCACAGGCACTGCTTCAGGAAGAAGATTTTTTAAAAACATTTAATGAAAAAAGAATGTTAATGCAAGAATATGCTGACTGGATTATAAATCAGTATGAATTGCCAGAACTTAGAATATTGAATGAACTGTCTGCTACAAAATATGAGAGAAGAGAATGCAATGCCCGTGTCTATTTTCAGCAGAAAGAGAAACAGACTATTGAACGATTCGGAATACAGGGACAAAATAATAGGCTGATTAAAGCAGGAAATTTAAGAATGGTTAGAAAACTGCTGGAAATTTCAAATGAAAATGGAATTGATATTTTGGCAGAAAAAATAAATACTCCGGATGGGAAAACCGCGTATGCAGTACAGGCATTATTAAATGCAACGGATGATTCAGACGACGTGGAACAAATATATATTAAATTCAAAGGATATATGCATTGGAGCTTGACTATTGGTAAAAGGGAGGTATTGATATATTATCATGGAGAATACCAGTTAGGTTATGCCAAGGAAGGTGAAAACTATTTAGAGGATATCATAAAATTACAAAAAGATAACAAGCTGGAACAAGTTGATATACAGATGTTAAAAGATATTGTGGAAGTGTTAAAAGAACAAAGACATGGAACGTCTGTTATTTTTATGGAAAGAGATGAAGCGGAACAAGAGGTAAAACGTCTATGTGACATGAACAGAGCAATACCCGTCGAATCAAATTTGAAATATAATAAAACTGAAGAAGGAGAGAATGGATGGCATAAAGCAGCATTTCTTGGAATCTCTAATATGGATGGGGCATTGATTCTGGATTTTGGCGGAAATTGCAAAGCAATAAGCTGTATAGTAGATGGAAAAGCAGTGATTCCGGGAAGAGTGGAACGTGGAGCCAGACTGAATTCCATTGAAAATTATGTTGGCTCTAAGAAAAAAGGAATCTGTATTGGGATTGTTATTTCTGAAGATGGAATGGTTAACATTTTACATAATAAAAATCCTAAATATGGAGAATTCCAAAAGAAAAATAAAAAAAGGGGTTAAGTATCTTTCACTTATGCCGATATACAATGCAAGTAAGCAAAGAATGCTACTTCGTGAAATCCGAAATGAAGCGTACGGTCAGAGTAGGAACGTTCACAAATAAAACAAATCTACTTCAGCATGGATGCTGAAGCCCAATTCAAGGAGGAAAAATATTATGGCAATGGTAGTACAGCACAATCTTACAGCGATGAACGCTAATCGTCAGTTAGGAATCACAACAGGAGCTCAGGCAAAATCTTCAGAGAAATTATCTTCTGGTTACAGAATTAACCGCGCAGGTGATGATGCAGCTGGTTTAAAAATTTCTGAGAAAATGAGAAGCCAGGTTCGTGGTCTTAACAAAGCTTCTTCTAATGCACAGGATGGAGTATCTTTAATTCAGACAGCTGAAGGCGCTTTAAATGAAGCACATTCTATTTTACAGAGAATGAATGAGTTATCCGTTCAGGGTGCTAATGATACAAACCAGTCTATCGATCGTGATGCAATTAACCAAGAGTTAGATGCATTAACAAAAGAACTTGATAGAATTTCCGAAACAACACAGTTTAATAAACAGAATCTGTTAGATGGAACATTTGCAGACAAAAAGCTTCAGGTTGGTGCAAATACAAATCAGAATATTGCAATATCTATTGATAACATGAATGCTGCATCTTTAGGATTGACAAATATTTCGTATACTACAAAAGAAACTGGTACAGTGCCTACAAAGGTTACATATCAGGGAATGTCATATACTTACGATGCAGCTAAAACACAGGCAAGTAATAAATTACTGGCTACGTCTGCATTTAAAAAACAGATTTCAACCAATGTTATTGATACAGATTTTGCAAAACAGTATGAAGAAGAAACCGGACAGGAAGTTGTAATCGAATCTTTAGGTGGTGGTGTTGACGTAAATGGTCAGCTGAAAAACTACTACGCAGCAGGAAACATGCCAGATATCTTTGCATTTGGTCCTGACTCTTATAAATCCTCTTTCGGTGACTGGTTAGAACCACTTGATGGAGAAGACTGGATTGAAGATACTGATTACGCATTTAAGGGAGATGACGGAAAAGTATATGGTATGCCATTCTCACTGGAAGGAATTGGTCTTGCATATAACAAGGATATCTTAGATAAAGCAGGAATTGATCCTTCTACTCTGACAAACATTGATGCTTATAAAGCAGCATTTGAAAAAATTGACGGTATGAAAGATGAACTTGGACTGACATCTGTTTGTGCAGTTGCAGCAGAATCCGGACAGATGTACTGGTCAACCGGTAACCACTTATTAGCAGCTTATTATTCACAGGGACTTGACCGTGATGATAAAACATATATTGATATGGTAAACAATGAAGGAAAAATTGATGAAGACAGAATGGGACAGTTCGCAGACTGGTTACAGTTATTATTTGATTACTCAGATCAGAATGTATTGATTTCCGGTACTTATGATGATCAGCTGGCTCTGTGGGCAACCGGAAAAGCAGCATTTATCACACAGGGTAACTGGATTGACCCATCTTTACCAACTTATGATGCAACATTTGCATGTGGACTTGCTCCATCAGCATTTACAAAAGAAGATACAGACGGTCTTATCGTTGATACACCAAGTTTATGGGGAATTTACAATAAGAGTGATAAAATTGATGCTTGTAAAGAATTCTTAAAAGCACTTGCTGAATCCGAAGAAGGTCAGAAAGCACTTGTAGAAAACTGCGGTATGGTTTCTCCATTTAAATCTTGTACATTAAAACCTTCTACACCACTTGCACAGAGTATGCTTCCTTATATTGAAGCTGGAAAAACTTATGCATGGGATTGGGTAACACAGCCGGAAAACATGGCTATGAATGCAACTGGTCCTGTATTTGAACTGTATGCAAAAGGTCAGCTTGATAAAGAAGGATTTGTAAGTACAATGGCTTCTACAATAGCAGATTATGTAGCATCAAGTAAATAATAGGTTTTATCGGCTGTCTTATAACAAAGACAGCCGGTAAATATTTGATGGGAGAGTTAGGAATGAATCAGTCGAAAAAAGCAATATCATGTGCAGCAATTGTGGCTGGAATCATAGCAATGGCAGCGGCACTGTACATGGATTTTATGAGAACAGGAACTTCCTTTCGAGGAGGACTTTTAATCGCAGGAGCGGTATTGCTTATTGTAGGGTTTTACCTGCTGCCAACGAAGAAACACCGTTCAATTATTTATGTATTATTTTTATTTCCACTGCTGTTTGCATTTGCAGTAACTGTGCTTATTCCGTTTGCCTGTGGTATCTTTTACTCCTTGACAGACTGGAACGGAATAAAATATGATAATTTTGTTGGATTTGGAAACTACATTGCAATGTTCAAGTCTAAGGATTATGTATATTCTTTTGTTGTGACTTTTATTTACACAGTAATTAATATGCTGAGTGTAAATATTGTAGCATTTGCACTGGCACTGCTTTGTACTTCAAAAGTAAAAGGTCGTAACTTCTATCGTGCAGCATATTTCATTCCGAACCTGATTGGTGGAATTGTACTTGGTTATGTATGGCAGTTCATTTTCAATAAAGTTGCAGTTTCTGTAATTTCAGGAAGTGTTTCCATGCTGACAAACCCGAACCTTGCGCTTGTGGCAATTTTAATTGTAAGTACCTGGCAGTATGCAGGATATATCATGATGATTTATGTAACCGGTTTACAGAGTGTGCCAAAAGATATTCTGGAAGCATCCAATGTAGATGGTGCAAATACACTTCAGACTCTGCTGAAAATCAAAGTACCGATGATTGCAAATACATTCACAATTTGTATTTTCCTGACTTTGGTTAACTCATTTAAACAGTTTGATTTGAACCTTGCTATTACCAATGGTGCACCGACTCGTATTCTTTCCGGAAAACCGGTACAGTCTACAGAATTTTTAGCATTGAATATTTATAATACAGCGATTGGAAAGAACCAGTATGCACTTGGTCAGACCAAAGCGGTTATATTCTTTATTATTCTTGCAATTGTGTCTCTGACACAGGTTACAATCAGTAAAAAGAAGGAGGTTGAAATGTAATGAAAGCACAGAAAATAAGAACAACAATCGCTGAGATTGTAGGAATTCTTCTGACAATTGTGATATTAGCTCCATTCTTACTGGTTGTAGTCAACTCTGCAAAGGATAGTGCAAGTATTGTCATCAGCCCGATTTCTTTACCAAAAAACTGGGGACAGCTGTTGACCAACATGAGCAATGTTATCCATAATGATAACTTTAATTACTGGGGTTCTTTCTTTAGTTCCCTGTTAATTACAGCAGTATCTCTGATTTTACTGACTCTGTTTTCCAGTATGGCAGCCTGGGTTTTAGTAAGAAATAAAACAAAATGGTCTAATTTCATTTTTATGTTATTTGTATCAGCAATGGTTATTCCATTCCAGGTTGTAATGCTTCCACTGTTATCTACTTTCCGTGAAACTTCAGAGTTTTTGGGAATTCAGATGCTTCAAAGTTACAAAGGAATTATTTTTGCTTATCTTGGATTCGGTGGTTCAATGTCTGTATTCATCCTTCATGGTTTTGTAAAAGGAATTCCGTATGAGTTGGAAGAAGCTGCATGGATTGATGGATGCAGTCCTGAGGGTACATTCTTTCGAATTATCTTCCCGCTGTTAAAACCAATTCAGGTTACAGTATTAATCTTAAATGGTATCTGGATTTGGAACGATTACCTGCTTCCATCTCTGATGCTTGGATTAAACGGAAGAATCAAAACTCTTCCGGTTGCGGTAAGCAGTTTTGTAGGTTCTTATGTAAAACAATGGGATTTAATCCTGACAGCAGCTCTGCTTGCCATGATTCCGATTATTATCTTGTTCCTGTTTGCACAGAAACAGATTATTCAGGGTATGGTAGAAGGTGCAATTAAATAATAAGTACATAGTAGGCAGCAAAAATGGCTTCGGACTTTTGTTCGGAGCCATTTTTTGTAGATATTTTTAATCTGCCCTTGCTTTATCAAGTGCCGAGTTAATTGCATCTAACAACAGCATCGAAGTATATTTATTTTCTTCGGCATAAGTAAGGTCTTTTGTGGACTGGGTTGCATAAATCTGATTCGCAAGGGATTCGAGTGCCGGTTCCATCAGTGGATACATAGCAGTTGTTGCTTCGCTTAAGTTTGTCATGGAGATAGAGGTGATTTCATGTTCATCAACCGTGACTTCGACATCAAAGGTGTTGTTATCGAGCGTAATTGGGCTTTTATAGATACCGGCGTGATATTTGGCGGGAGAGCCTGAGAAAGAAGTGGTCTTTTTGTCTTTTCCGAACATCAAAAAAAGAAGGACTGCAAGCACAATGGCGAGTACAACAAAAAGCACGGTATAAATCACTTCTTTCGTATGTAGTACAACAATTTTGGTTTTCGC